>Ga0210402_10004096_pt1 | contig 13371 bp, 7 predicted proteins | sample IncBWC7MmetaG_FD_161055 | JGI IMG/M metagenome (GOLD analysis project Ga0210402, IMG submission 161055) | Forest soil microbial communities from Barre Woods Harvard Forest LTER site, Petersham, Massachusetts, United States - Inc-BW-C-7-M | ecosystem: Environmental > Terrestrial > Soil >...
CGTGTTGTGCATGACGCCGCAACCGGGCGAGCTCAGCGCGCGCATGTCCATCGTAAAGGTTGTGGAACGCCGCCAGATTCGCTACGCCCACATGGTCGGCGTTACTCCCGAAATCATGCAGGAAGGGATGCGCGCGGACTACCGCATGGTCGACCGCCTGAGCGACAAGCTGCGCGAACGCATGCTTCGCGCGGAAACTCTCACTGTGAAGACCGAAGCCGGCACATCCTTTTCCGCGCACTTTGACCGCCATCTCGATTGGGTAAAGACAAGCGGCCTCATCAGCCCGCGCTACTGGTCGAATCTTCCCGCAGGGGAAGTCTTCACCACGCCCGGCACGGTGGATGGCAAATTCGTCTGTGATGCAACCGCCGGTGATTACTTCAACGGAAAATATGGCGATCTTCAAGCCACACCGCTGGTGCTGGAAATTATCGGCGGGCGCCTGATCCACGCCGAATGCGAGCGCAAAGATCTGGAAGAAGAATTCTGGCAGTATTGCCACACCGACGAAAACAGCGACCGCGTCGGCGAACTCGCGTTCGGGACGAACCTCGGCCTCACGCGCATGATCGGCATCCTGCTGCAGGACGAAAAATTCCCCGGCGTCCACATCGCCTTCGGCGATCCCTACGGCAGCCAAACCCACGCCGACTGGAAATCACGCACCCATGTGGATGTGCTCACGCGCAATTGCGATGTCTGGATCGACCAGGACCAGGTCATCGAAAAAGGCCGCTACCAGATGGATCACCTCGGCCTGGCCTGACAAATTCCCCTAATACAGTTTGCTGACGTATTCGCGCATCTGGTGCTTCCAGTAGGGCCAATCGTGGCCGCCTTCGGGGCCCCAGTTGTCAACTGAGTGCCGAATCCCCCTGCCGGTGAGAACTTCCGACAGGCGGTAGGTCGGGCCGCTGTGCTCCCACGGCCCCGTGCCAGTGATGAGGTGAATGTCGCACGAAGCGAGTTGCTCGTAGTACCAGGAATCGGAAAGATTCGCCAGGTAATCCACGGGATTGTTGAAATAAAAATTGTCGTCGTACATCCCATCCATGAAATTCCGCAGATCGTAAACTCCCGACATCGCAAAGCACCGTTTGAAAATATCCGGATGCTTGAACAGCGCATTCGCCGCGTGATACGCGCCAAACGAAGCACCCATCGTGGCAATCCCCACCCGCGATTGGCAGTTGTCCCAGATAAACGGCACAACTTCCTCGCGCAGATACGCATCGAACACGGATTGCACGTAGCTCCGGTGAAACGGATGCGCCCCCTTGTTATAAAAGCTGAGGCCATTGATCGAATTCACCGTGTAAAACTTGATGCGCCCGGCATCTATAAATTCCGCCAGCGCGCCCACCATGCTCTGCCCTTCCAGTTCCGACTCGTCGCCCGCACTGGTCGGGAAGCCCATCAGCGGCGGTCCCCAGTGGCCATAAGCCACAACGCCAAGTTCGAAGCCCAAACGTGGGGAATGCCAACGGTGATATTCGCGTTTCATCGTGGATTGCTCTCCGTGCTGCGGGAGACGAGTATGCCAGCGCATAGCGAACAGGGCAACGAATTTGCGTGTTCTCGCGCGGACGTGCAGAAACAATCATCCCGGCTTGCAAGCCAATAGAATGCGGGTAGGATAGAGAACGGAAGTAGACGGATTTTAAGTGATTTTCGTCGGCAAGAACGCCAATTCAGGTGAAGACATGATCCAAATTGAAAATGTCAGCCGTCGCGGTTTTCTCAAAGGGATTGTTGGCACAGGTGCGTTTGTACTGAGCGCGCGCTACTTCCCGGAGAGTTTGCTGGCCGCCGCAAAACCGTCGGCCGCGGATTCGATGGCGGCGGCAGCTCTGCAGCCCAATGTGTATCTCGCCATCGCGACCGATGGAACGGTGTTTATCGTTGCCCACCGCGCGGAAATGGGCAGCGGCGACCGCACTGGTTTGCCCATGATCGTGGCCGACGAACTCGACGCCGACTGGAATCGAGTAAAAGTCGTACAGGGCGGCGGCGACGCAAAATACGGCGACCAGGACACGGATGGTTCGCACTCTGTAAGAAGCTTCTTCGACACCCTGCGCGAATCCGGCGCCAGTGGCCGCTTGATGCTGGTGCGCGCCGCGGCACAGAAGTGGGGCGTACCCGAAAAAGAATGCTTCACCGAACCCGGCATGGTGGTGCACAAACCGAGCGGCAAAAAACTCAGTTACGGAGAATTGGCTTCCACCGCCGCAAGGCTGCCGGTGCCGAAAAAAGAAGAGTTGCAACTGAAAGCCCGCAGCGACTGGCGCTACATCGGCAAGCCAAGGCCGGCTTACGACCTGAAGAATATGGTTTCCGGCCAGGCCAACTATGGCCAGGATGCGCGCATGGATGGAATGCTTTACGCGTCAGTGATGCACCCGCCGGTTTACGGAAGTTCACCCATGAGTGTCGACGATTCCGCCGCTTTGAAAGTCGCCGGTGTGAAGCAGACCACAACGATTGATACGTTCAAACCGCCAATCGGCTACCAGGCGTTGGGCGGTGTGGCGGTGATTGCCGACAACAGCTGGGCCGCCTTCCAGGGAAAGAAAAAACTCAAGGTGGAATGGACAAAGAGCGACCACAGCGCGTGGAATTCAGACGCCTTCCGGAAAGAAATGGAAGCAACCTCGCTGAAGCCCTGTAAGGTGGTCCGGGAAAACGGGAATGTGGACACCGAATTCAAGAAGGGCGGCAAAGTCGTCGAGGCGCAATACTACGCGCCGATGCTGGCCCACGCCTCGATGGAGCCCCCCGCCGCGCTAGCCGTTTTCAAAGACGGAAAAGTGGAAGCCTGGGCGCCTTCGCAAAATCCGCAGGGCGCGCAAGACGCAATCGCCGCCGCAGTTGGTATCAAAAAAGAGGATGTCACCGTGAATGTGACACTCCTTGGCGGCGCATTTGGGCGCAAGTCCTTCCCCGATTTCATCGTCGAAGCAGCCGTGCTCTCAAAAAAGACCGGGAAGCCCGTCAAGGTAGTCTGGAGCCGCGAAGACGATATCAAGTTCGATTCGTTCCACTCGGTCGCCGCGATGTATTTCAAAGCCACGCTCGGCGCGGACGGAAAGCCGACCGCATGGCTGCAACGCAGCGTCTTTCCCCCGATCGCGTCCACATTCGACGCCACCGAATATGCCGACGCCGGAGAAATCGGACTCGGCTTCAGCGACGTGCCCTTTGCTCTTGCAAATCATCGCGCGGAAAACGGACCCGCGCCTGCGCATACCCGCATCGGCTGGCTGCGTTCGGTTGCCAACGTCTATCACGCTTTTGGAATTCATTCCTTCGTGGGCGAATTGGCCAATGCCGCTGGTAAGGATCAGGTGGATTACATCCTGGCGCTTCTTGGCCCAGACCGCATCATTCCGAAGACCGAACTGCCAAAGGATTACACCAATTACGACGGCGATTACGAACAGTATCCCATCGACGTAGCCAGGCTGCGCCGCGTCGTGCAACTCGCAGCCGAAAAATCCGGTTGGGGCAAGCAAAAACTCGGCAACGGCCTGGGAATGGGAATTGCCGTGCACCGTAGCTTCCTCACCTATGTCGCAACGGTCGTGCAAGCCGAAGTGAAAGACGGCCAGGTGAAAATACATCGCGTGGATTCCGCGCTCGATGCCGGAACGATCGTCAACCCAATAACGGTCCGGCAGCAATTTGAGGGCGCGGCAACGATGGGCACCAGCATTGCACTCTACGGCGAAATCACCGCCACCAGCGGCATCATCGACCAGTCCAACTTTGACTCCTACCAGGTGGCGCGCATGAGCGTTGCGCCGCGCGAAACCAACGTTCACATCGTGGCCAGCGAGGCGCCCCCCGCCGGAATCGGCGAGCCGGGCCTGCCGCCGTTTGCCCCCGCGCTTTACAACGCGATCTTCGCGGCGACAGGAAAACGCCTGCGAGAGATGCCGCTCTCGAAACTCGGCTTGGCGTGAGGAATAGCAATTAGTTTTTCAGTCTCTGAAGAGAATGGTGGCGGAGATCAGCGAATAGGGCGCGGCGAGGCTGCGCCCGTTTCTTTTTTGGCGTAGTATGCCGTTCGGGAGGGTTGCGTTGACACGAATCCTGAAATTCCAGTGCTTGCTATTCGCCATCTTTGCAATCCCGGCTTTCGCCCAGCGCCGCCCGGTGCTGCCACAGATCGATGAACCACATCCTTATTACTACCGCGAGCTGTATCTACCGCAATTGACGAGCGGCCCCAGCAGCCTGACCTGGGGCCCGGGCTCGAAGGAGTTGATTTACTCGATGGCAGGCTCGCTCTGGCGTCAGAAGCTCGAGTCCGACGTTGCCACGCAGTTGACAGACGGACCAGGTTACGACTACCAGCCCGATTGGTCTCCGGATGGAAAAAGTGTCGTCTACGTTTCCTACCAGAAAGACGCTATGGAGTTGTGGCTGCTGGACCTCGCCACGGGAAAAACTTCTCACCTGACCAACGGAGGCGCCGTAAATCTGGAACCGCGATGGTCGCCCGACGGAAAGAAAATTGTGTGGGTGTCCACGCAATACAACCGCCGCTTCCACGTTTTCATGGGCGACGTAAGAAACGGTGCGCTGGAAAATCCAGTGCGCCTCACCGGCGAAACCAAGAGTTCCCTGCCCCGCTACTACTACAGCGCATACGACATGGAAATCAATCCGGTCTGGACCCGCGACGGCAAGGAAATTCTCTTCGTCTCCAATCGCGGCCACATCCACGGCACCGGCGGCTTCTGGCTGATGAACGCGGAACCCGGCGCCGAAGCGCGCGAAATTCATTACGAAGAAACCAGTTGGAAAGCCCGACCCGATTTTTCCCCCGACGGCTCCCGCATGATCTATAGCTCCTATCTGGGCCGCCAGTGGCAAAACCTCTGGCTGATGCCGGCCAAGGGCGGCGATGCGTTCCCAATATCCTACGGTGATTGGGACGAAACCAACGTTCGTTGGTCGCCAGACGGAAAACGCATTGCCTATATTTCTAACCAGGATGGCTCGACTAACATTCACCTGCAGACTTTTGAAGGGGCTCACGCAGAAAAGATCCGAACGAAGACGCGCAAATATCTTCGCCCACACGGTTATCTCCGCGTAAACGCGTTCGGCGCAGAGCTTTCTGGCGCAATCCGAATCTCTGCCGCGGACGAACGTGGCAAATTTGCTGGCTCAACCGAAGCGACAATTTATGCCGATGATGGATTCGATCGCCAGGAACGGCCATTTGAGAGGAACTACTATTACCTCCTAAAGAGCAATTCGGACTATCTTGAAGTTCCGGCGGGAAAGATCACGATTGAACTTTCCCAGGGTCTAGAGAATTGGCCAGTCCGAAGGACTGTGGAAGTGAAGCCCGATGAATCGGCAACCACGGAGATTGTTCTCAAGTATTTCAAGTTCAGTGATTCGCATAGGGATCACTGGGTTGCATCCGATCTTCACGTCCACATGAATTATGGTGGAACCTATCGAACCGAACCGAACGATCTGATTGATATGGGCGAAGCTGAAGGACTTGAGATCATCAATCAGTTGACAGTCAACAAAGAGCAAAGATTCCCGGACATTGGCTTTCTTGTTTTTGAAGAGGCCGATTCCGCCCAGAAAACGGAGCATCACGGCAAAGGCACTGTTTTCGTCCAGGGTCAGGAGTTTCATACGAGTTATTGGGGGCACCGAGGAATTCTTCGTTTGAAGAATCACTTGTTGCTGCCCGGATATGCCGGGTATCCGAACACGGCGGCGGCGAGTTTGTTTCCGATGAATGCAGATGTGTACGACATGGCCCACGCGCAGGGCGCACTGGTGGGCGCGGTACATCCGTTCGATTCGGTGCCCGACCCGTTTGCGAAGCCCGCGCAGCGCATCACCGACGAATTGCCTGTGGACGTTGCGCTCGGAAAACTAGACTACGTGGAAATCGTCGGCTTCAGCGACCACAAATCGACGGCGGAGGTTTGGTACAAACTGCTGAACCTAGGATTCAAATTGCCCGCCGGTGCCGGAACCGACGCGACTTCGAATTACGCTGCTCCGATCCGCGGGCAGGTAGGTTTCGATCGCGTATATGTTTGGACCCCCGTATGGCCCGCGAGCATTGATACCTGGCTCGATGAATTGAAGCAAGGCCGCACTTTCGCCACGAACGGGCCGTTGATTGAATTCAAGTTGGGCGGAGAAATGGTCGGAAGCGAATTGAAATTTGATGGCCCGCAGGCAGCAGTTCCCTTCACCGCGAAATTGCGCTCCATCGTTCCCGTGGACCACCTGGAAGTCGTCTGTAACGGAAAAGTTGTGAAAGCTCTGCCAACCGACGCGGCAAAGGAATCCGCTGATGTCAACGGCATTCTGCCGTTGCAGGAAAGCGGCTGGTGTGTCCTCCGCGCCTGGAGCGAAAAAGCTGAATACCCCGTGATGGACAATTACAGCTACGCAACAACAAGCCCCGTATACGTAACCATCGCGGGCAAACGAACCTACTTCAAAAAAGACGCCGAATATTTCCAGGCGTGGATTGACCGCACAATCGAAAGCACCACGCAATATCCGGACTGGAATTCACCCGCGGAAAAAGACCTGGTCATGAAGAGGCTGCACGAAGCGCGAACCGTCTACCAGAACCTGCACTAGCTCACAATAAGCGATGGTATCTTCAAGGTTCGTCACAAGCACGCTCACGGCGGTGTGTCGGCTTGTCCCCAACAGGATATTAGAGATAGAATTCCGCAGTTGACGTGATGCGGCACCTTTTGAGTGGCTTGGTTCGAATTCAGGACAACAGCCTTTCCCAGAACAGGGGCAGTCGCTCCGCCCCCGATTCCGCAACAACATTCATAAGCAGGCGAAGCTGCAATTCACAGCCAGAGACGAAAGTGCGGATGCGCGACAGACCAGATACCAAAACGATATCCAGCCGCGAACTACCGGCATGTAATTCAAAGGCCTTCTGGAAGGAGGGCGCATGATCATTGGTGTACCCCGGGAAATTTACCCCGAAGAACGTCGAGTCGCATTGGTTCCTGCCGTAATCCCCAACTTGATTAAAGCGGGCCTCGAAGTATTAGTGGAAACCGGCTCCGGACAGGCGGCGGGCTATCGCGACAAGGAATACGTGGAAAAAGGAGCGAAAGTCGCCGCCGATCGCGCCGAAGTCTTCCGCACCGCCGACATCATCGTCCAGTTCCTCTGCTACGGCGCAAACGACAAAAACGGAAACCTGGATCTTCCCCTGTTTCGCAAGGGCCAGGTGCTGATGGGCTTCTTGCGTCCTCTGGGGACGTCGAGTACGCTGCGGGAAATTGCCGAACGCGGCGTGACCTCGTTTGCCGTGGAACTCATGCCCCGCACCACAAGAGCGCAGAGCATGGATGTCCTCTCATCAATGGCCACCATCTGCGGCTACAAAGCGGTCTTGCTCGCGGCAGACACACTGCCCCGAATGTGCCCGATGCTCACCACCGCCGCGGGCACCATCGCTCCAGCACGCGTTTTGATCATCGGGGCGGGTGTTGCCGGACTTCAGGCCATCGCGACCGCGCGCCGCCTTGGCGCCGTGGCTTCCGCTTACGACATGCGTCCAGCCTCCAAGGAACAAGTGCAAAGCCTCGGGGGCCGGTTCGTGGAACTCGCCGTCGAAGCGAAAGATGCCCAGGACGCTAGCGGCTACGCCAAAGCGCAGGACGAAAGCTTCTACCAGAAACAGCGCGAATTGCTTGGCAACGTAATCGCCGAGAGCGACGTGGTGATCACCGCGGCAGTCATTCCCGGAAAAAAATCGCCCGTGCTGGTAACAGAAGAAATGGTCGAACGGATGTCGCCTGGCTCCGTAATCGTGGACCTGGCCGCCGAACGCGGCGGAAATTGCGAATTGACCAAGCCCGACCAGGTCATCGTCGCCCACGACGTCACCATCATCGGCGAATACAATCTCGCCGGAACCGTGCCCTATCACGCCAGCCAGATGTTCGCCCGAAACATCACCTCGTTCCTCCTCCACCTGGTGAAGGACGGCAAGCTGCAACTGAATCTGCAGGACGAAATCATGCGCGAAACCCTGGTGACGCGCGACGGCGAAATCGTGAACGCGCGCGTGCGGGAATTTTTCGCGATGCCGGCCCTGCAGGCCGCGCCAGCCGGAGGAAGGGTCTGATGCAACTGGATCTCATAACAAGTTTGTACGTATTCCTGCTCGCCGCATTTATCGGCTTCGAAGTAATCCGCCGGGTCTCGCCGCTCTTGCACACTCCGTTGATGAGCCTGACCAACGCGTTGGACGCCATCGCCGTGGTCGGCGCAATCATCCTGGCCGGGGAAGGCAAGAGCAACATGGCGAAGATTCTGGGAACCATCGCCATCATCGCCGCAACCAGCAACATTGTCGGCGGCTTCATGATCACCGATCGCATGCTCAAAATGTTCAAAGCCAGCGGCCCGAGGAAACCGTAACCATCATGTTCGCGAGCGAAAACATTCTTGAAATCACCTACCTGATCGCCACCGCCCTTTTCGTTCTTTCCCTGAAATGGCTGAGTTCTCCGGTCACCGCGCGCCGCGGCGTCTGGGCCGGCGAAATCGGCATGCTGCTGGCCATCGTCGGAACGCTGCTGCACAAAGGCATCGTCGACTACCGATGGATCGCCATCGGGCTGGTGCTCGGCACAGTTATCGGAGTCCCATTGGGCCGCGTGGCCATGACCGCGGTGCCGCAACGGACCGCCCTCAGCCACGCGTTCGGCGCGCTGTGCGTCACACTGGTCGGCACCGCGGAATTTTATTTGCGCGCACCGAACGTTCCCCAATTCATGATGGGCGTGCTCTCACTGGAAGTGATTCTTGGCGCGCTCACCTTTACGGGCAGCTTGATGGCCGCCGGCAAGCTCCAAGAAATTCTCCCGCAGCGCCCCATCACCTACAAGGGTCAGAATCTCGTGAACCTGGGATTGCTCGCGATTGCCATCGGAATCGGCGTGGCTCTTGTCCTGCATCCGGACAAAACCTTCTTGTTTCCCTTCATGATCGGCATCCCGCTGGCCTTCGGCGTGATGATGATCGTTCCGATCGGTGGTGCGGACATGCCGACGGTGATCTCCCTGCTGAACTCCTACGCCGGACTTTCCGCCGCGGCGATGGGCTTTGTGCTCGGCAGCAAATTGTTGATCGTCGCCGGCGCCCTCGACGGAGCTTCGGGCTTCATCCTCTCCGTCAACATGTCCAAAGCGATGAACCGCTCCTTCACAAACGTATTATTCGGCGCATTCGGCCAGGAACAAGTGGCGGTAGCGGGAACAAAAGAAGCCCGGCCCGTGCGCAGCGCCTCGCCCGAAGAAGCAGCCGGAATCCTCGCCGCGGCAAGCAAGGTGGTAATCGTTCCGGGTTACGGCATGGCCGTCGCGCAAGCGCAGCACAAAGTCCGCGAACTCTATGATTCGCTCACTAAGCGTGGTGTCGACGTAAAGTTCGGGATTCACCCCGTCGCCGGAAGAATGCCCGGCCACATGAACGTCCTGCTCGCCGAAGCAGACATTCCCTACGACAAGCTTCTCGAGATGGACGAAATCAACGGCGATTTTCCGCAAACAGACGTCGCCCTGATCATCGGCGCCAACGACGTAACAAATCCCGCAGCCCGCGAAGATCAGAGCAGCCCCATTTTCGGCATGCCGATTCTGGACGTCGACAAGGCTCGCACCGTCATGGTTATCAAGCGCAGCATGGCCGCCGGTTTCGCCGGCATCGACAATCCCTTGTACTACCTGGACCGGACCCTGATGCTGTTCGGCGACGCAAAAAACTTCGTCGGCTCGATCGTCCGCGAACTCTCTGGAGGCCACGGCTAGCCATTGCCTCGGCTTGCTAAACCACCACGAAAAATCGTTTTAACAGCACCAATTCCGCCCGAAGGCTCCCTTGCGGAAATGGACCCGGCTATCAACGATTCCGACTCCCGGCTTGCTCACAATTAACGACAGTTGGTAATAGAACTACACTGATTAGTAACCAGCCTCATCTTTCTGACTTTCACTGCCCAGAAACTCTGTCTCGTTATATACTTACGCCGTTGGGCCTAGGCAACCATCGCCAACCCGGTGATGAGGGGTGTGCTCGGGTCACAGCCGTCTCATGGATGAGTTGAAGCCCAAGTCAGGTCGCGGTCAGGACGCCGGCGGCGGATTGCGCGCGCCGGCCAAAGGCGAAAGCTCGTCCAGCGAAGTCCCGTTGGACAATAACGGCGCTACCTTTATCGACCTTCCTCCGCGCCGCCCTCCCGCAGACCCTGGGGCCACCGTGATTCATCCCGACGCTTCCCGCGAAGGGGGCACCTCTATACGCATGCCCAGCGGCCCGCGCTCCTATGTAACCTCTTATCAGAATGTAGTTCTCCAGGAGGGTGACGTTCTTGGTGGCCGTTACGAAATCCTGGCGCTGCTCGGCGAAGGGGGAATGGGTGCGGTCTATAAGGCAAAAGACCGCGAAGTGGAGCGAGTTGTCGCGCTAAAACTGATCCGTCCCGAAATGGCCAGCAATCCCGCGATTCTGGCGCGCTTCAAGCAAGAATTGATGACCGCGCACCAGGTCACCCACAAGAACGTGATCCGCATCTATGACCTTTCCGAAGCGGACGGAGTGAAGTTCATCACCATGGAGTTTGTCGAAGGCAGTGACCTTCGGCAGCTCTACAGGGATCAGGGAAAACTCCCTCCAGACGAAGCAGTCGATATTATTCGCCAGGTCTGCATGGCGCTGGATGCCGCGCACACCGCGGGCATCATCCATCGCGATCTGAAACCGCAAAACATCATGCGGGACAAAGCCGGCCGCATCCTGGTAATGGACTTCGGCCTGGCGCGCTCTGTCCAGTCGGAAGGAATGACGCAAACCGGTGCCCTGCTGGGAACGATCGAATACATGTCGCCTGAGCAGGCGATGGGAAAAACGCTGGACCAGCGCTCCGACCTGTTTGCCGTCGGCCTGATTTTCTACGAACTGTTAAGCGGAAAGATGCCGTTCAAGGCCGAGACCGCGATGGCCAGCTTGCTGATGCGCAATCAGGAACGCGCCGTGCCCCTCGCGGATATCGACGCCACCGTTCCCGCGGGCCTTAGCGATATCGTCAGCCGCTGCCTGGAGCGCGACCTCGATCGCCGCTACCCGAACGCCACGGAAATCATCGCCGATCTCGACGCCTGGCAGGGCAAACGTCCGGTGATGGCCTCCATAGTTATGCAGGCACCCAAGCAGCCGCGCGTGATTCCCTGGAATTGGATTGCTCCCGCGGTCACGGTGCTGGCGTTAAGCGTCTTGCTGGTCGTGATTCCTTGGACGCGCCACAAGCTGTTTCCAAGTCAGGTTGTTGGAGGCCGCGCGGGCACAGTCAACACCAGCCTTCCCGCGCTGTCCCAGGGCAAATTCGTGGCAGTGATGCCTTTCCGCGTCATTGGGGACCCATCTTCGCTCGGATATGTCGCTGACGGCGTGGGTGAAGCTGTATCCACCAAGCTGTTTGAGGTGAAAGATGTACACCTCACCTCCCCCACGGAAACCGCGAAACTGGATCCGAAAGCACCGCTCCCCCAGGTCGCCAAAGATTTGGGCGTAAATCTGATCGTGCATGGAACGGTGCAAGGTTCCACCGATAATCTGCGCATTACCGTAAACCTGGAAAACCTGGCAGACGACCATCACTGGAGCCAGGAATTCACCGGAGTTGCCGGGGATCTGCTGACGCTGGAGGATCAGATTTTCGCCAAGCTCGTGGAGGCGCTCGAAGCCAAGACGACGGACAAAGAAATGGCCGCCGTCACCGCGCACCCCACGGAAAATATCGAAGCGTACAACTTGTATTTGAAAGGCCGTAACGCGCTGGGCGGCACGCCGGATCAAAAGACAATTCAGGCGGGAATGAACTTTTTTGAAAGCGCTTTACAAAAAGACCCCAGCTTCGCCCTGGCTTATTCCGGGCTTGCCGACGCCAATCTGCTGATGTACAGCCAGAAGAATGACAAATACTGGTCGGAGCGCGCCGTGGACGCGGCGAAGAAGGCGGCTCAACTCAACGACAAATTGCCGGAAGCACACTTTGCTCTCGGCAGCGCGTATGCCGTAACTGGCCAGACGGTTCAAGCGATCGCAGAAGATAAGCGTGGGCTGGAACTCTCGCCTAATTCCGACGAAGCGTACCGCCGCCTGGGCAACGCCTACAAAGCCAGCGGGCAAAAAGACGAGGCCATCCGTGCGCTGGAGAAGGCTGTCCAGCTGAATCCCTATTATTGGTACAACCAGTCCGCCCTGGGCAACGCCTACTTGCAGTTCGGTGAAATGGAAAAAGCAGTGAAGGCGTATCTTCAGGTCGTGCAACTTGAGCCGGACAATCCCGTTGGATTCAGCAACCTCGGCGCCGCGTATTTCACGATGGGAAAATACGACGAAAGTATCGCGGCCTTCCAGAAATCGCTGCAGATCAAGCCCACGGCCGACACTTACTCCAACCTGGGCACGGAATTCTTCTATCAAAAGCGCTATCCCGAAGCCATTTCCATGTTCGAAAAAGCCGTAGAGATGAGCCCGGAGGACGAAACCAACGCGGGCAATCTGGCCGATGGCTATCGCCTCGCCGGCAACACGGCAAAAGCCCAGGCCACCTACGATAAGGCGATCACCTTGGCTTACAAGGAACTCCGCGTCAATCCGCGCGACGCCAGCGTTACCGGAAGAATGGCTCTGTATTACGCAAAAAATGGTGACGTCCAGCAAGGAAAGGACTTCGTAAAGCGGGCGCGCGCCATTGATGGCTCCGACGCCTATTTGATTTACGTTTCGGCGATCGTCAAAACGATTGCCAACGAACCGGCCGATGCAGTCAAGGATCTCGGTCTGGCCCTCCAGAAGGGCTTCTCCGTTAAAGATGCCAGCGTCGAGCCAGAATTTGCTCCACTGCTCGCTCGCCCCGACTTTCAGGCCCTGGTGAAGAAGTACGAGGGCAAGGCTAAGTAACGCGGGCCCGCTCCACTCTGCAGGTCACTCGGAACTCTTGCACCACAGCGCCACGTTCCGGGAGGAGTAGCGCGACCCGCGTGGCCGCCTGTGCTGCTTCGCCGCCATGCAACCCGCCCGCCCGAATCCTCTCCTGGAGCCGCTGTAGCAGGCTTGCCCGCCAATTGCTGAATGGATATGCCGAATCAGGAAAGCTCCAAGCTGAGCGCGGACGCAGAGGGCGCGAGTAGCTCGATCGAACTTAGCCCACATCTCTCACAGCTTGGCAGAAGAGCAATGAAGTTTGTTTAAGTTGGGAGTTGCGAGATGGTTTCGCGAGGCGCAGTTATGTAGCTGATCCGTTTTTCGGTTTGCGGGAGAGTTTTTTCT
>Ga0210402_10004097_pt1 | contig 13370 bp, 13 predicted proteins | sample IncBWC7MmetaG_FD_161055 | JGI IMG/M metagenome (GOLD analysis project Ga0210402, IMG submission 161055) | Forest soil microbial communities from Barre Woods Harvard Forest LTER site, Petersham, Massachusetts, United States - Inc-BW-C-7-M | ecosystem: Environmental > Terrestrial > Soil >...
GGGCCTCGTGAATCCCTCCATGGAGGCTGCGGGCGGAACTTCCCTGTTTCGCGCGTCCCGGGAAGTAAATAAGGACGGCGCCATGGGTAGTGTTGCCTCATTCGCGGGGCGATGTGATATCAGCAGATAGCTGGACGTTGATTGCATTGCTGTCCGTCGTTCCGCTGAGCGCTGTCTCTGCGTTGGCGCCGTGCGTGACCCGTCAGGTTATGTAGTTGACTGTCGATCACGGACCTTCGCAGCATCACATTGCCCGAATGACCGAAGACTCCCAGAAGAGGCGTTCAAATGGCCGGAGCGCGCGTATGAACAGAAAACGTCTTTCTTTACACCGTGAAAATCTCGGTGCCGCTCGACAATCTCCACGGCGACCCTCGTACAAGGCGTTCTTGAGGAAGATGAATCTACCGGAGTGAATCCGCCACAGCACAAGGTGGTGGCTAGCGCTGTTGCGCAGGTCAATAGGGCCAGCGTTACCGCACTGCACAATCAGATCGTCAACCACACCAGAAAGGGTTGATTGCCCGCCAATGGGGGGGTTCATCCACGCCGCCGGGCAGAGCCGGCGGCTTCAACCTTCGCTCCCGGCCAATTTCCGGCAGAGGATGATTCAATGAACGGGGGTTCGGATTTGGGTTGAATCGCTGCCTGTTCGCCGCAATCAAACACCATTTTATTTTGGCGGCCGCAACGCAGCGACGTTGCAGAGTAAGCTTGAGTACTCGTTGCGCCGACCGACATGCGATGAAATACAGCGTTAGCGATTTGACCATCGACACCGGAACTCAATCAGTCAGTCGGGCTGGCGACACAATCGCGCTACCGAAACTATCGTACGATCTTTTGCTGGTGCTGGTGCGGGCAGCGCCCAATTTGGTGTCTCTCGATGAATTGATGCGCCTGGTGTGGCCGGGCGTCGTCGTGAGTCCCGAAACGGTCAGTCAGCGCATCAAGCTGCTGCGCGACGCGCTCGGGGATGACCATCGCGAACCGCGCTATATTGCCGGTCTGCGCGGACGGGGGTACCAGATGATCGCCGCCGTGAACGAACTGGTGGCTAACCCGGTGGCGTCCGCCCCCCCCGTGATCGAGGCGCCGGAATCACCTCCGGAGTCACCCGTCCCGCGTCTCGAGCCGCGGCACAATCGGTTTGTGCTCATTGCCGTACTCGTCGGACTCATACTGACGGCGGGGTGGATTTTTGCCGACAAATTCTGGATCTCGAAACCAGTCGCGCAGGGAAAATCTACCGCCGCCATTCCGGATTTGCCCGCAAGCTCGGACAGATCCATCGCCGTACTTCCGTTTGTCGACATGAGCGAGAAGAGGGATCAGGAATATTTTGCCGATGGCTTGTCGGAGGAACTTATCGACATGCTCACAAAGGTGCCGGAACTCAAGGTACCCGCACGGACTTCGTCGTTTTACTTCAAAGGCAAGCAAGCGACCATCGCCAATATCGCCAAAGCGCTTGGCGTCGCGCACGTCCTCGAAGGTAGCGTGCGCAAATCCGGCAACACCCTTCGCATCACGGCGCAGCTGATTCGCGTCGACAACGGCTACCACGTCTGGTCTGAAACCTACGATCGCAAGCTAGAGGACATTTTCAAGATTCAGGATGAGATCGCAGACGCCGTTGTAACAGCGCTGAGAGTTCACTTGTTAACGGTGCAGCAGCGATCGGCTGAGCTACACACCGAGAATCTTGAGGCGTATGACCTGTATCTCCAAGGCAAGCAGAGCTACAACCAGGCCGACGCCGCCGGATATCAACGCGCGATAACTGCTTTCCAGGCCGCGATTGCGCTGGATCCCGGCTATGCAGCTGCGTACGCAGACCTGTCGCTGGCCCAATATTGGCTGGCAGACCAAACTGCCCAACCTGGCGACGTTTCAGGCTACGACAAGGCGCTTGCGGATGGGGAGAAGGCAATCGCTCTAGATCCAAGATTGGCCGCAGGCTATTCCGCTCGCGGCTTCGTGCGTGCTGTCTACCGGTTTGATTTTGTTGGAGGTCAGGCGGACTTGGATAGGGCCGTCGCGCTTAACCCCGGCGACGCGTGGGTTCTGCACCGATCTGCCGTCCTCCTCGGCATCCTTGGGAATCTACCCAAGGCCATTGCCAGAGACGAGCAGGCGCTGGCACTCGATCCGCTGTCGGCAGAGATCTGCATGCGCCTTGGATTTTTCTTGGCTGCGGATCAGCAACTAGCACGGGCGCGGCCCTTGTATGAAAAGGCGCTTGCTATAGCGCCGGACTTTACTCTTCCACAGTATCACCTCGGGGAGCTGGAGTTGTTGGAGGGTCAGCCGGAGCGGGCACTGGCAACCTTCCGGCAAACGAAGGTGAGGAGCTTCAGCTTGAACGGCCAAGCTAAGGCTGAGTACTCTCTGGGTCACCGCGACGCCTCCCAGAGAATTCTTGAGCAGCTGATCGCCCAGAGGCCACCTTCGTCGGGTGTGATCGCTGGCGTGTACGCGTGGCGGGGCGAGAAGGACAAAGCATTCCAGTGGGCCGAACGCGCCTATAAGGAGCAAGATGCCGGCCTCACGTGGCTCAAAATTGATTTCGCTTTTCGCGACCTGCGGGAGGACCCGCGATACAAGGCGCTATTGAAGAAGATGAATTTGCCGGAATGAGTGTGCCCACGCACTGTCATAGCGCTGGTGATCCATGCGCGCAACGGCATTGTCCATGTCGCAACGGACGGCAGTCCGGAAGCCGAGTTAGAGTCACGCCTCTAACTCGGCGTCGTCGAGCGAGGGCAAGGACAGCCCGAATGGCTCGACCGACGGAGAAATCCCCCTTTTGGAATTAGCCTACCGCCGCCTGGCGCAGAGATACGCCGCAAACGCCCTGGTCAAATACAGGCCGGTGCCCATGGCCGATAGCACCGCTACCGTAAGAATTAGGGTGACCGTCACGGGAGTAGCGGGCATGACCCCATGTTCGTACCCCATCCGCAGCAACCTCACCGCGTCTATCCCGAGAGCCCCACAAATAAACGTCTTCGCCAATTCCAATCTCGCCGCATTCCGGATCGAGTGCGAATTCTCCCTGCGCAGCCAGGAAACCGAGAGTGCGCCCGACCGCACGAACGTGATCACAGACACGATGATGGCGCTTAGGATTAATGCTCCACCGATATTGGCGAGTCCCAGCCGATAGAGCAGCGCGATCCCAACACCCGCGATACAGACGGCGAGGACCTTACCGATGATCGGCCACGCGCCTGCCTTTATTCTCATCGATTCTGACCCCGCCGACGTTTCGTCATCCAAGGATAAATCCCCACCGCTAAATTCGCTCTCTATATTTCTTCAAGACGCCGTGACTATCCCGCGCAATAGTCAGAAACTACCGGCATGACCGAACACCCCCAATCCCCCGTCATCGAACACCTCGCCTGGGGAGTCATGCAAGTCGTGGGGTTGGGGACCGGCAAGGATGTAAAGCTATGGCCCGGCGGCGCGCGCGCGTGGGATTGGCGCGAGACCAACACCCAGCACGTTCCCGGCATCCAGGTCGCGGACATCGCGGAGCTGATCGACCACGGCGCCAGCGTCATTGTCCTGTCCCGCGGCATGCATCTCGTCCTGCAGACACCGCCTGAGACGCTCGCGTGGCTTGAGCAACACGCCATGAAGTACCACGTACTGGAAACTCGCGAAGCGGCCAAGCTCTACAACGAACTGGCCGGGCAGGGCGTCGCCGTCGGCGGATTGTTTCATTCAACCTGTTGACGTACGTCTGTGCGGAACATCACCTGCGAAACCCCCCGGACTTATATCTCGAGCTTCGCATGCGGCCAGAACTTCATCGAATTCTTGGCGACCTTTCTCGCGCGCTGGGAATAAAGCCGGATTTTTCTGTGGGCCGGAAGCCCAACCCTTGGACGATCGCACGCAATTTCCTGCGCAAACTCCGCAAGGAAAAATTCAGTTGACCGACGTAACCACATATTTGCGTCCACCGCAGGCACGGCCGATAATCTGGCCTTTCCCGACGGAGCTCAAAGAGATCTTAAGCCGCCGATCCGCTCTTAACATGAAATCATGTATCGAATGCTGAACGCTGTTTCTGAGAGGAGTTCACCGATGCGTATTAAACGGCACCACTTTAAAGCGGTCTTTTCACTCACGGTCATTACAGGACTCGGGCTCTTGGACCTCAGCGAGGCAAACGCCGGCGCACCTACCGATGCCTGCGCTTTACTGACTGCGCCACAAGTATCGAGCGCGCTAGGGGCGGTCGTCGGGCCGGGTCAACCGATAATGCCCACCAACGCGACCATGTGCACCTGGAGAGAACAAGGAGTCCCGGCTGGAACTGAAAGGAACGTCAGCGTGTCCGTGATGGCGGTGAAGAGCTTCGAGAACGGCAAGATACCGATGACTGGAATCACGAAAACGCCGGTGAGCGGTGTGGGTGATGAAGCCTATTTCATAGAACCGCGCGGAATGGCTGCGGGCTTAAGCGTCAGGAAGGGCGATACCTGCTTTCAGGTTCGGGCACGCTCGAACCCTACGTGGGCCAAGACCGGCAAGACGCCGGAATCGGAGGCGAAGGATCAAGCGGTCGATCGCGCTCTCGCGCTCGAGATACTAAAAAAGCTCTAAAAATGAGCTTCACGGCGAGAGCAAAGGCTTGAGCCCGCCACGGCTCGGCAAACACGCCCCACCCTCATCGCGTGGCAGGCGGGGCAGGGTTTCCAGTTGCGCCGGTGGGAGGACCGGCTTAAGCGGATTCAAGGCAAGCTTCCGACACATTCACGAAGCACTCGACAATTTTCCCGACAGCAACGTGGACGCTCGACTCGATCCCGCCGCATTCCGAGACGCACAAATATATCCAATGATTTGGAATGAACCCCGCGAGGCACTCGTTGCGGAATACAAGGGCTTCTTGCGAACTCTCAAGAACCATGTGCGCAGCGCTTCACAGTCGCAACAATCCCTGCTGGCAACCCTCCAGTGATTCCCAATTCTGTTTCTTAGGAGCGCTGACGACCGCCAAGATGCGTAGCGACAGCATGACTGAAGGACTCCTCGAACAAGCAAAGCCGCACGTAGAGACGCCGGAGGTTTTGGCCGGGGCCGAGCGGCAGCCAAGCCCACCCGCCGTTGCACCCGTTCGCGCTGAGGAACGAATCCCAGCGCTCGACACCATCCGCGGTTTCGCCCTGCTCGGCATCTTGTTGATGAATATCTGCAGTTTTGGTCTTCCCGACGCCGCCTACGCCAATCCTGCACCGGCAGGCGGCGCAACCGGTTGGAATTTCCTTACCTGGTGCATCATGGAAGTCCTCGCCGACGGCAAGATGCGCGCGATTTTCTCGCTGACCTTCGGCGCCGGTGTGTACCTCTTGATCGATCGACTGTCCCGAAGAGGGGCAGCTGAGAACGCCGCGGACATTCACTACCGCCGCATGCTGTGGCTCATGCTGTTTGGCATGCTGCACGCGTATCTGATCTGGGACGGCGACATCCTTTTTTATTATGCGGTGCTGGGCCTCGTACTGTACCCACTGCGCAAGCTTTCGCCGCGCGCGCTGCTGATCGCCGCGGGCTTCGTCTTGATTGTCATGTCCGTCGGCGCCGCCTTCCTGCACGGACATTTGATGGATGAGCAGCGTGAGTATGTAGGGATAAAAGCCGATGAAAGAGCCGGCATCAAGCTTACCGCGGCTCAAGCTGATACTAAGAAGGATTGGGAAGAGATCGTGGCGCGCCAAGCGCCGACCGCCGAGGATTTGAAAACCGAGGCCGACGCGCATCAAGGCGGCTACTTCAAGCTACTCATCTTTCGCGCCAAGAACGTTTACCGCCTCCACAGTGCCCCCCTCTACTGGCCGAACCCGTGGTTCGACATGCTGATGATGATGTTGGTCGGGATTGCAATGATCAAATCCGGCGTACTGACGGGCGCATATCCTAAAAAGTGTTATGTCTTAATGGCTCTGGTTTCCTTCGCCATCGGCATCCCGGCCGACACCTGGGCGGTCTGGTACATCACCCAGCATCATTTCAGCATTGATGCTTTCAGTCTGATTCTCAGCGAGTATGAATTCGGACGCTTCACCGCCTTCGGCTACATCGCCCTGATTATCCTGACGTTGAAACTCGGCATCCTACGCGGCGCCACCAGAACTCTTGCCTACGTAGGGCAGATGGCTTTCACCAACTACATACTGACATCACTGATTTGCACCACGCTGTTCGAGGGCTATGGCTTTGGATTATTCGGCAAGCTTCAGCGTTATCAGCTCTACGGAATCGTGTTATTGGTATGGCTGCTGATATTGACCCTGAGTCCGCTGTGGCTGCGCAGGTTCCGCTTCGGACCTTTGGAATGGGTATGGCGCTCGCTGACCTATTGGAAGCGACAGCCCTTTCGAAGGGACAGAAGCGTCGGACCCAGCGTGGGTTTGGCGACCCGGCCCGATACCCTGCGCTGACGACCGCAGGGTGCGTTTTCTAAGCGGAAGGATCGCACGCATTGTAAGGTCTTAGGGAGAGCACGATGACCAAGTCGCAGGAGTATCCCCTCGGCTATTCTGAGGATGAAGCACGGCGCCTTGCGGAGCAGGCCGCAATGCTTGAAGAGCTAACCGTAGACGCGTTCCGCCGCGCGGGTATCGAGCGCGGTATGCAGGTGCTCGACATCGGATGTGGTGTGGGGGATGTGTCTTTCCTTGCCGCAAGCATGGTCGGCACAGAAGGTAGCGTGCTCGGAATCGATCGATCGGCTTCGTCGGTCGAAACGGCGCGGGTCCGGGCCTCATCGCGCGAAGTGCACAACGTTTTCTTCGCAAAATCGGAACTTGCGGCTTTTGAGACCGATCGCATGTTCGACGCGATGATTGGCCGACTGGTGCTACTGTATGTCCCAGAGCCGGCTGCTGTGCTTCGTCGCTTGTCACGGTACGTCAAACCAGGCGGCATTATCGCTTTTCAGGAATTCGACATTTCGCAGCTCTCGCAGTGCCCTCCCTCCGAGCTGTTCGAGCAAATGAGAAAGCGCATTCAGACGGCATTGATCACGAGCAGCACCGAATTGGACATGGGGACGAAACTCTACTCGACGTTTCTGCTCGCCGGTTTGCCCGCTCCGACCATGAATGCGGTTGCCCCCGTCGGCGGCGGTCCCAAATGGTATGGATACGACTACATGGTCGGAGTATTGCGTAGCCTCTTGCCGCTGATCGAACGCAGTGGAATTGCAAACGAATCAGAAATCGGCATCGCAACCCTCGCCAAGCGACTACTTGACGATGCCGTTTCCAATCAACGAGTGAATTTCCTGCCGCGACTGGTCGGCGCCTGGACGAGAATCGGACAATAAAGTTGAATGCTGCTCAATGCCAACCCCTTCGGTTTTGACCAACGATTGAAAGAGAGGTATAGCGTGTGTCGCGCGAAACCCCTAGCGGAGTTCCCTTGCCCAACGTCCGCCTGTTCGACACTTTAAGATCCGAATTCCTGCCTTGGGGCCGGCTTATCTGGCCGGAGGGCATGAAAGATCAGCTCTTAGGTCCCGTCGGCTTGGTCGTAGGGGGGGCTTTCGTCGAATTAGCCAATGATCTGCTGCATTTCGTGAGCCCGCAACGGCTGCTAGCTGGACTTGGATTGTGCCTTGTTGTTGTGGTGCCGTGCCTTCGAACTGTAAACAAGGTGCTCGGTGATTCCAACGATCCAAGGACTAAGGGAGCGAAGATCAGTGGCGCTGCGGACTGCGCGTGGTGCAGAGCTTTTCGCATCTGCCTATTTTTATTCCTTGCCATAGTGCTCCTCCGTGGGACCGGAGGCGAAAAACTGGCGAGTGGAGCAATCGCCGCGCGCTTAAGGTCGATGGACATCGAGCTCGGTCACATTGATAGCGGCGTGACCCATATCGAAAGCGAGATGGGCAATGTCAAACAAGAGACCAGCACCGATCCGCACAAGGAACTCGCTAATCGCGGCGTGCTCTGGACCGTCGATGCATTCTTTGAAGCCCTTCGTGGCGGGAATGTTGATAACGTCAAATTGTTTCTCGCCGGACACATGACGACGGACGTACCGGACTCTCAAGGTCGACCGCTCCCAGTGATCCTTGCTCTGAACACCACCAATGCGCCCGCCATGCTCGACCTCTTGGTTGGCGCAGGCCTGGATGTGAATCACTCCTACGAAGTCGCCGGTACGCTGCATCCACAGCGCATGACCCTCTTGAGCCGCGCCATCGAGAAAGGCTCCTTAAGTCTGGTCAATGCCCTGATCAAGCACCACGTGGATATGAATTCTCCGATTCAAACCTTCGGCGCCATGGGATTGACCCGCGACACCAACCCCCTGGAATCCGCAATTTATTGGAAGCGATGGGACATCGCGGAGTCGCTGCTCAATGCCGGCGCCGATCCCGCCTCAGGCGATTATGGCGCCTATCGCGAAGCCCAAGCGCTGCGCGATAAATCGAGCGGCGATGCCGAGCTGCGCGAACGCTTGGATGCGCTGATTGCGCGCCTCAAGCCTCACGGATCCGACGCGGCGCGAATCGAAAGCCAGCTGCGCCTTCAGGGTGTTGAACAGAAGCTCAACCAGATAGCGCTCGCATCTCTACGCACGCTACCGGGCAGCCCTGAACGCCGCCAACTCGACGCCGAATACGAGCAACTGCAGATCGAGCGCACAAAATTGCGCAATGCCCTCAACACTGCACACCAATTGCCGCCGCCGTGATGTCGCCCAGCGGTACGACAAGCACTTTTTAAAGCCCCTAACAGCGTCTGCGCAGGCCCCAACCATCCGAACACGGTGTCGCAAAAAAATAACGAAATAAATCTTTATCGACGCGGCTCACCATGTTGCGCGCCCTGAATGATTTCAAGTATCAATCTGATCTTAATCCAAAGTAGAAAAATGACCGCACAATCCGCTTGCGCGGCCGCGAGCTCGTCGATTGTCAAAAGTTCAATTGCTCGAGGCGAGTAAACGCAATATCGCGTCGATAGCAAGTGCTTGTGCACCATTCGCAATGCATTTGACCCGAGTCCCGCACGGCCTCCACACATAGGGTCCATACTGACCGCCTCAACCGAATACGTTGAGTTGGTCAGCAAATTCTTGCCGGCTATACGTTAAAGGTTAATATTTATGGAACAGTCAAAAAACACTTCCGCCAATCAACAAGGCAGCACCACAGTGGCAGCCCCAATGAAGAACATCGTCGATACGGCGATTGCGGCGGGCAATTTCACCACGTTGGTGGGTGGCATTAAAGCAGCCGGTCTCACCGATACGCTCAAGGGTAGAGGCCCATTCACAGTCTTCGCCCCCACCGACGAAGCCTTCAGAAAACTTCCCTCGGGCGCACTGGATGCGCTGCTCAAGGACACGGCAAAGCTCAAGTCCATCTTGAATTATCACGTGATCACAGGTCACGTGCTGGTGCAGGACTTAAAACCCGGCGACGTAATGACCGTTCAGGGCAGTCCTCTGATGGCCGTGGTGTCGGGTTCGAACGTGCAGGTGAACGGTGCGCACGTGAGACAGCGTGATATCGCTGCATCGAACGGCATCATCCACGTCATCGACGCAGTCATTATGCCAAGGGATTGGCAATTGCTCGCAGCCGCCGCCTAAAAGACGTCGGTTGATCGGCACTGGAAGGTGCACCGAAGGGCCACGTGGCCCTTCTTTTATTTGTCGGGCGACGCTTAACGGCGATGGGACAGTCTTTCTCTTAAGAGCGCTGACGACCGTGGGATGCGTAGTGACACCGCCTACCGCAGTACCCGTTACGAGTGAACTTCGCTGATGTGCGCCGCGACCAAGCGCCACCGGCCGCCACGCCTTGCCCATACGTGCGTTGCCTGATAAGGATCACCAACCCGCTTGCCGTTTGATAACCACGAAGAGGTGACCAAGACCACAGCCCAGTCACCGTACACCCGCACATCCACGCGCTCGTTAGTACCGATGAGCGACGATCCACTATCCGGCTTCTCCCCGCGCAACAACGCAAGACGTTTCTCCCGGGACACAACCTTCCCGCCGACCATCGTGGATACAAAATCATCCGCCCACAAGCGAGCGAGCTGATCCACGTCCACCGACGACAAGGCTTGGGCCAGTTGCGCTTCCACGGCGCGCAGCTGCTGCTCGGCGAGAGATCCTGGTGTCACAGGAGTGTCTGCGCTCGCGCTCACCGCACAGAATGCGTTCACAACTAGCACTGCGACTACCAAAAAGCGCCCCGGCGCACCGACTCGCGTGGCTAACTTTCTCATGTCGGCACCTCGATCTAACTTGATTGCTACGTGATGGCTTGCGAACAACCGCGATCTTAAGGCGAATGCCCACCATATTCATGCGATTCCCGCCCGTCTACCACAGTTTTTTGACCACCCAACGCCTCGCGGCGCAAACTTGCGGCGCGAAGGAATGCACACGAGTATTTCGGGGATTTCGGTTGCGACAAATGAAGAATCCGACCAGTCCAGCGAGCAGCAACATTAGCCAAAGGCGAATAGCCACCCAGGTAGCCCGTCGCTGCTTGCGCCACGCATTCACCGTCCATGGGGTCGATTCCATAGCAGACTGCCCTTACTAGCGATAAGGGGGCAGTCTAACCGCTGAGCCAAAATCTTCTGTCGCGATTTATTGGGACATGACAATTTCACAACGGGCAGTAGCCGGCCAGATTGAGACATTCGGGCAGACGGAATGGCAGCAAAAAAGCAGCCGCTCGCCGCATAGGATAGGCTATCTGCACACTACAGAAGTAGCCTACACATGACCGACGGCGCCGAACCAGAAAATCATCAGGGACCCGCGGCGGCGGGGGCGCCGTGACCGACCCGAGCAAAGCGGTGTTCCTGAGCTATGCTTCGGAGGACGCGGAAGCGGCGCTCAACATTTGCACGGCGCTACGCACCTCCGGGATAGAGGTCTGGTTCGACCAGAGCGAACTTCGGGGTGGTGACACCTGGGACCAGAAGATTCGCCGCGAGATCCGCGACTGCGCACTGTTCGTTCCGATCATCTCGGCGAACACGCAGGCGCGTACCGAAGGCTACTTCCGACTCGAATGGCGCCTCGCCGACCAGCGCACGCACCTGATGGGCAAGAGCCGCGCATTCCTCGTGCCGGTCTGCATTGATGACACGCGTGATGCGGATGCCGACATTCCGGACTCATTCGGCGCGGTTCAATGGACGCGCATAATTCGCGGGGAAACGCCGCACGGTTTCGTCGAACGGATATCGCGCCTGTTGACAGCTGTCGTGCCCTATCGGCCGATGGCGGTCAGGCCGGCGTCGAGCAGCGTTTCCCCGTCACCGGATCGGCCCGCCCCGCCCGCCGAAGTAGCAACACCGGAGAAGTCGATCGCGGTACTGCCGTTTTCCAATCTGAGCGCCGACAAGGACAACGAGTACTTTAGCGATGGTCTCGCCGAAGAGATTTTGAGCGCGTTGAGTCAGGTCGAGGAGTTGAGCGTCGCAGCACGCAGCTCTTCGTTCTCCTTCAAGGACAAGGCCACTGATGTCAGCGAGATTGCCCGACGGCTGCACGTCGCACATGTGCTCGAGGGGAGCGTGCGGCGGGCGGGCGAGAGGCTGCGCATCTCCGTACAGCTCATCGATGCACGCAACGGCTTCCAGCTCTGGTCCGAGCGCTACGACCGAAAGATGGAGGACATATTCGAGATTCAGGACGAGATCGCACGCGCAATCGCCGAGCGGCTGCGCGTTACGCTTGCCGCGGGCATCCGTCGCGGGACGGAGAACCTCGAAGCCTACGAGCTCTACCTGCGCGGTCGTCATTATTGGCACGAGCGCTCGCCAGCGACGCTGCGCATGGCGGTCCAGTATTTCGAACAGGGCATCGCGATCGACCCGGGTTACGCGCTCGCACATGCGGGCCTCGCGGACTGCTACGGCATCCTGAATTTCTACGGCTGGCTGCCAGCTTCGGTGGCGCAGCCTAAGGCGCAAGCGGCCATGGCCAGAGCCGTTGCGCTCGGTTCGTCCCTGTGGGAATGCAACTTCTCCAAGGGCTTCTACCTCTTCTACTTCGACCAGGCGTGGCGCGAGGCGGAATCACACTTCCGCAAGGCGCTATTGCTCAACCCGCGCTCATCCCTCGCCTGCACCTACTACGGACTGTGGCTCGCGAGCGCCGGGCGCGACCAGGAGTCGGTCGAGTTTCTCTCGCGTGCCTGCGAGCTTGATCCGTTGGCTCCGCTCGCTCATGGTCTCAATGCCGCAGGACTGTGCGCTCTGGGGCGGTTTGATGCCGCGGAGCGCGCGGCATTGCACGCTCTCGAGCTGCAGCCGGGATACGGGCTCGCGTCTTGGTGGCTAGGAGTTGCTTACTACGGACAGCGCAGATATGCGGAAGGAGTGCGAACGCTCGAGCAGGTCGTGGCGCTTTCCCGCGCGCCGTTCTTCGTAGGCCTTCTCGGCCTCGGCTACGGATACGCAGGGCGGATCGAGGATGCACGGAGTCTCTTGCGCGAGCTCGAGGATCGCGGCAGCCGCGGCGAGCACATCCCGATCTGGGCACCGCTCGCGATCCAGGTAGGTCTCGCCGATATCCCGGCGATACGTCTAGGATTGCGCGCGGTGACCGCCCTCCCCGCCGAGCAATACACCGTGCGGGCGACCCTGGGTTGCTTTTTGAGAGAAACGCTGCGCACGGACCCGGAGGTCGACCGCGCGCACCGCGAATTGTTCGGCTGGTAGGGTGTCGCACGGTTCGAGCACGACGACTCTAGCTGGCAAGACGTTGCTGGACATTGCCTCACTTCAAGGAAACGCCATGCAATCGATACCCCTAGGGGCCTTAGGTTCGTTCAGTCTTCTCATCATGCCCGATCATCTCGCCAGCCGCTTCAAGGATGTGACGTTGCCGCCGGTCCTAGCGACGCCGGTGATGATCATGATCATGGAGAACGCGGCGCTGAATGCAATCAAACCTTATCTTGACGCCGGAGAAAGCGCGCTCGGTACCCGCGTCGACGTGCGTCATCTGTCGGCGACCCCGGCGGGTCGACGGGTCACCGGCGAAGCGAAAGTCATTAAGGTTGAGGGGCGGCGTATCGAGTTTTCGATTCGTGCTACCGACGGCAACGAGGAGATTGGAGTGGGTACTCACGAACGCGTGGTAATTGAACTGTCGAGGCTGTCCGAACGGATGAAGGCAAAATACGGCTAGCCTAAGCGACACCGCAATTCCGTAGAAATTGAAAGGGATATGGACAATCTAGCGAGAAAAACTGTCCTTGGATTCACGCAACTCATCGCCGTCTTGGGGGTTCTTCTTTTCGCTCCCGCATGGACACTGGAATACTGGCAGGCATGGGTGTACTTGCTAATCTTTACCGC
>Ga0210402_10004098_pt1 | contig 13369 bp, 6 predicted proteins | sample IncBWC7MmetaG_FD_161055 | JGI IMG/M metagenome (GOLD analysis project Ga0210402, IMG submission 161055) | Forest soil microbial communities from Barre Woods Harvard Forest LTER site, Petersham, Massachusetts, United States - Inc-BW-C-7-M | ecosystem: Environmental > Terrestrial > Soil >...
GACGGTAGACGCCGGTATTCCGCAGGTCGGGAGTGGAATTGAGGTCGGCAGCCAACTCCTGCTTCGAAATATCGATTAAGTAAAGCTTGAGCTGAGAGCCTGTTTCTAATTGCCGAACCAGGAAAAACGAGGCTCGCCAGATGGCTTCCAGAGCTTGAAAATCTGGATTGTGCAGAACCGCCCTCATCAGCGAGCCAACCGCGCGATCAATCACCGCCAGGGTCTCCGGCTGACGGGGATCGGGGGTGCTCACCAGATGTTGCGCTACGACTCGTTGTGCGAAGTCGTGCACTTCATCGGAGGGACGGCGGGGTGTTTGCGTGACGACCTGAGCTTCGGTCTGCTCGATCATTTCGTCCAGTAAGCTGCCCGAAGCAAGCCGGGCGGCGCTGGGAGCAATTACCGGCGAGGCTGCTGGCTTTGTCGGGGGCACGGTGGAGTCGGGGGAACGCAACCCCAATTCCCTCGCGGTTTCCTGAAAGGTCGCAGGATTCTGCAGGCGGGCGCGCAGATCGCGAAGTTTGCCGAAGACTTCGAGGTTCGCGAACACGCGGTCGGGATGGAAATCGTCGAGGTCAGAAAATCGCAGGCGCAGGGAACCGCTGTCCCCCATCGGTAATTGAATTTCAGCACCGGAGCGGGACAGCACTTCGTCGAAGTTGTCACGATCCACCAGTACCGCGCGGCGCTTGCCGATGGTCTTCGAGTCGGAGATGCCGCGATTGGCGCGCCCGCTGAAGTCCCCGAGAATCGCGATCCGGAAGGGAGTCTCCGAAGACTCACGAGCACCGGCGCTCTCTTCGCCCGCTGACAGGTTGACTCCACCGAAGTCGAATGGTCGAGGCATGAAACGACTCCTTATGACTCACAAGAAACCCGAACGATTTAGAACCGAACCGACCTGCAACCGACCACGGCTGAGGTCAGCGTTGATTTGTTGGGATGAGATCGAGCCTGCGAATTCCGTCCTTGGCATCCTGATTTCCGGGCTGCAACAACAGGACTTTCTTGTACTCCATCTTTGCCTTCTCGTAGTTCCCTGCGCCCGCGTCCGACTGAGCCATTCTGAGCAGATCGGGAATGTCCTTCTGCGAAAAACCTCCAGTTTCAACCGGAGGCGGGGGCTGCGGTGGCGGCTCGTCCACGACTTCCTTCTTGGCCTTGACGCGATTGTCAGCGACGGTCTTGGGGGATTTTGGCGGTGGAGTAACCACCACCGGCACCTTAGCCTGCGGTTTGGCCTCCGTTGACTCCGGCTGAACGGTCTTGGTGTCAGGTTCGACGGGCCGCGGCTGCGTGACCGGATTTTCCGTTTCCACGGTTTCCGCTGGCTGCGCGGGAAGGGGGCGCTTCGAGACTGGAGTTGGACGGAAAAGTACTGCGATGACCGCCGCCACCAGAACGACGGCGACCAAGGCAAGGATGACTCTGGTGCGTGTGAGGAACGGGCGCTCCCCAAAATCATCGAGGCCATCCATCAATGAACCGTCAGGGCTCTCCTGGAGCGGTTCAAAGACCGGGGTGCGATCCTGCGTAATGTTGGGAATCTGGCCGGTACGCTGGGAAGAAGTTCGGGGAGAATCCTTGACGACGAAGTCGGCGGCGCTCATGACTGGCGGCACGCCCGCATTCGACGGCTCCCGGCGCGTAATCGGAGATTGAACGATCAGGGTAGCGCCAACCGGTGGAAAGTCACTGTTTTGCGGCGTGGGGATTGGGGGTAGAGGTTCATCGACTACAGAATCCGCCAGCAGGGCGAGCCGCTCCGGCGTGGTCCAGACTAACTCTGCTAACCCAGAATCCGCTCGCCCACTTTGGCCATCTCCAGTCAGGGCTGCCGCCGCACGGAACTCGATACCGGGAACATCCCGCAAGCGCTGAGAAAGATTGTCTGCGAGGAGAATCTGCCCAGGCTTGGCCCGTCTCAGCGCCGACTGCACCATTTCGCCGCTGAACCCGGCCAGGTCGCTCGACCGGGGATGATAAATCAGGATCGCCGCCCCAACTCGCTCGCCCTCGCGACAGGCCATGAATTCCAGAAGCGATGTTTGAATCCGCTTAGCGGCAATCAACGCCTGCCTGGAACCATCAAAGTTCGCGGCCATGACCGTTCGTGGTGAGTCGGTCACGCGGCCGCCGCTTGCCCCCACCAGGTCGGCAACCATGTAGACCAAAATGCTGTCGGTATTCCATGAGAGCGGGACGCTTCGGTCGGGGCGATCCACGCCCCAAAGACGAATCGCGATCTCGGTCGCATCCGCGGCGATATCTCCACCCCAGGCACTTGGATACTTGTCAGGGTTGGCAACCTCGAATTCCCGACTGTCGATGTTCTGCTCGTACTGCGCCATTTTCGAGGGTTCCGGCAGGCCTTAACTCGGGTTGTAGGTTACGCCAAAATCGGACGTCAGGCAAATATTACTGCGCGGACGTGGTGGCACGATTGTGCCCTGCGGCCGCCACTTGGGGAGGCTTGACTTCGGGCAAGCAGTGAGTATGATACGGGACACCTGTTTAGGCGAATCTATGCCGTTTGCAGTCACCCCGGGGAGTTTATGCCACGACGTCCGAAATTTCATGGAGAATTGTGTCTGCTGTCGTCCGTAAAAAGGGCGTCGATCGCCCTGCTGCTGGTCGCGCTCACAGGTCCCGCGGTCCACTCTAAAGAAGCTCCACTTACCGCCATCGAGCTGTTTGACGGACCATCCGGCGCCGCCTTCGTTCAACTAAGCGACCTATTGATCAACGGCAAGGCGGAAGTGCGTTCCTGCGGAGGCGCGACGCAGATCAACAAATCCACTTATGGCAAGCTGACTAAGATTCCATTGAATACCTCGGTAACTTCGGTAGAACGGGATGCCAAGGGAGTCATGAATCTTACCCGCGGCTCCGAGGCGGAGTGCGTGGTTCCGTCTAACTTGAAGTTCGATAAGGATGAGTCACTTACTCCCGCGCAACTGGCCGATCGCGCGTTGCTGACGGGACAAGTACTCAGTTCGTCGCCGGCGGGAACAACCGCCGTGCCATCCTTTAAAGCCACGGTAAAGATCGTATTTGTCGCAGCACCCGACACGGAACTCGGAGAATTCCTGCGGGCGAACCGAGCGCATTCGGTGGCGCAGTGGCAGGATTATCTGGGCCGCTACCCCAAAGCCGCGCACACCGATTCCGGCAAGCAGGCCCTGGCTGCGCTGCTCTTGAAAGAGGGCGAAGACGGATTGGCCGCCTATCATAATTCGTCCTCAACAAACTCTCCCGCCTACTCCGATCTCAAGACGGCATTCATGCGAGCGAACCAAGTGCATGAACTTCTCCCCACCAACGAAGAGGCGTCGAAACTCCAGGGCAATGTTCACGCAGAATTAGTGCTGGCCGCCGACAAGGCCCGCGGAGAACTGCAAGCCTACCAGCAAGCTCTAGCGGGTCACTCAGCGGGATATGTTCATCTCGGCACTAGCCGCGGGTTGACCGACCACGCTTTGGAAGTGGATGCCCACTTTGACCAGGCGCTCACTCTACAGACCGCGATTGCAGCGGAGAGCAAGCGAGTGGACACAGCTTTGCGGAGTGGGGAGTCGATGGTTTCGGCGCAGCGCTACGATGACGCCGTGAATGCCGTGGCGGCGTTTCGTGCCTTTGCCGGCGAAGAACCGCGGATCGCGGCGATCATCGATGCGGCGTACAAGTATCATTTCGATCTCGGCAAGGCGAACTCTGCGGACCAGAAGTGGCATGACGCAGTGCAGGAGTATCAGAAGGCTTCCGATCTTAAGCCATCGTCCGAATCGGCGGCCGCACTCAAGCAGGCTCAATCAGCATTTCTGACGTACACCAACCGGACCGGCGCGGATGCGGCGCTGCAGCAGAGTGCCGCCTTTGAGCAGGACAAGCGGTACATCGAAGCTTACGAAATTTTGGCCGATCTTCCCGAATCGCAACGCGCGCTGGTGAAGGACCAGATGCAGACGCTCGAAGCCAACTATGTAAAGGCTGCGTCCGACGAAGCAAAGAAGCTGAAAGACGCTCACGTTCCAATCAACGGACGGGCTGATGAGATCGGCGTGCAGAAGGCATATGACTATCTGCAGCGCGCCGGAGCCCTGGAGCCCGCCGACCAGGATCTTAAGCTCCGCCTCGACCTGATTTCTCAAATTCTCAGCGACTATTATGTAGTGCAGGCGAAAAAATATCTCGACAAGCCGCTGGGATCGGGAGTCGGGGTCGCCTGGCTCTACCTGAACGAAGCTCAGCAGTACAAGTCGAACCGTGACGATGTCCGCGACGAGCGCACGAAAAATACGGCAATCCATAACGTGCGTTCTACGCTTTCAATTAAAGTGGTGTTTCGCGACCAGACTTCGCGGCGCGATAGTTCGCGTTTCGCCGACCAACTTTCCGACGCGATTGCTACGGGTCTGGAAACAACGGCGCTTCCGGTTCGAATTATTCGGGCTTCCGATGCGACTCCGGTCGACCCCAATTTTCAGCTCACGGGCGATGTTCTGGAGCACCGGTCGCTTCCGACCGTGGCGGTAGACTCTGTCCCCTCCGAGTACAGTGCTGGAGAACGAGAAGTTCCCAATGAGGACTGGAACAAGGCGAACCGCGATTATGAGGACGCGACCCTGGACTTGCAGAAACAGCAAAAGATTCTGGAAGGAACCCAGGCGCACGGCAAGAAGAAGGAGATTTCGACCGCAACCGACGCCGTTGATGCGGCTCAGAAGAAGGTTGAGGAGTTACATCGCAAGCTCGATTCAATCCCGAAGACAAATTTCAAAGACGTGGTCAAGCCTTACACATATGCGCGAAGGACGATCGACTTGAGCGCGGTGGTCGAAGTTGGTTTCCGAATCGTGGACGCCAACGGCGCAGTTATCGCGAGTAACCCCTCGGTAAAGAGGGCCGACCAGAAACAGTACGTCATGCTGGAGAACGTGAAGCCGGAAGACACCAAGAACGTCAAACAGTCCGGCACGGCTCCCGATGAGACTCAGTTCCTGACCGACGTTGAAATCGCAGCTCGCGTCGCTTTGATTAAAGACGTGAAGGAGAAGGTGGAGACGCTACCGAGCAAGATTCTGGCGCAGGCGCGCAAGCGCGTCATGGACGGCGATACGGATGGCACCGCCGAAGCTTACATTCTTTACCTCAACTCGACCCCGGATACTCCGACGGCGGAGCGCGAGGAGGCCAAGAAGTTCCTGCGCGAGACCTTCAACATGATCTGGCCGGGCAGTTCCGCCTAGTCGAAGGCGATTCGCTTTTGTTTAATCCTGAACAGTTGCCACAGCAAGTTCGGACCGTAGTACACTGTGTGGGATATTTTTGCTGGGTAATCCCGTCGACCAGGCCGTTTTAGAAGGTGCCCCCTCACCTTTCGGTACGTTGCAAACTAACCCGTGACTGCTCCACCTATCAAACGCATCGGCAAGTACGACGTGATCGATCTTCTCGGTCGCGGAGGGATGGGTCTGGTCTACCGCGCGTTTGACCGCCAACTGAATCGCGAGGTCGCGATCAAGACGGTGACCGAAGGCTTTACGGGCGACCAGGAGATGCTGCAGCGTTTTTATCGCGAGGCAGCCAAGACCGGCGCGCTCAAACATCCCAACATCGTCATCGTCTACGATTTGGGCGAGCAAGACGGCTTTCCCTACATCGTGATGGAATATTTATCCGGGGATCCTCTGGACCGGATCATCCAGTCAGGACAGCCGCAGCCGCTGGCCTACAAGTTAAAGATCATCGAGCAGGTGTGTTATGCGCTGGGATACGCCCATCGCAACGACGTGATCCACCGCGACGTGAAGCCGGCCAACGTGATCGTGCAAACGGACGGAATTGTGAAGCTGCTGGACTTCGGGATTGCGCGGCAGGAAAAGACTGATGGGCACTTGACCCGTACCGGACATGTGATCGGCACCCTGCAGTACATGGCGCCCGAGCGCCTGAAAAATGAGGCATTCGACGGCCGGTCCGACATTTTTTCGGTGGGGATCATGCTGTACCAGCTGCTGACCGGGCAACTCCCTTTCACCGGCGACTACAGCATCGTGCAGAAAATCCTGACCGAGCAACATCCTCCTTTGCGCCAATTTCTGCGCGACTATCCGCCGGCACTGGAAACCATTCTGGATCGCGCTCTGGCAAAGAATCCGAATGACCGCTACTCCACCGCCGATGAAATGGCAACCGAGGTTTCGTCTCTAGCCCACGAGCTGAAGAAGGAGCAGGTTTCCGAATGGATTGAACGCGCGGAACGTCTGGTGAAAGAAGAGCAATTCACCTCTGCCAGAGAGGTTCTGCTGCAGTTGTTGAAAGTGGACAGCCAGCACACCCGGGCGCGGCAACTGATCACGCAGGTGCAACAGAATCTCACCCTGCGCCAGAGGGCGGAACAGATCCGCCAGTTGCGGCAGCAAGCGGAGGAAGCCTCGAACGACAAGCGTTATGACGAGGCCATCGGCGATCTCCAGGAAGCCTGTGGGCTCGACCCCGCGAATTCGGAATTGGCAGAGCTTCTGGAATCTGTTCGCCAGAAGAAACGGCGCAGAGAACTTATCGAAGGATACCTGCGCCAGGCAGACAGCGCTCGCGACCGCGGCGATTTGGGAGAAGCCGAGGCCGTCATTGCCAAGGCGCTGGAGGTCGATCGGAACGATTCACGAGTTCAGGTCGCCCACGTTGCTCTGGCTCGACTGATAGAAGAAGCGAACCGGCAGGCGAAAGCGAAGCAACTACTGGAGAGCGCCCGCAAGGAGATCATCGCCCGCCACTTCACCGCTGCCATGGAAATGCTGGCCGAGGTCGAGCGTGTCGATCCGTCGAATCCCGAACTAATGACCTTGCAGGCGGCGGCCAAGTCCGGTCGCGAGCAGGAGCAACGGCGCCGAATTCTGGAACAACTGCAGAACGAGGTTTCGCTCGCCTCCACGATCGAAGAACTTACGCGCGCCGCACAATTGGTAGATCAGGCTTTGGAGCGGATGCCTACCGAGCCTACTCTGATGAAGTTCAAGGGGAATCTGGCTCGGAAACTGCGCGAAGCGGAGGTCCGCCGCCGGGTCGATGAAGTGGTGCTGCGCTGCCGCAGTTTGATGGAGACCTCGCCCGAGGAGGCGTTGCATCTGGTGCGCGAGGAATTGCAGCAGGCTCCTGGAAACGAGCGCTTATTGTCGCTGCAATCCAGCATTGCCGCCCAAATCTCACAGCGCAGCATGGAGCAATCCCGCGCAGAGTATCTGACGCGCGCCCACGAAGCGCTGAGCGCCGGGAGATATCTGGAAGCCTCGCGTCTTCTGGAATCGTGCCAGAAGGAGGGCATCTTCTCGCCCGAGATCGCGGAGTTGATGGACTACGCGCGACAGGAAGCGGATCAGCACCTCAAGACCAGCCAACTCCGGGGATTGCTGCGGGAGGCCCAGGAATTGATGACGCGTGGGTCTTACCGTGCGGTGGTCGACTTGCTGACGCCGATCAGTCAGGATCCTTCGGCAGCTTCCCTTCTCTTTCTGCTGGAGGATGCGCGTAACCGTTTGCAGTCGCTGCAACGCGACATCGACGCGGCGCTGCAGACGGTCGAGGTTCTGACCAGCCACGAATACTATGCTGAGGCAATCAGATTCCTGGAATCACAAGCTCCTCCCGTTCTGGAATCGGAACCGGTTCAGAACGCCCTGCAACGATGGCGCGCAGCCCATGACAATGAATCCGCGGCTCTGCAAGCTGTCGGAAAGGCCTACGCGGCGCTGGATCGGCTCGACAGCGGCACTGGAGTTCTACAGAGCCCAGGCGGGAACGCGGAATCGTTGCTTTTGGCACGGATGGTTCCGGTTTTCAGTTCGCGACGGAAGTCTGTAGCCGATCGCAGGCTTTCGTCGGCCATAGAGCAGGCGCAAGCAGCGATTGAGGGTGGAGATCGAAAACAGGCCGCCAACACGCTCAAGGCGGCGAAGGCATTCGCAGAATACGCCAGCGGCAACTTGCAGACGGAATGGCAGGCGCTTCTGAAAAAGGCGGAGAAGGGTAAAATGTTTGGTCGACGGGCCTGACGGCACCCAAAAGCCACTCCTTCCGTATAACATGCAGATCTTCAGCCTTCCATCTGGCGCGGGACCTTGGTACGCGGTTCGTTCTGTGGGCATGCGACGGGCAAGTCATGGGCTTCCAGGACGAGATTGGCTCACCTTGCTGGTGTACCAACCCTGCTCACCTTCCTTGTTTACCTTCCTTGTTTACCCCGGGCTTGAGGTGCGATAGGATTTAGCGCTCGCAGACTCACGATGAGTTTCGTCATCCAAGCCGCCGGTAGCACCGACATTGGTCTCGTCCGCAAGAACAACGAGGACAATTTCGGATATGACCTACGCCACGGGATTTTCGTGGTGTGCGACGGCATGGGCGGACAACAAGCCGGAGAACTGGCCAGCAAGATCGCTGTGGATACGGTTCTCGACCACTTCCGCCAGGACCACAGTACTGCGCCCGTTGGCGGCGCAGGGTTCGAGGGTGTTTCGCCGCGGGCGGTAAGCCTGGCCACCGCGATCCAATTGGCCAACCAGGCCATCCACGAATCGGGCGCAAATAATCCTCAACATGCGGGTATGGGCTCCACCATTGTGGCCGTCGCAGTGGACGGCAATCAGTTTTCGATTGCCAATGTCGGGGACAGCCGTATTTATCTGATCCGCAAGAATGAAATCGTGCAACTGACCAGCGATCACTCCCTGGTGATGGAACAAGTCAGGCGCGGCCTGATGACGATGGAAGAGGCGGAACAATCCAAGATGCAGAACGTGATCGTGCGCGCTCTGGGCACCGACGATAGCGTAGAACCGGACCTCGCCGATCATGAATTCAATGCCGACGACGTGCTGTTGCTGTGCAGCGACGGCATGTCTCGCTACGTGAAGGACGAGAAGATGGCAGAGGCCATCAATCAGGAGTCGCTCGAGAAGGCCTGTACCGATCTGATTGAAGCGGCGAAGGCGGGCGGCAGCGACGACAACATTACGTGCCTGCTGGTGCGGGCAATGCATCCTTCATGGAAGGATCGGATCTTTGGCAGGCTATCGGGACAGCCCGGGCAGAAAAGCTCGACGTAAGGAATATTTCGAGCCCAGGGAAGGCAGTTATTTAGTGCCTGCCACCTGCGGAACACACCTCAACCCCGGCAAATCGAAGAATGGATTCGCTAAGCCGGAAACCTGCAGTTGATAGTCATACGACTTAACCTTTCCGTTCGGCAGCATCACCGGCACGTCGTTGTTCTTAATCACCCACTCCAGATTATTCGAGGACACACGATGGGCATGCGCGACGAAGCGGAAGACGGCCCAAGGTCCGTTCGCTGAATCGAGGGTATCGTCACCCTTGGAGACGTTGATATCCTCGGGCGCGCCTGTCCAGACGAATGTATGCTGGGTGTCTCCCGTCAGTTTCTCGCTTCCGATCTTTACTTCAACACCGTCCAGGTTGCTGGGCAGCTGTTTCAAGGTGTAGGAGAAATGAGCGGGTAGCGTTCCGGATGGATACAACACATCGCTCAAGGCTGCGACCCTATTCAAGAACAACAGGAACGACGGGGAGGGTCTGACCGTTGCCGTCGGGGCCGCCACGTACTTGTTCCCGACCATGAGCACAAATGGTTGTATGTCTTTCTTCAGCGTTTTCAAAGCATCGCCGTTTGGTCCGAAGACCGCATACAGCTGTTCCACGGACGCATCTTGAGGAGACTTGGGGTCGAAAGGATATTTACTGGCAACTCCGGCAAACGCGGAACAGTAACCCTTGCCCGACCCATTGGCGATATCGACGGGCCCCCGCTTCAGCAATGCCTCGGCGTTCTTAATCGGCTCTTCCAAGAGGCGCTTCACTTCTTCCTGGTTCTTGAACTGCTGGTCCACCGGCCCGGCATCGATGGTCTTAGTCGCGGCTTGGGTAGCGGCGTCTGCCGAAACCCCGGCTTGCGTGAGTTGGGCAGGATCGGGCGTGCCTGGATTTTGCGCAAGAGCGTGAAAATCCGACTGAAGCTTGGCCAAAGCTTCTATATATTCCTTGTTGGGTGGAAGGATGTACTTTTCTGGGAGTTTGTCCGGCGGACCGGGCGGTTCGACCGCTGCCACTGGCGCAAAATGCGTTTTGTCGTCAGCAGGCGCCACGTCTGTGTTGTGCGAAATGAAGTACAGCAACTCTAGGAGGGGCGAGGTTGGCCCCGTGAGCTTTTCCAGCTTCTTGTCCGCTTCGACATAGGTCGTCCCATACCCCACTACCGACGAACTCCTCAACACGGCATTCCACTCGGTCACAAAATCCTGATTGTAGCGGTCGGTCAGTTTTTGCCGAATAACGTCGGGGTCATTCGCTTTTGCGTCGTCTTTGCCCAAGACCCATTCTTCGCCGGCCATGTACGCCGCCGGATTCTTGAGATAGTCCTGTACAAATTGGAACCCGGCGCGCGAGAAAGCCCCTCTCACTCTACGGCTGCTCACGATAATGCCCGCAGAATCGGGAAATTGCTCGTTGAAGCTGAGGTCTTTCAACGAAGCCTTAGACAGAAGCTGCGCGTAGTAGCGATCAATACCAGAAAACTGTTTCAGATAAGCTCGCGCTCCGTCGATCAGGATCTTGGAGTTGCCGGTGGCGTACGGGTTTTCCTTCGCCAGTTCGGTGGCGAAGAAATCGAACTGGGCCGTCGCCAGGTCCCTGCGATCCTTGTCGATATCGCGGCCAGCGACCCAGTGGCTCATCAGCACCGGAGTCAGAAATTCCTTTGTGCTCTTGTCGTGGTCCGCCGCTTCGGTGGTGATCAGGTAAGCCTTGAGTTCGTTGTAGCTCTTGTCATAGCTGTCGTTGGGTGCGTTGGTCGCAGACTTTCCCGCGAGGGCTTCCAGATTATCCGACACCCGCTTCTGGGTTTCGGCGAACAAGAGCCGCCGGAAGCGCTCGAAATATACCCGCTTCGCATCCGGATAGATCTGATCGCCCACATACAAAAACCAGCGCAGGCTCCATGGCGCTCCGTTTTGTTCATAGTCGGACAGATCCACGAGCTCACTGCGCAGATTGTCGAGTTTTTTCAGGTCGTCCACGCCTGCCACCTGGTTGGCGCCAGTTTGCAAAGCGCTTAAGTCGGTCACCGCATCCTGCACCCGGGTCTCCAAGGCGCGGTTGCGGAAAAACGATACGGCGAAGCCGGTCAGGCAGATCAGACCGATAAGAACAGCCGCCCCCAGCGCGAGCCGGCGCAGCAGGTTCACGCGTGAACTGGATCCGCTGGTAGCCAGCGCCACGCGGTCTTTTACCAGAACATCGTTGAACAGGCTCGACAGGAAAACCCATTGCGGCACTCGGCGCGACCCTCCGCTCCGCACCGCTGCGACGGGCGCCGCTTGCAGCTGCGAACCAACGCCCCGAAAGATCTGCGTTGCGCCGGCGTTGTTGTAACTGGAGTCTGGCGCTTCCACCGGCGCTTCGGGCGCCGCCACAACGTCGTCCACGACGACGGGGCGAACGCCGGTAAAATAAAAGCCCCGCAGAAAAGGATTCGTGCCCAGGTGGCTGGGACGCGCCAGGTCTACTAGAAACTGAACCAGCAGGGTGCGCAGCTTTCTGATTTCCCTGGGAAACTCGTAAATGCCCGGAAGCTTTTCGCCCTCATGCTCGCGCGGGAGCAGCAGAATACGTCTCTCCGCCAGGGAGTAGAAGATTTCGTCGAACGCCTTGGTGAGCCGCTTGGTCTCTTCGTCAGCATAGACACCCGCGCTCAGGGAGCGCAGCGGCAAAGTCGATCCCAGCACTTCGGAGGCTTCATCCTTGCTCATCCCACGCACAAAGTCGGCGAAGAACGAGATTCGGTCCAGCTTGGTGAACACAACGTAAACGGGGAAGCTGATGCCCAGGGACTGAGATACTTCTTGCAGCCGTACCGAGAGTCTGCGCGCCGCAGACACGGCAGTTTCGCTCGCACCCGGCTGCAGGAAGGCCTCGCAGTCAAAACACACTAATGCAGCCCGGGGAGCCTGGGCGCGTTTCCCGATGGCCGCGGAAAATCGTCCCGGCTGCAGCAACTTCACCAAGCGTCTCCAGCGATCCGCCTCCCCCATCATCGAGCCGGCGGGATCCACAAAAATCGCTTGGCGCGTGTACCAGATATTCGCTGTTGAGGTAGGCAGGACCTCGGTGTCCCGATATACCTGCCCTGCCAGTAGTTCGGGATCGAGCGCGGAATGAATCACAACCGTCGTCTTGGTAGAGCCAGCATCCCCAAGAACAAACACCAGCGGGAGACTACCCAGGTTAGACCCGCGTCCCAGGGTCGAATGCTTCAATCGCCGGACGGCCTCGCGCACCAATCCGTCCAGATCGTCGGTCCCGCCGGGTTGGGAGTCGTTTTCCCCGGAAGGCAGCTTCGACTTATACATCTTGTACACGTAAAAATACGCGACAACGGCTGCGATGATTCCCAGAAGAGCCAGCACGCCACGCAGTATCCAGACGTCATTGCCCTGGAGATGCAGCAATCGGCCGATCACGAAAACCAGCACCAAATAAACCAGCAGTACTAGAGTGGTAATCCAGTACAGCATCCCAACCCCCTATTTCAGTAGTCCGGCTGCCAGCCCGGAAAGTGACGAGGCACCCGACAACAACAACATCTTGAAGGTGACAAAAAGGACCACAGCCAGGCTCACGACGATGAGCGCTATGATTCCCAGCCTGCGACTCCAGCGATCTGACTGGGTCAAACGCACCGCATCCGCGGGAATGGCACCTCGCGGAGACAAGGGGCCTGCTGGGCCCCGCACCCGCCGGATCTTTTCCTGAATCGCTCCCATGAGAGATCGCAAATCTCCGCCCGCGGCGTAGCGGCCCTTGAAACCCAGCAGCAGGCAGAGGTAATACACCTCGAGCAGATCGGCCGTCTCCACGGAATCGTTGCGGCTCAACGTCTTCTGCAATTCCTGGAAGAAGATTTCGCCGGCCAGTTGATGACCGAACAGTTCCTCCTGCAGGGGACGCCGTGGCCAGTTGGCGAACACTGGATTACCGGAACTCAGGACCGATTCGTCCAGGAACGCCACCACGCCGAAGATCACTTGCTTCACATCCTCGGGGCTGCAACCGCGAACCCGCGCATCCTGTTCGGCGACCCGCAAGGCCTGCCGCATTTGCGCCCGAAACGATTCCGCGTCCGGCACCGATTGGCGGTTGTAGCGCAGCCGCACCACGGCAGTGAATACTTCCTGAAACCCCAAGGCGAGGTTCCAGCCGCGCCGGTCCATGGCTGGACTCGAACCTCGATAACTCCCCAACGGTGTAATTTGTGTGGATCCCATGCTTAGCTCTCGAGCAAAACAATCAGTTC
>Ga0210402_10004100_pt1 | contig 13367 bp, 8 predicted proteins | sample IncBWC7MmetaG_FD_161055 | JGI IMG/M metagenome (GOLD analysis project Ga0210402, IMG submission 161055) | Forest soil microbial communities from Barre Woods Harvard Forest LTER site, Petersham, Massachusetts, United States - Inc-BW-C-7-M | ecosystem: Environmental > Terrestrial > Soil >...
GGAAATGCCCGGCGTGCGCTTCCAGGTGACGACGGACAAGGACCACACCGGCAGTCCGCTCACGTGTATCCTCGCCAATCTCGACCAGGGCATTCTGTGTTATCTGCGCGACGTCACGGTCGAGGACATCTGGGACCCGTCATTCACCGAGGCGATGGTCTCCGCACTCGCCGGCAAGCTGGCGAACACACTGACCGGCGACAAGGGGCTGTCGAAAGAGATGTACGGCCTCGCCAATCAGACCATCCTCGCTGCGCGCGCCAACGACGCCAACGAGGGCCTGACCGTGATACAGCACGAGCCGGATTGGATCTGGCAGGCACACGGCATCCGCACGATGGCGCGCGGGCAATCGGGTTTCGTCTATCCGTACGGCGCGCTGTTCGGCGTCTGATGCCGAGCATACCGCAGCAATCATTCGCGGCGGGGGAGTTAAGCCCGAGCCTCTACGGCAGGACGGACTTGTCCAAATATAAGTCCGGCGCTGCGACTCTCAGGAATTGGCAAGTTGACTACCGCGGCGGCGCATCGACGCGCGCCGGAACCCGCTATGTCGCAACCTCCGCCTCCGACGGCTCCGGCCTGCCGCCGCGCGTGATCCATTTCCAGTTCTCGACGGCGCAGGGCTACGCGCTCGAATTCGGCGACGGCTATATCGCATTCTACCGCAACGGCGTGCCGATCCTCTCCGGTGGCGTGCCCTACACCATCGCCTCACCCTACGCGCTCGCGGACCTGCCGCTGCTCAAGATGACGCAATCCGCCGACGTGATGACGCTCGTGCATCGCAGTTACACGACGATGCAGTTGCAGCGGTTTGCGGACACCAACTGGGTGCTGATCGCGGCACCGTTCGGCGTCATCCAGCCGCCGCCAACCGGCGGGGTCGCGACGCCGACGCACGGCTCGGAAACCGCTGCAACCGGCGACGCGGGCAGCACGGCCTACACCTACGTTATCACCGCTGTTGCGGCCGATACCGGCGAGGAAAGCGTGGCCGGCGCGCAGTTCAACAATCCCGGCAACTCGCGGATAATGACCAGCGACGGCAACGCTTTTATGACCCTGACCTGGGTCGCGCCGACCGGCGCCGCGCCCGCGCTTTACAACATATACCGCAACATGGAGGTGCCGAACTCCGCCGCGCCGCCCGGCTCCATCTTCGGCTTCGTCGGATCATCGACCGGGCTCACCTACACCGATCGCAACGGCATTCCGGATTTCACGCAGGGTCCGCCGCAGAACAAGCGGCCGTTTGACGGCGGCAACAACCCCGGCGTGACGGCGTATTTCGTGCAGCGGCAATGGTACGGCGGCAGCACATCAAAGCCGGCGACGATCAACGGGTCGAAGATCGCCAGCTTCAACAATTTCGACGTTGGGATGCCGGTCCAGGCCGGCGACGCGATCACGGTGAACATCGCGTCCGTCCAGGTCGATGGCATCAAGTGCTTTGTGCCGATGCCGTCCGGCATGATCGTGGGAACGGCGGGGGGCGCCTATCTGCTGACCGGCGGCGGCGTCGGACCCGGCGGCATTCCCGCGGCGATCTCGCCGGCATCCATCGTCGTGCAGCCGCAGGTGAGCACGGGCTTTTCCGACCTGCCGCCGATCGTGCGCGAAAACGACGTGCTGTTCGGCCAGGCCAAGGGCTCGATCATCCGCGATCTGACATACAACCTCTATGCGAGCGTCTACACCGGCACCGATGTGACGACGCTCTCCAATCACCTGTTCACCAACCGCACGATCCGCGAATGGGCCGATGCCGAGGAGCCGTACAAGATCATCTGGTGCGTGCGTGACGACGGCACGCTGATCGGCCTCACGATCAATCGCGCGCAGGAAGTTATGGCTTGGCACCGGCATGACAGCCAGGGACTGTTCCAGTCGGTGTGCACGGTCTCGGAAGGCAACGTGAACGCCACGTATTTCGTGGTTCGGCGCGTGCTCAATGGTGCCTGGACCTACATCATTGAGCGCATGGCCGATCGCGCGCTGCTAGACGGCAACCCGGCGCTCGGTATTGCGGCGGACATCGAGAAAGCATGGTGCGTCGATTGCGGCCTGGCGCTGGCGCAGCGTGCGCCCGGCATACCGCTTGGCGTCGGCTTCCGCGCGGATACGCTCGGCGCGACCGATGTGGTGTTCACCGGACCCGGAGCGTTCAGCGGCGGCGATATCGGCTCGGTGATCCGTGGCAGCGGCGGGCGCGCGACGGTGACGGGTCTCGTCGCGGGCGGCGCGGTATCCGCGACGATCACCGCACCGTTTGCGCTGCTGCCGAACGATCCGGGCGGCCAGCCGGTGCAGGCGCCGGCCGGCGCCTGGACGATCACCGCGCCGGTGACGACGATCTCCGGGCTCGATCATCTCGACGGCAAGCTGGTCGCGATCCTGGCCGATGGGAACGTACTGCCGCAGCAGCGCGTTGTTGGCGGGACGGTGACGCTCGATCACCCCGCGTCGAACGTGGTGGTCGGCCTCGCGTATCAGTGCCAGTTGCAGACGCTCAACCTCGACGTCGGAGACAGCGGGCCGGGCGGCACGGTGCAAGGCAAGCTGAAGAAGATCGGTGCGGTGACGGTATCCGTCAAAGACACGCGCGGACTGAAGGCCGGGCGCACGCCAGCGACGGTGGTTCCGGTAAAAGAGTGGAACAGCAACGTGGACCTCGGCGGCCCGCTGCCATTGGTGACGGGGCTACAGCGCATCATCATGGATCAACAGTTTGAACAAATGGGAAGACTCTGGCTGCAAGTCGATGATCCCGTGCCGGCCACAGTCCTTAGTGTAATTTCCGAGGTATCGTTTGGCGGGTAGCGCGCGCATCGTCTGGCCGGAGCTATGGCACCCCGCCGCGCTGGTGGCGCGCATGACGCCGCGCGACCTCGCCGCGTTCGCGGCACTCGGGTGCCCGGACGCTGAAGCGGCGATCCGAACCGGCGTGCGCGCCTCAACCTATGCCTGGTCGGCGATGGAAGACGACGAACCGCTGTGCATCGGCGGGATCATCCCGAGTTCCACGATGCTCGGCGATACCGCGTTGCCGTGGATGGTGTCGCAGCCGGGGCTGGGGCGGCACAAGCGGTTTTTCCTGCGTGAGTCGCGGGCGCGGCTGCCGGACCTGCGGCGGCAGTTTCCGATCCTCGCGAACGTGATCGCGTGCGATTATCCGAAGTCACTGCGCTGGCTGGCGTGGCTCGGCTTCGAGATCGGCGACGAGGCGGCCGGCGTGCGCCTGGTGCGCCTCGGATGAGGTTTTCCCAACTCCCCGGCCGGTTCGGCGACTGCTCCGTCTGCTTCATAGCGGCGCCGCTCGCAATCGGCATTGCGTCGATAGCCGCGACGGCAATCGGTGCCGGCGTGTCCGCCATGGGCGCGATGGAGCAGGGCAAGGCCGCGCAGCAACAGGCAGACTACCAGGCGCAGGTCGCCAACAACAACGCGATCATCGCCCAGCAGAACGCCACCTACGCGACCGCCGCCGGCAACGCGCAGGCGGAGAAGTCGGCAATGGGCACGGCCGAGCGCATGGGCGCCATCCGCGCCGCGCAGGCATCGTCCGGCGTTGACGTGGGCTCGGGCTCACCGCTCGACGTGCAGACCTCGCAGAAAGAGGTGGGCCAGCTCGACCAGGACACCATCCGCAACAACGCGGCGCGCGTGGCGTACGGCTATCGGAGCCAGAGCACGAACTTTACCGCGCAGGCCGGGCTCGACACCGCGACCGGCGCGAACGCGGCGACGGCCGGCGATATCGGCGCGGTGTCCTCGGTCTTGGGCGGGGCAACCAGCGTGGGCAAGCAGTTCTCGGATCTGACCAAGGTCGGCGTGATCGGCAGCGGCGCGCCCAACGTTTCGACCAACCCATGACCCCGGCCTGGACCCTCGTCCTGTTCGTTCTCAACACGACGTACGGCGCCACGGGCGGTGCCACTCCGATCGTGCTCGGCCCGTTCGCATCCGAGGCAGCGGCGGATTGCGCGGCGACGGCAATCGCGGCGGCGACGACGGAGAAGTGCACCTGGGCGTGCGTGGCGATGCAGGACGCGGCGCCCGCGCCGCAAGTGCCGGCGGCTTAGACGATGCCATCAGTGCCGTACTCACCCGTACCAACGGTCGCGCCGACGACGCAGGCGCCGGATGATTACCAGCGCATCGACGCGCAGCCCGGCGCGTTCGGCGCGCAGATCGGCGCGGCAACGCAGCAGCTGGGAAAGACCGGCGAAGCAGCAGGAGCAACTGGCACCGAGGCGGCGGTCGGCTGGCAGACGCTGTACAACAACGTCGCGACCGATCATGCGTTCAACGACTTCCAGAAGCACACCAACGACGTGCTGTATGGCGATCCGAACGATCCGAGCAAGCCGGGCTATTACTCGCTGCATGGCCAGGCGGCGGTCGATGCGCGGCCCGGCGTGCTCCAGGAACTCGATACCGCGCGGACGGGCATCCGCACCGGCCTTGCCAACCCGATGCAGCAGCTCGGGTTCGATGAGGCATCGCGCCGGCTCAACATGTATTCTGCGTCCGGCATCGGTTCGCATTCCGAGCAGGAGTACAACCGCTACGCCACGGAAGTGCAGACGGCGCGCATCAACCTAGCGGCGCGCGATGCCGCGAATAACCACAACAATGACCAGCAATTCCAGGACGACCTGGAGCACGCGCTGCAAGGCTCCGATGCGGACGTCGCGCTGCGCGAAGGCGCGGTGAAGGGCACGCCGGCCGGCGACGCCGTGTTCGCCAACGCCCGTCTGGCGGTGACGCAGAAGCTCTATGATGCGCGTGCGGTCGCCATGGGCAACGCAGACCCGGTTGCCGGTGAGGCGTTCGTAAAGGCGAACCTGGACAAATTCGACGCGAACCGGGCGCATACCCTGCTCGGCGAGTTCAAGGCGAACAGCGACGCTGCCGACGTTGCCAAGGGCGCCAACGACGTATTCACCAATCCGGCGGCCGGGACCGGGCCGCCAAGGGCTGCGCCGGGCATCCCACACGGCGTCACGCCATCGACGGTATTCAACGGGCTGATCGGCACCGAGGCGAGCGGGCCGGGCGCCGTCAGTGCCAAAGGTGCAACCGGCACCGCGCAGATCATCGAAGGCACGTTCAACCAGTACAAGCTGCCCGGCGAGAGCTACGCGAACGAGGACGATCGCAGGGCGGCGGCGCACCGCTACATCGACGACATGTGGAAGAAGTACCCGGGCGACGCACAGCGCATCGCGGTCGGCTATTTCTCCGGCCCTGGCAACATCGCGCCGGCCGGCAGCCCGACGCCGTGGATCGAGGACAAGAGCGACGGCATCAATACCACGTCGCAGTATGTCGCCAAGTTCGCCGGCAAGATGGGGCTGCCGACAGGTGGCGCGGTGCCGAGCGGTCCCGCCCCAGGTGGTCCCGCCGCTGACCCGAACATCCGGCCAGCCGCGGCGACGTTCGACCCCGCCAACGTCGCCGGAACCAATGGCGCTGCGGATTGGGGCACGCGCAAAGAAGGGGAAATATTCACCAAAGACGGCCAGACGTATCAGGCGCACGACGGTCAGATATTTCGCGCTCAGGGCACTCCAGCCGCCGCCGCCGCAACGCCGGGCGGCACACAGTTCGCCGGGCCGGGCGTGCCGACCGATGGCACCACAGCGCCGGCAATGCGCGAGACATTCGTCAAAGGGCCGGATGGCAAGCCGGTAAAGGCGCTGGTGCCGACCGATGGCAGCGGGCCGGCGGTTCCGGTTGCAGACACGCCCACATCCGCACCAGCGCCTCTCCCCACGCCATCCAACGCCACGCCATCCGACCTCGATATGATGCAGCGCGCACGCAATCACGCGGCCGAGCTGTTCCCCAATGATCCGGTGAAGCAGCGCGCGATGGAGCAACAGGTCTACACGCGCATCGAACAGGACAACACGCTGCGCGCCCGAGATACGGTCGCCGCGGCCAAAGCCAAGCGCGACGGCGAAGAAAAGGCCGGCGACGATATCTACCAGCAGATCATGCGCGACCCGGCGCACTTTGACCCGGCCGCGACGATTGACAACAACGCCGCGCTGGACGTGCAGCACAAGGAGCACTTCCGCGCGCTGGCGAACGAGATGCTGCAACGCTCGATCAAGGGCGAGCCGCTTGCCGCCGTGTCGCATCAGAACACCACGGAACTCAACCGGCGCCTGACGCTGCCGGACGGCGATCCGAACAAGATCACCGACATGCAGCCGATCGACGATGCGTTCAACGCGGGCAAGCTCTCGACGGCGAACTACAGCTTCCTGCGCGTGCAGTTCGCCGACAAGCGCACGGATGACGGCCAGCGGCTCGGCCAGACCGAACAGCGGTTCCTCACCGCGGTTAAGCCCACGGTGGAAAAATCCAACCCGCTGATGGGCACGCTCGACATGACCGGCGGGACCGAATTCTTCCGGCTGCAACAGGACATCGCGGCCAAGGTCGCGGAATACCGCAAGGCCGGCAAAGACCCGTACGACCTGTTCAACCCGAGCAAGCCGGACTATTTCGGCAACCCCGCGACGCTATCGCAGTACCAGAAGTCGATCCCGGAATCGCTCGGCGAATACACGCTGCGGATGAAGACGGCGCAGACGCCGGCCAAGCCGCCGCCGGTTACGTTGCCGCTGGCGCCGCGCGACACACCGGCCGGGACGCGCCCGCCGATCGGCGCCGTCCTGCCGCCGATGGCGCCACGCGGCGCGGAATCGACTGTTGTCATTCCGCCGATGTAGACGAGCGCGGGCAAAGGTCGGGGCCAGGATCGGTCAAGCCGTATTTCGCGAGTTGTGCCCGCCAGGCATCCGCCTCCCACGATCGCCGCTCGCATATCGTCGCCTGACCATGGTCGGTAGTCACCACGAACCGCGATTGCGGTTCGGCTGGGACCTGTGCCGGCGCACTGCCCGCTAGCACCATCAACCCGAGCGCGGCGGCTGTAATCGCTTTCATCGGAAGGTCCCCGTCATTACGGATCAGCACCATACGCCTGTCCTGGCCAATCGGCCATTGGAATCGCGGAGGGCCGGATGCCGAGCGCAGTAGATGACGCACGCGCGCAAGGCTACAGCGACGCGGAGATCAACGCGCAGCTCGCGCCGGACATGGCAGCCGCACGAGCGCAAGGCTACAGCCAGGACGAGATCAACGCACATTACGGCATCGTCCCGCCGCCGCCGTTTGACGATACCGCGCTACGCCAGCACATCAGCACCAACCTCGCGACCGCGCCGAAGCCGGTCACGTCGTTCGGCGATGCGGTGGAAGCCGGCTTGCAGATGTCCGCCACGGGGCTGATTGCGCGCGGCAAGGTGCCCGACAAGGTGCTGGCCGAAGACGCGCCGTGGTACTCGAGGATCGCAGCCAACGTCGCATCGACCGTCGCCGACCTCCCCGAGATGGGTGCCGGCTTCCTGATGGGCGGCGCGCTCGGTTCCGAGACCGGGCCAGGCGCCGCGATCACCGCGACGGCCGGCGCATTCGCGCTGCCGACCGCGCTGCGTTCGACACTGATGGACGCGTACGAAAAGGGCCAGTTCACCTCGTTTCCGGATTTCTGGGCGCGCGCGTCCGGAATCATGATCGACACCGCCAAGAGCTACGTCGCAGGCGCGGCAACTGGCGCGGCGGGCGCAGTGGCAGGCCCGGCGCTGGAAGCCGCGCTACCGGCGCTCGCATCGCCCGCGGTGACGGCGGCAACGAAGACGGCGGCCGAGATCGCGACGATGACGACGGTCGGCAAGGGGCTCGAAGGTCAGGTGCCGTCAGCGTCCGACTTCCTCGATGCGGCGGTGCTGCTGGGCGGGTTGAAGTTCGCCGACATGGGTGCGGGCAAGCTGCGCTCGCTCTACGCGCGCACCGGCATTCCGCCTGCCGCGGTGATCGCAGACGCGGCGCACGATGTGACGATCTCGCAGGATCTGCTCTCGGACAAGGAGGTGCCGGACGCGTACCGCTCCGCGGCGGATGCTGACGCAGCCAGGGTGGCGGCCGAGCCCGGACGCGCGGCAGAGGCAGCCGATCGCGCTGAAGCGTCAGCTGAGCCGCAAGCCGCTGAAACGGACGCCGCGCCACCAACCGAACCAGGCACGCCCGACGCGTCCCCGCTGCAACGCGAGCCGCCGGAGCCGGAACGCCTGGCGTCATTCCTTAAGCGCATGGGCGGCGTCCAGGACCCCGGCGGCGACATCGCATCGACACTCGGCGGCGCACGCTTCCGGCCGGGGCTGATTAACCGCAACGGGCTGACGCAGGACGATGCCGCGCTGCAAGCCTGGGAGCACGGTTTTTTCCCGGAGTTCGGCGAGACGCGCCCGCCGATCAACGACCTGCTCAACGCGCTGGACGAGGACCTGCGGGGCAACAACCGGTATTCGTCGCAGGATCAGGGCGCGCTGGAAGCCTACCAGGAAGCGCGCGGCCAGAACGAGCAGATCGTGCGCCTCGCGACCGAGCACGGCATCGATACCACGGACATGACTCGCGAGCAGTTCTTTGATAAAGTAGCGGAACGGCTGTCATCCGATCAGGTGGCCGAAGAAGCGGCGAAGGCAGCGGATGCACATCAGGGCGCCTATGACGAAGCCGAGCGGGTCACCGGCCAATGGCTGATCGCGCATGGGCACCCGGACGACGTGGATGCTATGCTCGGGCCGCCGCGGACGCTGGAGGAATTAGAGCGTGAGTTTCAGCAGGAGCAAGGTTCTCGTCCAGCGGGACAAGGCGCGGGCGATGGCGGCCAACCCGGAGCTGCCGGAGGCGGCGCGGGCGGCGGCGCGGACGGCGGTGGACCAGGCGGACGTGGCCCTGGGGCTGCAACAGGCGGCGGCGAGGCGGGCGGTGAGCCAGCCGGCGGCGGACCCCCAACCGACATCACCGACGCCCGTGAGCGCATCCTTGCCCACATCAGCGTAGGCGAGACCCCGCCGACGCGCGGCTGGTCCTGGGGCCGGCTCTACACCAACCTGTTCGACAAGCTGTTCCCGATCAGCCAGGCCGTCAGTGAGGCATCGGGGGGCGCCGACGTGGCCGCCGCCGACAATGCCTACAAGCTGGCGCGGCTGATGGCAGGCGTCACCGGCAAGGCCAACCACATGCTGGACGGCGCCGGCACGTTCGACTTCAACACATACGAGAACACCGGCCCGTCGCTGAAGGCCATCCTCGCGCCGCACACCGAGAACCTTGACGGCCTGCGCGCCTACATCGCGAGCCGCCGCGCGCTGGAGTTGGAAGGCCGCGGCATCAAGACCGGCTTCGACCTCGACGCCGCGCAGCTGGTGCTCGATAGCGGGCGCGCGCAATACGGCGACACCGCCGCCGCCCTGACCGATTTCCAGGATCGCGTTGCACAATATCTGCGTGACTCCGGCGTGCTCTCCCGTGCCGGCTATGCGGCAATGCGCGAGGCGAACCAGCTCTACGTGCCGTTTCAGCGCGTGATGGATGACGTGGAAGGCGGCGGCATCCGCGCCGCTGGATCGAGCCTACAGGCGCGCAACCCGATCCACGGCATGGTCGGCTCCGAGCGGCAGGTGATCGATCCGATCGAGTCGATCGTGCGCAACACCTACCTGCTCACGCAGATGGCCGAGAAGAACGCGGTCGGCACGAAGCTGGTGGCGATGCTGCAAGGCGCGGACGAAGCCGCTGCCGCGGCAACGCCGACGCCGCTGGAAGCCGCCGCGACCGTCGCCGAGCTGCGCGCGGCCGGCGTCGAAAGCGCCGACGACCTCGCGCCGATGATCGCCGGCTCGGCGCCGGTAAAGGACGGTGAGATCCGCGTGTTCCGCGATGGCGTGGCCGAAACCTGGCAGGTCGATCCTGAACTGGCGCGGGCGATGAAGGGCCTCGATGCGCAGTCGATGGGCATGATCGAACAGATATTGCGCCCGTTCTCGCGCACGCTCCGGGCCGGCGCCGTGCTGCAACCCGACTTCGTGCTGCGCCATTCGATCCGCGATTTCCTGTACGCGTCGGTGACGCATCCCGGCTTCTTCAATCCGGTCGATATGGCGCGCGGTTTTCTGTCGCTCGCGCGGCGCGACGAGGATTACCAGGACTGGCTGAAGTCCGGCGCCGCGAACGTTTCGATGGTCGCGCTGGACCGGCAATACATGCAGACCTCGATCGACCAACTTGCCGGCACCGGCATGCTGGAGCGTGCCTGGAACGTGGTCGGCAACCCGGATGCGTCGGTGCTCGCGAAGGCGCGGGCGGCCGGCATGACGCTGCCGATGGATGTCGCGCGAAAATTCCTGCTCAACCCGATGCAGATGGCCGTCGAGTTTGCCGAGAGTGCCACCCATATCGGCACGTTCATCAAGGCCAAGAACGAAATGCTGGCCGGGCAACCGGAGGGCACCGAACTGACGAAGGCGCAAATCCAGGAGGCCGGCTTCGCCTCGCGCGATGTTGCAGTGGATGCGTCGATGATGGGCGCCAAGGTCCAGGCGTGGAACTCGGTTTCCGCCTTCGCCAACATCGCGTTGCAGGACAGTTCGCGTGTCGTGCGCTCGTTCATCGACCGGCCGATGTCCACCGCGATCAAGGTAGCCGGCGCGATCTCGCTGCCGTCCGCGCTGGTGTGGTGGAACGGCAAGGATGATCCGCGATACAAGGAGGCGCCGGACTGGCAGCGCGACACGTTCTGGGTAATCCCTACCGATCGCTGGCAGGACGCCACGGCGCAGGACTTTGCCGGGCAGCCGGACGATCCGCACCTGCGGCGGCAGATGCCGGACGGCAGCTATCAGGTCAACAACGGCCTGACGTTCCGCATTCCAAAACCGTGGGGCATGGGCCTGATCTTCGGCTCCGGCGTCGAACGCACGCTTGACGGCTTTTACAATCACAACCCCGGCGCGTTCGCCAATTTCGGCAAGTCGCTGGAGTCGGTCTCGGTGCCGTCATTGGTGCCAAACGCCGTCGTGCCGGTGATCGAGCAGTTTGCCAATCGGAGCACATTCTTCGACCGCACGCTGGTGCCGGACCAGATGGAGAAATACCTGCCCGAGTATCAATACACGCCATACACCACCGAAACCGCGAAGGCGCTCGGCCAGTTGCTCGGCGCATTCCCCGGCGTCGAACAGGCAAAGACGCAGCAAGGCGCGGCCGGCGGCGTGGCGCGTGCGCTGTCATCGCCGATCCTGCTGGAGAACTACCTGCGCGCGTGGACCGGCAACCTCGGCATGTACACGCTGCAACTCGCCGACGCGGGCTTGCGCAAGGCCGGCGTGGTGCCCGACCCGCCGAACCAACCGGAGTCAACGCTCGCCGATATCCCGTTCGTGCGCGCGTTCGTAGTCCGCTCCCCGAGCAGCTCGGCGCAGTCGATCCAGGACTTCCAGGACGATTACGGGCACAACAAGATTTACTATGACACGCTGATCGGCATGGCGAAGGAAGGCAACATGGATGCGGTGCGCCGCGTCCAGGCGGCCGGCGGCCCGATGACGTTCGTGCGGTTGGATGGCATCCACAAGGCAATCCAGATGCAATCGACGCTGGTCCGCGACATTTACAAGAACCCCGACATTCCGCCGGATCAGAAGCGCCAGCTGATCGATACTGCATACTGGCGGATGATCGAGATCGCACAAAGCGGCAAGGCCGCGATGGCGCAGGCGCGCGCGCAGTTGCAAGGAGCACCCGCACAGTGACCGTGTCCGCAGGCTCGAACAAAGTGACATGGCTCGGGAACGGTGCTGCCAGCACGTTCAGCTACAACTTCTGTATGCCCGCCGCGTCGGATGCCGTGGTGCTGTTCACGGATGCAACCGGCAATCAGACCACGATCCCGCCATCAGCATACACCCTGACCGGCATCGGCCAGCCGACCGCGGGCGGCGGACCACAAGGCGGAATGCTCAGCTATGCACCGGGAGGCCTCCCGATCGCCGCGGGCACGTCGCTGACGCTGCTGCGCGAGACGCCAAACACGCAACCCAACACGTTCGTCAATCAGTCCGGGCTCTGGGCGCAGGTCGTCGAACAATCGGATGACCGGCTGGAATTGCAGATCCAGCAGATCGCCGAGACCGTCAGCCGCGCCGTTGTCGAGCCGGTCGGCGACGGCGCATCCATGGCGCTGCCGAACATCGCGCGCCGGGCCAGCACGATCATAGGCTTTGACGGCGAGGGCAATGTCGCGGTCTATCCGCTCGCGACGCTGCCCGCCGCGTTGCAGGTCGCGCTGCAAGGCTGGACGAGCGTCAAGGCGTTCGGCGCAACCGGGAACGGCGTCACGGACGACACTGCTGCCCTCCAGGACGCCATCGATTCGACACCGGGGGGTGCGCTCTATCTGCCGCCTGGCACGTACGTTACCAGCGCCCCGCTGTTGATCTCCACGCAAATATCGATCGGCGGCTGCGGCCGGCAGACTTGCACCATCGCGCCCAACGGCAGCTTTGTCGCGATCAACATCGACACGCCGTCGAGCGTCATTCTGCGCGACTTTGGGATCTTCTTTGCGCCAGGCGTGCTACCCGCCGCGATCGGCATCGCGCTGATGGGCAACAACGTCGGCGCACGGTTCGTCAACCTGTACGTCTGGGGCGCCGATACCGGCATATCGATCTCGTTTGCATCATATTTCGTCATCGACGGATGTCTGATCCAAAGCTCCATTGCGACCGCGATCCACCTGGAGGACCTGCTTTATCCGGACGCCGGAGATAGTACGATCTGCAACACGACGCTGCTCAACACCGTGCCGATTGTCGCGCCAACGCACGGGATAACGTATTATAGCGCGGGCGGCCTGCGCGTCGAGAATTGCAAGATCAACGGTTTCGCGTATGGCATCCAGTTGACCTACACCGGCAGCGTTGCAGCGAGCGACTTCCAGGTCGTCGGATGCAGTTTCGAGGGCAACGCGATGCTGGTCGGCATCTACATCGCGCGGACCTCGACCGGCTCCTGGCTAAACGTGCTGATTGCCAATAACCAGTTTGAGGTCGAAGGCATCGCGCCGATCGGTGTTCAGGTCATCGATAGCGCGGCGCGATGGCTCACGATGTTGTCGATCACCGGCAACATTTTCCACCTTGGCGCGCTCGGCGTTGCCTGTGGCATCCAGCTAGGCGGAACGCAGGGCTTCCTGATCGCGAACAACATCGTATTGTCGCAGAACGGCGCCACGCGGATCGTGCAGACGACCGCGCAGAGCGACCTGGGCGTTGTCGGACCAAATCTCGGCATTGGCCCGTTCACCGCCAGCCTCATCGAGTCCACCAATACAACGCAGATCGCGCCCACATAAGCAACGACCATCGCAGCTTCGCCCCATCCTGAGGGGGCGTGGCGGGAGCGTCCGGCCGGGCCTGTGTCCAACTCACGGAGCTACG
>Ga0210402_10004101_pt1 | contig 13367 bp, 17 predicted proteins | sample IncBWC7MmetaG_FD_161055 | JGI IMG/M metagenome (GOLD analysis project Ga0210402, IMG submission 161055) | Forest soil microbial communities from Barre Woods Harvard Forest LTER site, Petersham, Massachusetts, United States - Inc-BW-C-7-M | ecosystem: Environmental > Terrestrial > Soil >...
CAACCCCTTGGTCAGAACTCAAATTCCGAATCATGATTCATGAGGCATACCCATTCGTAACCGCAATACCCAGCAAACTCGAATTAAGACCACTGTACAACCCCAGTACACCTTCCCGTTTGATTATATCCACGACAGCTTGATACACAGACTGCAGTCCACCAGGTGTTATTGAAGTAACGTGGCAAACCCCAGAAGCTCACTTTGCATTCGTTCCTCGTCTCGACAGCAGCTCGTGTGGACAAGAAGATCAGGGGACTGTCACGATCAGTCAGAATGCCAGCGAAAAATCATTCAATGCGAAGCTCACTATGTAGCAGACATGGCAACAATCCCACCAGCTGCACCAGCGACAGCGTGGATAACGGAATCGCTCATTGTGTTTCGGGAGGGTTCAAAGGAGGCGAAGGACTTTCAGGATGGCGTTGTGGAGTTGGTCTTGATGGCAAAACCAAGATCTCATTCTAAGGGTGATCGTAATAAGCGTATGCCAAGATTTATTCAATCACATGCTGGCAGGAATGAATGTGATAAATGACACCCGGAAAGCGTCGGGACAATGTACACAAAGCCGTATTAATTTCATATGAGCTCTCCAGATCAAGTACTACTGCTTGGGCCACCTTCAGGTAATTGCTTCAAAATTTGCTTAAGCTCATCCACATCCTTTCGGAACCCACTCGAACTTCCTCCGGCGTCCGCTTTCGTCCCATTGTATCCTCCATCGGCGGTAGTTGGGTTGCCATCATCCTTCGTAAGCCACTGGTCAAGTTGAGCGGTAATGGGTCGGGCCTTGAGCCGGAAGTGGGTGCGAATGATATCACCAAAGGGCTCGGGGGGGTTCTTGAGATTCCCAAGCATCTAGAATAATTGTTGAACAAGGATAACAGAATTAATATGGAAGAAAACATACCGCTGTCTTCACCACCATCCGCCGGACATTCGCCGAATCTGTAGTTGGATAAGTGAAATTGCTTGGAACTTGCGCATTGTCTTACATGCGTGCGACTGGGGTGTACCACCACTTGAAGCCCATCCCGGTTCATTCAAATAAGGCTCTTCGCATAGGATCATTGATTGGATTGAAATGAGAACCTGCAACATACTTTTAAGTATTCATATTTACACCACGCGGGATTCGACCTACCTGTAGCAAGGTGGATTTGCCGGAGACCCAACCAGGGCCCGACCACGTTCCCAATAAAGAGAGGCAGACCTTGCCATCCTACTCAACGTCTGATGTTATTTGATAAGGAATTGATAAAAAATTGAACGGCACGTACAGCATAAAGATTGGGGTTGAAACGGAACTTTCCACCATTCGTCTACAGTCAAAAAGTGTTACGGTTCATGTCCATCAGAGCTGGCACACTCTCACCGTCATATATTTGACACTGGGGGGCGTTTGGTTGTAGCTAGGTCCTAGGAAAATGTCAAACAAGTAACTGCCATGAGATGTCAGTCATTCAGTTCTCAAGTCTCCATTGAAAGGAAAGGGGATCGGGGGCGTACCAGCCATTGTAATAGCTTGTGAAGTAACGTGAATGTGACAACTCCATTGAAGAAAATATAAGAACGTACGGAGTCCCTTCCGGCCCCGTGATGAGCGCTTTGATGACGTCTACACGACTTTCATCAACTCGTAAGAAGATTGATGAATCCCATGCTACTGGCAAGTTTGTAGTGAGAATGGCGAGCTGTGTAGAAGAAGGATATGGGTATAGGAAACACAGGAAGTTTTTAAAGAGATCACTTCTTTAGCAATAGCCAGCGATCTTTTCGGGATATCGGAGTTGGCCAACATTCGAGCTTCATTGTTGTAGTAAAACTTGTAGTGGGGCAATTCGTCTTCGTCATTCTTGGTAGCCGAGGTCGGAACAGTCAGATCGCAATACTCGAACCTTACGCGAGTGGCCCATTCTATGTAAGCCTTGTGTGCGCTTTCTTCGGTTGCGCCAGGATCGACATGGATACCCATTGAAGACGACGAAGTAAGAATCTTCGGAAGAGACGCGTGTAGGCGATTGACAAATGCATCTCCCTTCGTTTCACGCAAGGATCTGTCGATGGCATTTGCGGTAGCAAGGATGCGGCGACAGAAATTGAGCAACTTCTGGTTCTCGTCAGAAATGGGGGCCACCGGTTCCTTCGACTTGCCTTTCGTGTCCCTCGTCGTCATTCGTTTCTGTTCTTCAGTCATCTCTTCGGTGATGGCATCTGGGAGTTTGACTCCTTCCAGGCCCTTCAAAGCGGCTTGCGCTTGAATAACTATCGCTTCTAGCAGTTCCCGAGGACCAGAGCTGCCTTCGTAGACAATTGTGCGTTCCCGAATGTGCGGATTATCTCTCGACGAAGTCTTCTTGGCGGTGACTGCCTTGACAGAAGCAACAACCATAATGGGCATCGCCATCATGCTTGCCAAGGCCTCATGGTTGGATATTGTCTGTGCAAAAAAACATTAATCAATCAACTTTAACGTTGAACGTGCGAGTAAACTACCTCAAGCCATTCCAACAGTTCAAAGTACAGCACTGAGCGGTCCGACATGTCGGCTAGTGAGTCATTCCTAAGAAGGGTACTACAAACAAAGTTGAATCGTCGTCGAAGGTGAGCCAGGGCCGTTGGGTGTACAAGATAGTCACTAGTCTGACCACCCCCTGGACGATGTAGGGAAGGAAGATAAACACGTATGGCCGAGAGGAGTTTCCCGATCCTTTCATCCCTGGTGCGTTGAATAGCTTGAGCTTCTAGTTGTCCAGAATTCTAAGAGGAATGAGGATGTCTCGAAGTGAACATTGAATGGCTAGCGCTCACATCCTCTCTTTGATCGCCTGCATAGCCAACTCCACCTTTAGCTTTCTTTCCTTTGATGTTGGCATAGTAAACGTCGTCGTCATCGTCAATGTCTTGGGCTGGAGTGGAATTGGAAGTGACGTCCATCTTCCTTCTCTTATTATTTCGAGCTTTATGATCTTGGTTGTCTGTGGATTGTTGGCCTTGTTCAGAGAACAACTGTTCGAGCATTGAAAGACCAATGCCGAGGATAACGCCTTGCAAATTTGAGCAATGAAACAGAGGATCGTTGCCTGAAGCGGCTGCAGGTCGCTTGACTTTTTCCGCAGAAATGGGTTCACCGCAGGCAAAACAGAAATCTGAATGGCAACGCTGGCATGTTTGGCGGACGACCCTTTGTAACTGCTCAACGTATGTAGAAAATTCGGACTATGTGCTTTGATCAACAGTTAGTGAGGACTGTAAACTTTAGTCGACTCACAAAGATAACAAAAAAGTCGCTCTTTTGCCGAGTCACAGAAGCGCCGCATTCATGAGGGCAAGGACATTGCCCTTCACTCAATTGGGAATAGAGTCCAAACAAGAAACTTTGCTCTCCACCTTCTGGGCAGCCTTTCATCCATTGACCTTGGGTCATGAGCTTCACGCGCTCATTCACCTGAGGAATAAAAACAACCTCGGGTTCTTCTTCCACTTCAATAACTTCTTCTCGACGATCCTTGGAGAAGAAGATGCCTATTTGTAGATCAAGCATTTGTGAAGGAGTCGATATGAGTGGACCGCACCAGAATATGGATCTACATCGGTCACCGCTCTGTCTGGATCTGCTTTGGTTTCATAATCAGAGTCGTAATCCACGTAGTCGTCAACTGTTACAATTGATCCATGAATGATAATCTTGATCGCAGTCTCGCTTAGCATACCGTCGTCGTCTTCGTCTTCGCCGTCATCGTATTCTCCCTGTTCATCATCATCGTCGGCGTCGGGTGTCTACACCAATATATCAGCATTATTTGTAATACAGCGTAGAAATTACGAGTTACATTTAGTCTGGGTATCCGTTTAACCTCCCTGGTGGTAGATGCCATATGCACGTCCCCATCTTCATCCTGTACATTGTCAAACTTGCCTTCAAAAATTTTTTCTGCTGCCTGCATAACGTCTCTATGTTGCCTCAGCGCAGCTCGAGCCTGCATGACTGTGGCGCCCTAAGCGTCAAAGGCCAACAGTATGAGTGAAGATATTCATGGATTCGGAGGATAACTTGAAAATCGAGCACCATTTCTACAAGTTGTTGAACCTCTCTGTCCATCACCGCAGAATCAAGCGAGAATCGCGATACGAGATATCACGGGGGGAGGCGATTTCAGAGTCTTCAATAACAGTGGTCTGAGTCAGTTCGAGGCTTCAGTGAGGGTCCATTACGTAAGACATAATCTTTATGTCACGTGAGCTCGAGTAGCCAGTTTTGATCATGCTCATCATCTATGGATCCGGAGGCTGAGCTGCTTTCATTTTGTTTTCTTTCCATTCCTCTTTCGTCTTTTTGTACACCCCGCTACGTCCCATACCGCGTTGTGGTTTTATTATCCTGCAAAGCTGCCCAAGCATCGCCTACCTCATCGGCAACGTTGCAATTGATTGCAATAGATCGATAAATTTCCAGCCAGGTAATAATTCTCCTCCTTGTGACACATAAAACATCTATGAACTGGACCGGAATTGAAAGCCTAAAGCGAGAGTGTATACTATAAACAATCAACACACAAAAACTCTCAGTAAAGAACCAGAAAGTAGCTCAGTTAGAGAGAAGTAGAGACCTCGCAAGCAAGTGCCGGGTATAGAGCCTGAATATATGGACTAATCACAAGAAGAAAGCCCACAAAAGAAGAATCCGGTTGAAATAGGTCCGGGGCAGGTCTGGAGCAGAAGGCTAGTACTGTGATTGTACATAGAAATATCCACGGGGCTTGTTTAGACCCATAAATGAAAAGACAAAAAAGAGATGGATGGTATTGGTGATTGAAAAAACGCGTAACCAAAACCGAGAAGGTGTTTTCAACTTAGCTCTTGTTGGATGCGGTGATGCCATCCCTACTATCCCGATCAAATCCAAGAGGATAGGAAGACAGATCACTCGTGATCGCAAGCGTGTCCAAGCTCGCTCTTTGGCGGCCGTTGAATGCGGACGGAGATGTCGCGGTGTCTGAGCTATTACCAGAGTCAATGTGGAAAGGGAATGAACCCAGACCCGACGACGCAGTCGAAAATTGGGAGCTTGTGGAGAGCCCCAGCATACGCCTATCGGGAGGTGCAGGAAGTTCAGAATCAGATACTTCACCTGCACCTATGGCTTCTTTTGAAGAACGATTGCCGCTGAAGGATTGGGATAGCGGTGTGGTTGGACTGCCGCTGAATGATTGTTGGGCTAATGGGGAGACGGGGGGAGTCCGAATAGGCCTATCAGAGATTGGGGAGGGGGGAACGAAAGGGAATGACTCGAGGATTGAGTCCGCCCGCGTGGATGTAGAAGACAGTACCGATGAGCCTGAAACTCTCCTATCCAAACCCTGCGCTTGTGCCCGCGCCTGGGCATGAGCAAGAGCTCTTTGTTGTTGCTCTTGCAGGGTTCCCAAGCCACTCGTCGAGGGAGAGACCAGTTTGCCCATAGTGTTTCTGTACGGAGAGCGAGGAACGTCACCAGCACTTAGTGGGGAACTTGCCATCGCATACCCTCCACTTAGTCCATGTAAGCCGACATTTACACGGGTAGCGCTGCCAATATCAACAATGGATCCAGCTTGGGTGCTTATACTCGACGGACGGCTTAAGTCGTCGGAGCGTGTCCACGGTAAATTCGGCCCATTTGGAACCCAGTCGGAAGTAGTGGAATTGTGCGGCGGCGGTAATGGCGATGCAAGTCCGAAGGTTGTAACGGAAGCCGAAGGGGAGGACACGGGGCTGTGTGTGGTGGAATGTTCATCACCAAAGGGGTCACCTTGTATGTGGCGGTCCCGCCCATCATCACCACCTTCCTTGACAACATCCGCCGGACCGAATGATCCTGACGCTAAGGGAGAACCAACAGATGGCCGAGAAGCTATGGGAGGTGGTTTCAAGCCGTTGACAAAGGAGGGCGAGTGCGGCCCTGGCGTGTTGATCACCTCGGCCTTGACAACACCCACAACTTGACGAACAGCACCCTTGGTGGGGGCCATGATCATGGGTGCCTCGTGGAGGAAATCACTTGAATAACTCGCGGCGGACATGTAAGAAATTCGGGATGAGACGCCCGAAATACCTGAACGCTGTGACGGAGCGTAAGGCGTCGTCGACTGAAGTGAGTCACGAGAAACATTGACATGCTCCAGGTTAAGATTTAAATCCGGGGATCGTGCGGGGCGAATGGGGGATGTGGAGGTGGTCTCCGGCTGTGAGCGGGCGGAGAGAGCGAGGTGAGACTCTGGGGACACGAGAGCGATGGGGATGACGTTTGTGCCTTCGGTTCCGGCAGTCTGGATAGAGTTATTGTCATCGAAAGGATTCTGTGTTGAGCCTCGTGAACGACTATAATGTGCTGCATGAGGGGACGAGTTCTGAGACTCGGGATCTAGGTCGATAGTGGTGCTGGATGATGTGGAGTAGACTCTGACTTTGCTGGGCTCCGTAGGCGAAGGAGATGATTTCTCCGTGGGGTCAGGCCTGTTGAGAACAGTCTCGGCGGGGGCGGGAATATCACTTTTTCCTTCTCGCCCTGTCGCATCACCTCCTTTCCGGAAGAATGCGAGACGACGATACCATAGAAACAATGAGATGGCAAGAGCAAGAAAGATCAAGGAGCCAATGATAGCGCCCGCCAGAGCACCTTTGCTGACTCCACCTGATTTGCCAGTGTTGTCGGTGCCATTGTCCTGTGCAACACATTTGAATGAGCTACAGGAGGTGCAATCCCTGGAAGTTACAAGGTCAGGAAAGGTACGATGGTCAGTATGGACAAAGAAGTACCGACCTATTTATCTGGAAGCAATCCTGGTTGGCAGCGCAGTTGCAGGGAGGTGGGTCGGGGCAAACGATACAATTAGAAGCAGTCTGCCTCGAGAGGAGGGCATCGAGACGCATGAGGAGAATAATGGAAAAAGAAAGAGTGTATGTATGAGTTAGACAAGGGCCCTGTACTGAGAGCCTGCAGCGTCGACTGAGTGTCGGCGACGAAGCAGTGCAGGACGAAGAAAGGAACAGGCGGTGTGAGAATTTTGGCTATCAAGACGTTTCATGTGACACATGTGGAACCGAGTTACCACGAGTCGAGACTGAATAGGTCGATGGGTATATTTAAGACCAAGTCTAGACTCTCCTCTATACCCATGGCCATTTCTGTATCAAACTTGACCTACTCCCATATTCCTTTATCGACCCCTTCACTCTCCAATATTTCTCTACATTTGCAGCCAGGCTCACGGACGATACTCGTCGGCGCTAACGGAGGTCAGGACATCAGGCAGCATGTGATCTGAATCATTCATTCATGTCTGCCCTCAGCTGGAAAATCTACCTTGTTGCAGATCCTTGCTGGAAAAAGGTTGGTAAGCACACAAAGTGCTGATATACGAGTAAAGGGGCGAGATGTTTTCCGCGATTCCCCTCCTGGGGTTACGTTTTTGGGAACGGAATGGTTTGTGATTGTTCCAAATCTATTTCTTCAAGTAACAACTGTCCAGGGCTCTAAATCCTGTGGTGCGAGGCGACATTGTCGTCTCCGCTTTCTTGGATTCCGTCGGCGGGTACAGACACAAGGAGAGAAGAGACCGTCTCCTCGATATCTTGGACGTCGATCTCGATTGGCACATGCACACAATTTCCGACGGCGAGAGACGCCGGGTTCAACTTTGTTTCGGTCTTATGGTGCCTTGGGACATACTACTCCTCGACGAGGTGCAAACATTGATTCATCGTGCCAGAAGTGGTCTTACGTTCCCCTCCACTATTAGGTTACCGTGGATTTGGACGTACTTGTGCGTGATGACCTGCTCAATTTTCTGAAAACCGACAGTGAAGCTCGTGGGGCTACGATTGTATGCAAGTATCATCGTGTTGTTGGATGTACCCTTTAGCTGAAAATATCGTAGATGCAACCCACATTTTCGACGGCTTGAGTAACTTTCCAACTCATATCGCCCATATGCGCTTTGGATCATTTGTCACGCCCCCGACTCCCTGGCCGCTTGCTTCTTCTTCCCCTGTTACCGTCCCATCTGGATCCTTCTCCTCGCTGTACAGCGTCGCATTGCACTGGCTAAAGGAAGATCGCTATCATAGACGTGAACTGGAGAGGCAAGGAAGAAAAACTAGAGGGGCAAGGAGGGATCAGGTTCATTACTCATATTATCATTTATGTGCTTGTACTTACCCGCCGTTTACAGACAGTTCCCACTGACTCTGAAACATTTTACAAGAAGTTTGTTTTATGTTCAGTCTTCCTTGTTCTCACGACGTTACCTGCGTTTCATTTAGATACGACTACAGTCACTGAAGAATTCACCGGTCACGCCAGAGCTCAACCTCACAGTGTGATCTATTCCTTGTTCACGAAGCCTTGTATATTACTTCCACCTTGACCACCGATTCTATCAGGACCAACAGATGCATTAACTTATTGTTTCAACAACAATGTAGCCTTCCACACCTGTCTCTTCTCATTCAAATATATAATGCCGTTCGACCACATCTGTGTCTCTACCCGACAAGGCGCAAATAGAAGCCTGCATAAGTGAGATGTCTACTTCGCCGCGGAGTTCAAAAAACTTGGAACTTCCAAACTTCCAAGTTTCGGAACACAGTGACTGGCCCTACCACAACAGCGAATACGACCAGCACTGTAGATGCCTGTATGCCTGCATGACTCAACCACAGGCACCCGAAATCATCGATCTTACATCTATGCCGTCGCCCGAAATTTTCGACCCCGATTCCGACGAAAAAGGCGACCCAGAAACTACCACTCATTTTGTCCTTACCTCAGGCTCTGGACATGAAAAGCCAAAGAAAGAGTCGAGCAGGCGAAAGAAGTGGAAGCGGTCTTTGGTAGATGGTGAAGGTCAGGGTAGCTCGGCGAATACGAGGGATAACGAGAACGGTCGGATGGATGCAAGGAGCCCTCAAAAGCGAAGGGATGGCTCACACAATGGTTCTCGTACAACTAGGGCTGATGAACCCAAGGAACAATGGAGGCACCGAACCAGAGACCAACATTCGCAAGGCCAAAGTCTTCCGGCGCGTCCTCGTTCGCACTCTCCACGTCGTCGTCGAAAGCGCAGTGCATCTCCTCAATCACCTAGAGATACATCGGATCTCTACTATATTGATATCAAACCGGCCCAGTTGCCTTCAGCTGCCCAGTTCGTCACCACACACGGCTCGGAGCAGGCCGAAGGAACGACAAAATTGTTGCTGCCAGCCCATGTCTCGGTGTTTGGAACTGTCCCCGTGGAGATTCTGCCCCCATCAGTACCGGACTCGGATGAAGAGGATTACATTGACTATATTGACTACGATGACCGCAAAGTCGGTTTTCTATTCCAATCTTTCTCCCTTGTTTACCTGAAACTTCGTTTATGTAAAGGATTTGGTACGATACTTTGACGAGCAAGTGGACGACGTAGCCAAGCCCAGCCGCACCGTTTGCAAAAATTGTGGAGCGGAAGGAGAACACAAAACAATGGACTGTCCAGTTTTAATAGTTCGTACTTGCTGTACAACTTCTACATTTCTCTCAACATTGTTCACTTTTTGGAAGTGTCTAACATGCGGCGCGCGCGATGAGCACCTCACTCGATCCTGTCCCATTAGCAAGACGTGTTATTCATGTGGAATGAAAGGCCACATTAATTCGGTGCGTCTGACCGATGTCGTGCGATACATCGTTGCAAATGATGCCGCCAAAATAGAACTGTCCCAATCGACATTCCGCTCGTGTTGCCAATACCAGTAAATACGATGACTGTGATAGGTGTGGTTCCCGGGTTCACATAACAAACGTTCGCATAACAGTGGCTACTTTAGTACGGGTAAAACTGATATTTGAATAGGAATGCCCGACTTTGTGGCGGTTATACGATTACATGACGGATGATGAAAAATCCGATTCTATTCGTGTACGGGAGGAAAAGAGCAAACTCAGCCTCGGGCAAGGAGGTGAAGGATACATCGCCGGAGATGAATGGTGCTACAACTGCGCTGGTAGCGGTCACTGGGGGGATGTGAGTTCCCCTACTTTATTTCTAATCAATGATTCTGACGACCTTGAAATTCAGGATTGCAATGACCTTCCACATAGGGCCGACCATCCTCGGGAACCTTCGGCTTTCAGCTCCTATAACATCCTATCGGGACCGTTTTTCGATCCTACTGCTAAACCGACTCCGAAGACCTTTCGCCGCCGACAGCCTCGAGATTGGGAACAGGCTAACGATCTCCCTGAAGGATGGGGCAACCATACTCCTGAAAATATCGGGAAACAAGGCCGGAGGAAAAATATAGCAAAGATGGAGAGGAGGGAGAGGCAGCAAGCGGTGGATGATGATCCCGATGACTGGTTCGGCAATCCCAGAAATGCTAGGGCCCGTAGCACGATGTCGGTGCTTTCACAGCATAGCGGAGGCAGTGGGAAAGAGCCACCTACTGGACCTAAGAAGTTGACTTTTGGCTCATCTTTGAAGGATGCAGAACAACGGTTCCGGTCAAGGCCGTTTACGACAACCAGTCTCTTGGACCGCTCCAGCTCTCGTGGGCAATATAATGAGCGTCGTTCAGACCATAATTCGTCGTGGGGGACATCGCGGAGTAAACATGATCTCGGAAATGATGCTCACGACAAGCAAAGAGATGGATATGAGCGGGAAGGGGATAGAAACAGGCATCGCCCACGGGACGAACCAGGACCTCGTTACAAAGGCGGCTACCGTAGATAATAGTATTAATACATCCCAAACCGTTAATATTACTAGTGCTCTTCGTCATCATGTGCATACCGCATGTCGACGCGGTTGGGGTCTGGTCATACCGTTGTAGATGTAGTGAGGTCCCCCTACCCACCAGGCCTCAAGCCTCAGGAATCAGGGAAGAGCCTGACTCGGAGCTCTTCACTGAGTCACTGACCAGTGAGAAGTGCCAGTGGAATTCGGAGTTGAGTCTAGTTCAACCGTGACGTTGAGTGGCAATGTAAATTGCACGTGATGTCTGTCGACAGACTTCAGTTTGAAACATTGAATACCATCGTGATATTGCAGCTAAAACCAACTCTAATAAGTACTGAATCCAACAAACCTCAATTGCAATTACAAGGCCCATACCAGAATATGTTGGGTGCCCTGGTGACGTCCCCCACGATAGATCTGGGCTCCGGTTCGAAGTCAAAAGCACGGACAACCTCACATCGACCTTGGCCTTCAACAAGTATGCCACCAGATCCGACAGCTACACCGGTTGCACGTACTGCCGTCTCCCTTGAATACGCATCATTGCGTCATAAGGAACATTGTCCTTTAGGAATGTATGTAGTTCCATCTGTTGAAAACCTGTTGGTTTGGGATGCCGTATTCTTTGTGCACCAAGGTGCGTAAGCAAGATAACTTTTCAACTTATAGTAAATTGTGAACATCTCTCCGTGCAAGGTTATTACACGGATGCTATTCTAAAGTTCCGTCTCACTTTCCCTGCTGGCTATCCCGATCATCCACCGGCGGTGCAGTTTCTGACCGACGTCTTCCATCCATTGATTGCCCGAAATGGCGTATTTAATCTTACTCCGCGATTTCGTCCATGGCGGTGAGGTCTACAGCATTGAAAGATGCACAGCTCACTAATTTTTTTAACCAGACCTAAAGAGCATCACGTATTTGACGTGCTTCACTGGGTGAAAGCCGCATTCAAGAAGCATGCTCTCGACCAGATCAAAGAATATGATTGTCTCAACAAAGAAGCATACCGGTGGGTTTGTTCCTCGTTTCCTCGATACTATACCATTCCTCATTTAAGACGTGGCTAGATTGTATGGTTATTTGGTTCATGCTGGTGCTACACTGATACCAAAATCGATATCACTACAGATACCACGATACAACATCATCGTTTGCTGCCCTAGCCACTCAGTCCTCCCTGTTGTCGCAGTCTTCTTCCACTCTTTTCGACAGAGACCACCCATCCATGACAGGAAAACCCCGAGATGGGATGCTCTTTCGGGAGCTCACACTAGAACAATTACGAGAAGGAAGATCAAAGATTGGCCTACAAGAGTGGCTCGAGGAATGATTCAAGACAACACGTGCAGCAATGTGTACAATGTCCTCCTTTACAATAGGGCCTCTTATTCGTCTATGTGTCTTTAACTTACAGGTCTACAGACTATCTGTTTACAATAGTGGGAGCCTGCATTGTAAGGCTCCGCCTTATAGATCATCACTGCTACTGTCGTTTCGGACCGGGGTGCTTTCAATTGTGTCAAACGGCATATCTGGGTCCATATCATCGTCCTGTTAAATGCATGTCAAATTCAATATTAGCAAGTTCGCGAGGACCCAATGCACCTCTATGAATCTATGGAAGTGTTTGGACAATTTTTCAATTACAAGGCTATATGGTAGATGCTGCGTAAGTTTTCTGGGAGAAGTCGTTCAATTGAAGAATTCCGACACTCGGTACAAAACGTCACGCTGACCTTCGACCTTGGACATTCAGGGAATGCCTTGCATCCAAAGTGGAATCAAGGACATTGGAAGAGTGTGCGCCTTCACTTAAGGAGAGCTTGATTGAATACTCTTTGTCGGATTTGCCTCGTCCGTGGTTCCGTTCGTATAGCTCGAAGGTGATATGCGACTACATCAAAGTCAACACCAAACCTCTATCCCAAATGACGGAGGATCGATAATGACTCACTGCATAGTCAAGCTCTGGAATCCGGCGATTGGCAATCGGCAATCCAGACAGTAATACAAGGTTCACTAGGGTATGGATATGGCTTTCCTTGGTGAAGTATGATGTCAAAGAGCTGCCTCCGTTATTACGAGCAGCCTCCAGGTCTTCCACCACATTTCGCAGTAGTGGTAGGGAGGTTAGAACACCAATTTCCTCTCTAAGGCAAAAACTATGGATGAGAGGGGGCTGGACACTTGTTTCATCCCTACAACGCACTTTTCGTCTGGGTCGATGCCATATTCTTGGGGAGCAACGAGGTCGAAGAGAGCTTTAGCTCGGGCATATAATTCGTGTAATTTCCGATCATGAGGGGGTTGGAGGGAATCTTTACGGCCCTGCTCATCAAATATAGCAAATAAGAAAGTCCGATGATGGAGAGCACAGTACTTGATAGTATCATAAAGTTCGGAGACCTAATGATATTTGTATCAGCTCTGTTCCTTGATATTTCCTCAAACCACTCACGCGAGATGGATCGAATTTTTTCTGCTCAACATCGCAAAAGTCTTCGAATAGTTTTTCCCACCGCTCTCGGAAAAGCCATGGTTCATCGCCACAGCACCTGCCAACAAAAGCTCAACGAAATAATCAGGGCTCGAAAGAGA
>Ga0210402_10004102_pt1 | contig 13366 bp, 12 predicted proteins | sample IncBWC7MmetaG_FD_161055 | JGI IMG/M metagenome (GOLD analysis project Ga0210402, IMG submission 161055) | Forest soil microbial communities from Barre Woods Harvard Forest LTER site, Petersham, Massachusetts, United States - Inc-BW-C-7-M | ecosystem: Environmental > Terrestrial > Soil >...
CGGCAAAGCGAAGCGCCGCGTATTCGTGCTCGATACCAATGTATTGATGCACGACCCCACGGCGATTTTTCGCTTCGAAGAACACGACGTTTACATTCCGATGACCGTGCTCGAGGAACTCGATGCGGGCAAGAAAGGCTTGTCGGAATCGGCCCGCAACGTGCGCCAGGTCAGCCGCTTCCTCGATGAGCTGATGCAAGGCGCGAGCAAGAAACAGATTGATCGCGGGCTGCCTTTGCCGGCAGCCATCCCCATCAATCACGGCAAGCGACCGCCCGGCGGCCGGCTGTTCTTCCAGACGCAATTGCTCGAGTCGGTGCTGCCGGACAGCCTGCCGGGGCATGGCGCGGACAATGCCATCCTCGCCAATACATTGGCGTTGCAACAAAAATTCCGCAGCGCACGCGTCACCTTGGTTTCGAAAGACATCAACCTGCGCATCAAAGCGGCCATTTTGGGCGTGCACGCCGAGGATTATTCGAGCGACAAGACCATCGAGGATGCGGATCTGCTCGTCAGCGGCGTGCAACAGCTGCCGCAGAACTTTTGGGACAGGCACGGTAAGGGCATGGAATCCTGGCAGCAGCAGAGCCGCACGTACTATCGGGTTCGCGGTCCCCTGGTGCGGGAGTGGCAGACCAATCAATTCGTGTACGACGCCGGCGAGAACGGCGTGGAAGCCATCGTGCGCAAGCTCGAGGGCGAGTCTGCGATCCTGGAACTCACCATCGATTACCGCAACGAACGCAACAGCGTGTGGGGGGTTACCTCAAGAAACCGCGAACAAAATCTCGCACTGAATCTGCTGATGGATCCGGAGATCGACTTCGTGACGGTCTTAGGTCCGGGCGGAACCGGAAAGACCCTGCTGACGCTGGCGGCCGGCCTCGCGCAAACGCTGGATCACAATCGTTTCAGCGAAATCATCATGACCCGCGTGACCATTCCCTTGGGCGAGGACATCGGCTTTTTGCCGGGCACGGAGGAGGAAAAAATGGAGCCGTGGATGGGGGCGCTGATGGACAATCTGGAAGTCCTCACCCAGAGCCAGGGCGGGGGCACTTGGGGAAGGGGCGCCACCAACGACTTGCTCCGCCACCGCATCAAGATCCGCTCCTTGAATTTCATGCGGGGCCGCACTTTTTTGAACCGTTTCATCATCCTCGATGAGGCGCAGAATCTGACGCCCAAGCAAATGAAGGCTTTGGTTACCCGCGCCGGTCCCGGCACCAAAATGGTGTGTTTGGGCAATATCGCGCAGATTGACACGCCCTATCTGACGGAAACCACTTCGGGCCTGACCTATGTGGTAAATCGGTTCCACGGGTGGACGTTTTCGGGGCATATTACGCTGGTGAGGGGCGAACGCTCCCGCCTGGCCGATTATGCCTCTGAAGTTCTTTGATTCTGCGGCGGTTTTGCGCGAACTTTGGATTACGCACGCGTTCCAACAGCCTACGGAGACTTCATGTCAGCGCTCAAATCCATAGTCGCAATGCTCGCCGCCGCAGCGGTGAGCGCGAGTGTGGGCGTGGGCTACGCAGCCGGCTCGGCACCCGGCGGCGAGCAGGATCTTCCCGACTTGGGCAGCCCGGCCAACGCGGTGGTTTCAATCGAGGAGGAGTACCGTGCGGGCTTGGGATATGTCAACGAAATTCGCAATACCGGGCTGATCCTCACCGATCCTGAGGTCAGTCAATACGCACAGGACATCGGCCACACTCTCTCGAGTCATGCCGAGGAGGGCCAGCACCGCTTCTATTACTTTGTCGTGAAAGATCCGGAGGTCAACGCGTTTGCCGTGCCCGGCGGCTTCGTCGCAATCAACAGCGGACTGATACTGGCAACGCGCAACGAAAACGAACTCGCCGGCGTGCTGGCGCACGAAACCGCGCACGTGACGCAGCGGCATCTCGTCCGGCAGCTTCTCGATCAAAGTCATGCCGGTCTGTTGACCACCGCCGCCATGCTGGCGGCGATCTTGTTGGGAGCGACGGCCGGCCACGGCTCTCCGGACGCGATCGAAGCCGGAATCCTGGGCGCCCAGGGCGCTGCGATTCAGCATCAGATCAACTACACCCGTGCCAGCGAGTTCGAAGCCGACCGCATCGGCATCACGACCATGGCGAGCGCCGGTTACGATCCCTTGGCCATGGCCAGCTTTTTCGACTACATGTCTCATGAGGGCCCGGAACCGAGCCGCATCAATGCGGTGCAGTTCCTGATCAATCACCCGATATTCTCCGATCGTGTCGCCGAGGCGCGCAATCGTGCGGACCAGCTCGGTCGCATTCGTCGCGAGGATTCGTTGAGCTACCGGCTGATCCGCGAGCGCCTGCGATCGGTGGCAGGCAATCCGCAGGTTGCGCTCGACTACTACCGCAGCTTGCTCAAGAACGGCGGCGGCAAGAGCATCGAAGAGCGCTACGGCAAAGCCGTTGCCGAAATCAGCACGCGAAATCCCGCTGCCGCAATTCCGGATCTCGAGGCGCTGCTGCGCGAATACCCGAAGGTGACCCAGTTCTACGGCGCACTGGGTCAGGCTTACATGGGCAACAATCAGCTGAAGGAATCTCAGGCGGTGCTCGATCGAGGGATGGATTTGTTCCCGCGCAACGTGCCCATCACCATCCGGCTGGCGGAAACGCTGATGCATGCCGGCGACAACAGGCGTGCGCATGTGGTGCTGTTGGATCTGTTCAACAATGTCGAGCCGACGCCGGATCAGACCCGGCTCATCGCCAAGGCGGCGAATCAGGCAGGGGATTTCGCAGACTCCTACAGCTACATGGCGGAGTTTTATTTCATGACGGGCGAGCTGCTGAAGGGGGCCGCGCAACTGCAACTGGCGCTGGCTCAGCCGGCGCTCGATCCGATACAGCGCGCGCGCCTGAGCGCGCGCCTGGAAGAGGTGCGCGCGGCCATGCCCAAGAACCGCAATAACACGGTGGCCGATGGCAACGGGCGATATTGAGTCGCCGGCAATCTCCCGCTGCAGCTTCCCGGCATAGTGTATCGTTAGCTTCTGGTCATCGGCCCTTTAGGGAGAAGTTCTGCATGCGGAGCGTCAAGCACGCACACGCCGGCCTCGGCATCGTATTCGCGGCAGCGCTGAGCGGCTGCGTTACCTTGCCGCCCAACAGTCAGCGTGTGCCCCAGGATCCGTGGGAGTCTTGGAATCGCGGGGTGTACAAGGTCAATGACAAGCTCGACCGCGCGGTGGCAAAGCCGGTGGCGCGCACCTATGTGCGAGCTGTTCCGCAACCGGTGCGCACCGGCATCAGCAATTTTTTCGAGAATCTCCGCCAGCCGACCGTCATGGTCAACGATATCCTGCAGGGAAAGTTCTTGGCGGCGGCCAATGATCTCGGGCGCTTCGTTCTCAACCTGACCGTCGGCATGGGCGGATTTTTGGATCCGGCGACGCAGGCGGGACTCGACCTCAACAACGAAGATTTTGGGCAGACCTTGGGACACTGGGGCCTGCATCCCGGGCCCTTCGTCGAGATACCGCTGTTGGGTCCCTCCGATGTGCGCGATGGGCTGGGCCGAGTGGCAGATATCTACACCGGCCCTACTCATTACATTAAGAACAAGCCCATCGAATATTCCTTGTACGCGGTGAGTTTGGTCGATACGCGCGCGGGATTGCTGTCATTGGACGACACGCTGAAAAATGTCTTCGACCCTTACGCCTTCGTGCGCGACGCGTATCTGCAGCGCCGCGCCTACCTGATCTCGGACGGGAAACTCAAGGAAGAACCGCTCGAAGACCCGGGCGCAGACGAGCCGCCTGCAGCCAAACCGCCGGAGAAGCCGCCGGCGCAGCCGACAGCCCAGCCGACAGTCGCACCGCCGGCCAAGGCGCCGCCAGCCCCGCTGCAGCCCGCGGACGCGCCTGCCGGCACGCTCGAGGAGAATTTCGGACTGCAATTGGCGGAGAGCGGCGGCTAGTTCGGCGGATTGTTGGCTTTGAGAAAATCCACGGAGGCTTGCAGCATTTGCAGCCGGGTCTCGCCGCGCGACAGCCAATGATCCTCGTGCTTCATCGTGACCAGTTGCACGGATTTTCCCGCGCGCTTCAATGCGCTCAACATGACCTCGCTCTGTTCGAAGGGAACCACGGTGTCATCGCGGCCGTGGATCAAGAGCACCGGGACGGTCACGGCGCTCACATGTTCGATCGGCGAGACGGCAGTCAGCGCGGGATCGCTCTGATCGGCAGTGCCCATGAAGCGATCCCAGTACCGCTGATTCCAGCCCAGGTGATATTCAGCCGACCATTTTCGAAAGCGCCGCAGGTCCGAAATGCCCGCGACCGATACGGCGCAGCGATAAACCCCCGGATCCAGAGTCACGCCGGCAAGCGCCGCATAACCGCCGTAGCTCGCCCCGACGATGCACACGCGCGCCGGATCGATGATGCCCTGCTTGGCGAGATAGCGCACACCATCGGATAGATCGGTTTGCATCTTGCGGCCCCACTCGCCGAATCCTGCCTCGATAAATTTGAGACTCAGGGCCGACCCGCGGTAGTTGGGTTGCAGCACCGCGTAGCCCTGCGAAGCCAGGGCCTGCGCCCACCAGTCGAAATCCAGCGTGTCCGCGGCAGCCGGCCCCCCATGCGGCAGAACAATCAGCGGCAGATTCTTTTCCGCGCCACCCGGCGGCAACGTCAACAAAGCGGGAATGGTCAGGCCATCGGCCGCAACGTAACTGATGGCTTTCACCGGCGCCGGTGCGGTCAATCCTGCGTACACGGCGCCCAGTATTGTCGCGCGGTGTCCGTACCACTCATACAGGGCATAGACGTATCCCTCCTTGGCTCCGAATACCTGGACAACCATCTTTGAAAAATCGTCGGAGTGCGACACCAGGTCGACGCGTTCGTTGGGGAACGCCCGCAGGACGGCGTTCCAGTGGGCCTGCAACTCGTTATCAAAGAAACTGTATTGGTTGTCGCCGAGCTCACGCACGCCGCCGATGATGCGTCCGCTTTTGCGATCCTCGATCACTCGGGCAAATGCTGCGCCTTTTTCGAGCGGCGGCCCCCAACTGCCGTCTTTGACGTACAGCGGCTTCCACACCGAGTCGCCGTTTTCAACGAAGTGCACAATAATGGCCGTGCCATCGGCGCTGAATCCCAGAACATTGGGTATATCGATTGCGGCAGTACCGGAGGCCACGACCGTCAGGCGATCGTCCTTGCGGGCTCTGATTTCCCACAGTTTGGTTTTGTCGTGGTACACGAATTGCGCCGCGATGCGGCCGGACTCATCGATCAACCAGTCGGTGATCGGCTCCGGGCCTTTCGCGATGAGGCGTGCCCGCCGCTCCGGAATGGAGAACGTAAACAAGCCGGGTAAAGTCTGGTCTGTGACATAGTAACCCGGTGCATACAGCACCGGGTGTCCTCCAACATCGCGCACCTCGGTATCGCCGACTACAACGTTGAAGGTTTTCTCGTGATCCACTTCGAAGGACAGGGGTCCCACATGGCTCTTGCTGAGGCTGTACGCGACCAGTTGATACCACTCGTGCTTGCCGCCTGAATATCCAAACGGCGGCAGGCTGGTGCTGGAAATGGTCGCCAGGATATTGTCATCGTCGATCCATTCCACGTCACGCAGCTTGGTATCACCGACGCGCACTCCGCCCAAGGTTTCGGCTCCCCCCAGCAGGCCCACCAACAGCGATCGCCTATCCTCGCGCGTCCTGACAAACGCGAGTTTTGAGCCGTCGGGCGAAATGACCACATCTTCCAGTGTCGGCAGGCCCCCGAATACTTCGAGCGGGGTCGAGGCCCCGGCCGGGCCGGCGGAGTGCGAGGCGGCCACGAGTATTCCGGCGCATGCGGCAGCCGCCATCGTCGCAGGCAGGGGCCGGCGCGGATTATTTCTTGTTTGTGGTTTCCCCATCCCCGGACGATCTCCGCAGCCGCTGACTTGTTAAGCGATCCTAGCTCGCAGTCAGCAGTTCTTCGACTTCGCTCAAGCGCGCCAGCTGCTGCAATTGAGCCGGGATGTTTTCGTACCGTAAGCCGCGGCTCTCGGACTTGGCGACGCTCAGCCATTCGATCAGCAGTGCAAGTCCGGCGCTGTCGCTGTCGCTCACGCCCGCCAGATCAACGACGGTGGCGTGGCCGCCGGCAATCGCCTCGCTGCCCGGGCGCAGCAAGGCAGTGACCGTCGAGAAGTGCAGGACTCCCTTCACGCGCGAACGTTTGTTCTCCTGAACCTCGAATGTGGCACTGAGGCCTGCGCTGTTTTTCAATGGCTGCTCACTGCAGCGCCGTTGGGCCCGACCCTGCCTTCCGTCTCCATTCTCTTGATCACATCGTCCAGTCCCTTTTGCTGGATTTCGGCGGCAAAATCGGTGCGAAAGCTCTTGACGTATGAGATGCCGTCGATCACCACGTCCCAGGCCTTCCAGCCATCGGGGGTCTTGCGCAAGCTGAAATTCACCGGCACCTTGGCGCCGGATTCGCGCTTCACTTCGGTGCGCACCGTGGCCGTCGTTTCCGCAGGGTCGCCTTTGTAAGGCAAAACCACGAAGCGATCGGCCGTAAAATCGATCAGCGCCGCACCATAATTTCGCAGCAGCGAATGATAAAAGGCGTCGACGAATCGCTTGCGCTGGTCTTCGCTTGCCGTCCGCCACGTTTGTCCCAGCACCAGCCGCGCCGCATAGTCGGTGTCGAAATTCGGCAGCAATACATTGCCGACCAACGCATCGAGCTTCTTGGGATCGCTTCTATACATTGCGCGATTGGCGTCCAATTCCTGGAGCATGCGCTTGGCGGAATGCTCCACCAACTCGCCGGGGCTCATGCTCTTCGCGTCAGCCGCCGGCGCCGGGGCGGGCACATCCGCGGCGTTTGCGCACGTCCCCATGAATGCCATCAGCATCGCTACCGCCGTAATCTTGATCATTTTGCCTTCTCCGCAGGTTTGGTCTTGCCGGTTTTTGCATCGGCCGGCGCAGACGCTGGCGCTGGCGCTGCATCCGGCGGTGCGTCGGACTTGGATTTGGTGAAGTTCGCGAGCACCTGACCGATCAGGTTTTCCAACACAAAGGCCGACTGAGTGAAATCAATCTGATCCTTGTCCTTCAAATAGGTATCGGCGCCGCCGGCGGTAAGCCCGATGAATTTTCCTCCCAACAGGCCTTGAGTATAAATGCTGGCATCGCTGTCGGTGGGGATCTGGCTGTACTTCGCATTGATGCGCAGCACAACCACCGCTTTGAAATCCGATTCGTCGAAGTCGATCTTGGTCACGCGACCAATTTCGACTCCGGACATCGACACCGGCGAGCCGACTTTCAGGTCGCCAACGTTGTCGAACTTCGCCGTGAGATCGTAGTGCGGCGGGCCCATGAAGGGCAGTCCGCGGCTGGTGGTCTGGGTCGTCAGGAAGAACAGTGCCGCGAAGCCGAGCAGCACGAAGGTACCGGTGCCGAGATTCAACGTGCGCGACTTGCCCATAGCGATACTCCCTACAAAAACGCTGCTGTGATCAAATAGTCGAGGAACAATATTACGACCGCCGAGGTGACGACGGTGTAGGTGGTGGCACGTCCGACACCCTCGGCGGTCGGTGTCGCGTAGTATCCTTGGTATACCGCGATGAGGCTGCAGGCGACCCCGAATACCAGGCTTTTCACGATGCCCTCATTGACATCCTCCAGCTTGACGGCGGCGCGCATCTGCGACCAGAAACTGCCTGCGTCCACGCCCATGATCTGCACGCCCACGAGCTGCGCGCCGTAGATGCCGATCACGCTGAAGATGGCGGCGAGCATCGGCATCGCGATCACGCCGCCCAGGAATCTTGGAACAACCACGCGCTGAATGGGATCGACCGCCATCATTTCCATGGCCGATATCTGATCCGTGGCCCGCATCAAACCCAGTTCCGACGCCAGCGCGGTGCCGGCGCGCCCGGCAAAGAGCAATGCGGTGACCACCGGGCCCAACTCTTTGACCAGTCCGATCGCTGCCGCCTCGCCCAGTGCTTCCTCGGAGCCGAATCGCTGCAGCAGTTCGTAGCCTTGAAGGCCGAGCACCATTCCCACAAACAGCCCCGAGAGCATGATGATGACCAGCGACAATGCGCCTGAGTTGAAGATCTGCTGGGAAATCAAATCGAAGCGCATCAAGGCGCGCGGCGAATTGACGACCAGCCGGAATAGGAACTGAATCACTGAACCGAGCTTTTCCAAGGCATCGGTCAAGCTCTGCCACAGTTCGCGCAGTGCGTTCAAGTTTCACCGCTGCGCGACAGCAGCTCGCCGAAGTAATCCGGCGCGGGAAAGTGAAAGGGCACGGGTCCGTCAGCAAGTCCTCCCATGAATTGCTTCACCGTCTCGGATGGGTAGGACTTCAATTCCGATGGCGTGCCGCGAGCCACCACCTTGCCCCCCGACAGCAGGAAAACCTGGTCCGCGACCGAGGAGATCTCTTTCACATCGTGCGACACCACGATGCTGGTGATGCCGAGCGTGTCGTTCAAGCGCCGAATCAAACGCAATATGACCCCCAGGGAGATCGGATCGAGGCCCACAAAGGGTTCATCGTAGATCAGCAGCTCCGGATCCATGACGATGGCGCGCGCCAGGGCAACCCGCCGGCTCATGCCGCCGGAAAGTTCTGCCGGCATCATTTCCGCGGCACCGCGCAGCCCCACAGCCTGCAGTTTTGTGAGCACCAATTGGCGAATGAGCCGTTCGGGCAGGTCCGTGTGCTCGCGCAATGGAAAGGCCACGTTTTCAAATACGCTGAGATCGGTGAGCAGCGCGCCGTTTTGAAACAGCATGCCCATGCGGCGACGAAGCACATAGAGCTTGGGCCGCGACAGCGCCCTTAAGTTCTCCCCCGCCACTTCAATCGATCCGCGATCGGCCAGCACCTGACCGGTAATCAAGCGCAGCAACGTGGTTTTTCCGGTGCCGCTCGGTCCCATGACCGCGGTGATCAAACCGCGCTGGATCTTGATATCAAGTCCCACAAAAACGGGACGGTTGCTGACCGCATAGTCCAGATTTTGAATATCGACGATGGGGGAAGCTTGGTTCAAGATGTGGCTGCGGGCCCCACACGGGGCGTCGCGGGCGCGTGCTAGGCCGCGGTTTCCATCGTGGCGGAATACTCACCCGCTGCCGCCAGGCCGTTGAGCTTCGCCCGGGTGGCCAGCGCCTTCTGGCCGCCGGCCACGCCGCCGGCCTTGCCGGCCCACGCCTTCAACGCATCTTCCTGCAAGGCACGCCCGTAGCTGAACGTCAGGGCCCAGGGCAGAGGTCCGGCCGCGTGCATCAAACTCAAGTGCAGCGTGGCGTCGGTCGGACTCTGGCCGCCCGACAGGAATGCGATGCCGGGAACTGCAGAGGGAACCTGCCGCCTCAGGGTGCGCACGGTGGCTTCGGCGATCTTTGCGGGGCTCGCCTGGTCAGTGCATTTTTTACCCGGAATCACCATGTTCGGTTTCAACACCATGCCTTCCAAGGAGACGCGGGCCGCGAACAAATGGCTGAACACGCTGTCCAGCACGACGTTGGTCACTTCCTCGCAGCGCTCCAGCGGGTGGGCTCCGTCCATGAGCACTTCGGGCTCGACGATGGGCGCGATCCCGGCCTCCTGGCACAACGCGGCGTAACGCGCCAATCCCGCGGCGTTGGCGTCGATGGCGTAGCGGCTGGGAATCCCGGCGCCGATATCAATCACCGCGCGCCATTTTGCAAATCTTGCACCCAGTTTGTAATACTCGGCCAACCGCTCGCGCAATCCATCCAGGCCTTCGGTGATGGTTTCGCCGGGAAACCCGGGCAGCGGTTTGGCTCCCATGTCGACTTTGATGCCAGGAATCATTCCGGCCTTTGCGAGATACGCGGGGAACGGCACGCCCTCCTTGGTTTTCTGGTGCAGCGTCTCATCGTACATGATGACGCCGCTGATGTACTGCTGTGCCCCTGCGGCGGTGAACAGCATTTCGCGATACGCACGCCGATTCTCTTCCGTGGACTCAATTTTGATGGCGTCGAAGCGCTTTTTGATGGTGCCGCTGCTCTCGTCGGCTGCCAGAATTCCCCTATTTTTGGCAACTAACGCACGCGCTGTGGCGTTTAGCTCTGCGGTATTCATGGCTGATCGGTCTCGCTGATACTGATGGGTAACTTCGCTCAAGGATAACAAAATCAGCCTGAATTCGCGCTCCGGCTGGAACTCCAAGTCAAATAGGACTAAAATAGTCCTACATAAAGATCTCCGCTTGGAGGACCGCTTTTATGCTGCGAATGGGAAAAATGACCGACTATGCAACCGTCGTGCTCGCGAGTTTAGCGCAGGAGCCGACGAAACACCGCGCCGCGGCCGAACTGGCGGAGCGTACACGCTTGAGCCGCCCCACGGTGAGCAAAGTGCTCAAAGGGCTGCAACGCGCCGGTATGGTGATTTCTTCGCGCGGCGCACAAGGCGGATATCAACTTGCGCGCAGACCCGATCAGATTACTGCAGCGCAGATTCTCGATGTGTTCGAAGGGCCGATCGCGATCACCGAATGCAGTGGCGCCTCCAGTCAATGCGGTATCGAGCGGTTGTGCCGGGTCGGCGGTGCTTGGCAGCGCGTCAACGCGGCGATTCGGCGCGCACTCGAGGACGTGACGCTGCATCAGTTGGCCGGACTGGATGCGGCGGGTCTCAAGGTGGCGGACCTCGCGTCGGAAATTCGCGTGAATAGTTGAAAAGCGCCCCCATTTGAACAGTTGCCCTAACACCTGGAATCACTTTGTCTAGCAAATCCCAAGATGTCGAAGCCCTGGTCGGACAGAAATACCGTCACGGCTTCATCACCGATATTGAGTCCGACAGCTTGCCGCCGGGCCTCGACGAGGACGTTGTAGCGGCCATCTCGAAAAAGAAGCATGAGCCGCAATTCTTGTTGGACTGGCGGCTCAAGGCATTCAGGCACTGGCAGACCATGCAGGAGCCGACCTGGGCCCATGTGCGCTACAAACCCATCGATTATCAGGACATCTCGTATTACTCGGCGCCCAAAGGCCCCGCCAACGCGCTGAAAAGTCTCGATGACGTGGATCCGAAGCTGCTCGCAACCTACGAAAAATTGGGCATTCCCCTGCACGAGCGTGCGCGCCTGGCCGGAGTGGCCGTGGATGCGGTATTCGACAGCGTGTCGGTTGCGACCACCTTCAAGGACAAATTGAGCAAGGCCGGCGTTATTTTTTGTTCCTTTTCGGACGCCGTTCGCGATCACCCGCGGCTCATCGAACGCTACCTCGGCAGCGTCGTGCCCACCACCGACAATTTCTTCGCCGCATTGAACTCGGCGGTGTTCTCGGATGGTTCTTTCGTGTATGTGCCGCCCGGCGTGCGCTGCCCGATGGAGCTGTCGACGTATTTTCGAATCAACGCCGCCAAGACCGGCCAATTCGAACGTACCCTGATCATTGCCGACGCGGGCGCATCGGTGAGCTATCTGGAGGGCTGCACCGCGCCGATGCGCGACGAAAATCAGCTGCATGCCGCGGTGGTCGAGCTGGTTGCATTGGACGACGCGCACATCAAGTATTCAACGGTGCAGAATTGGTATCCCGGGGATGAAAACGGCGTCGGCGGAATCTACAACTTCGTCACCAAGCGCGGCGAGTGCCGGGGTCGCAACTCCAAGATCTCCTGGACTCAGGTCGAGACCGGCTCCGCGATCACCTGGAAATATCCGAGCTGCGTCCTCAAGGGCGAAAACTCGGTGGGCGAATTCTACTCGGTGGCCGTCGCCAACAATTATCAGCAAGCCGACACCGGCACCAAGATGATTCACATCGGCCGCAATACCAAGAGCACGATCGTCTCCAAAGGGATTTCGGCCGGACATGCCGAGAACACCTACCGCGGGCTGGTCAAAATCCTGCCGAGCGCCGCCGGCGCCCGCAATTTCACCCAATGCGATTCGCTGCTGATGGGCGCCAAATGCGCCGCGAACACATTTCCGTACATGGAGGTGAAGAATCCGACCGCGACCGTGGAGCACGAAGCCAGCACCTCGAAAATCGGTGAGGACCAATTGTTCTACTGCCTGCAGCGCGGCATCTCCGCGGAAGACGCGGTCAACATGATCGTCAGCGGATTCTGCAAGGTCGTGTTCAAGGAACTGCCCATGGAATTTGCGGTCGAGGCGCAGAACTTGCTCAGCGTGAGTCTGGAAGGCGCGGTTGGATAAGGGCCATGGAGAAGAAGATCTTGCTTGAAATCACTGATTTGAATGTTCGCGTCGCGGGCAAGGAAATACTGAAAGGCGTCAATCTCAAGGTAAACGCCGGCGAGGTGCATGCCATCATGGGACCGAACGGTTCCGGCAAAAGCACGCTGGCACAGGTGTTGGCGGGCCGCGAGGACTACGAGGTCACCAGCGGCTCGGTGAGCTTTGAAGGCCGTGATTTATTGGCGCTGCCGGCCGAGGAGCGCGCCCGGGCGGGTTTGTTCCTTGGCTTCCAATATCCGGTGGAAATTCCTGGCGTCAACAACGTCTACCTGCTGAAGGCCGCGCTGAACGCGAAGCGCAAAGCCGCCGGGGAACCGGAGGTGGATGCCTACGAATTCCTGGGCTTGATCAAGCAGAAAATGAAATTCATGCAGATGAGCGAAGCGTTCCTGACGCGCGGCGTCAACGAGGGTTTCTCGGGCGGCGAAAAAAAGCGCAACGAGGTGCTGCAGATGCTGGTTCTGGAGCCGAAGCTCGCGATCCTGGATGAAACGGACTCCGGCCTCGACATCGATGCGCTGAAGGTGGTCTCCATGGGCGTCAACAGCCTGCGCGATCCGCAGCGCGCGGTCGTCTTGGTGACGCATTACCAGCGGCTGCTCGACTATGTCATCCCGGATCAGGTGCATGTGCTGACCGGCGGCCGGATCGCGAAATCCGGCGATAAATCGCTCGCCCAAGAACTCGAGCGCCGCGGCTACGACTGGGTGCTGGAGAGCCGCGTCGCATGAGCGCAGCAGGGCTGTCAGCTTCCGCCTCTCCCGCAGTGCGCTCCTTCGAGGCGCAATGGCACGCACGTGCCAAGGATGCACTGTGGCCGGTGCGCGAGCAGGCGATGCAGCGGTTCTTGAAACTCGGACTGCCATCGTCGCGCGATGAAACGTGGCGCTACACCGATCTTCGCGCCCTCGCCTCGCAAAGTTTCGTGGATGCGAAGCATATGCCCGCGGCTGAAGTGCAGCCGCAGGCGATCCAGTCGCAGCTTATTGGACCGGCGCAGGCGGCGACGCTGCTCATGGTCAATGGCTATCCATCCATACCCTCGGATTCTGCGGCTGTTAATGGTATAGAAATCAAAAGTATACGAGAATTAT
>Ga0210402_10004103_pt1 | contig 13365 bp, 13 predicted proteins | sample IncBWC7MmetaG_FD_161055 | JGI IMG/M metagenome (GOLD analysis project Ga0210402, IMG submission 161055) | Forest soil microbial communities from Barre Woods Harvard Forest LTER site, Petersham, Massachusetts, United States - Inc-BW-C-7-M | ecosystem: Environmental > Terrestrial > Soil >...
AACGATGCGCCTGTCGCCAATGCTGAAGCCGGCCGCGAACTGTGTCCCTACACAAACGGTCGCCATAGTCTGCAGATAACATCCGTTCCCACAGGCGTCGGTCGCAGTGACCCTGACGGGGACCCCTTCTCTGCTTCTCAGCTCCACCGGCAGTGCGAGTTTTTGTCGAGGATATTGGCGCCGGTTTGCCGGGGCAAGATCCGCCCTGCTGAGATCGACGAGACGCTCCCATGGGCAAGGATGACCACCGACAAGATCGACAGCCAGAACGACATTGTGTTCCTGACGACTATCGACATAACTCACGCGGACACGGGCCTTGTTTGCCTCGTACTGCAAGCCGATAATTTCGCCCGGCTGAATCATCCGCGCGACTCCTTCAATCCATGCCCCCTTTCGGCTGAGGCTTCGGAATGATGCGTTCTGGGTAAAGGTCTTTCCGTCAGCCGCAAATCCCCAGATACGCACGCTTGTATTTGCCATAAAAGAAATCCGATCGAGGGAAACGCTGGTGGGCGCCTGGCACATCCCGATTTCCCTTAACTCATAATGCACTCTTTTCGGAGTGCCGCCAAGGTTACCAGTAATCTCAGACGAAGAGGCGAAGGACTGAACTACCACTTACGACTCTCTTTCCACTCGAACGATTTGCTTAATCGATCGATAGCCTGCATGAGATTCAATGTCGAACAACAGAACAACACGGGCTCGGAATACCCGAACCAAGAACCTTCCGTCGCGCCCGATTGCCCCTGCCAATAGCCTCCGACGCGGCGTTCTCGGGAGCTACTACCTCATTCCTCGTCGTTGTCTTGCGTGAGAGCAGGTGTCCAGATACTGGACGAAGCTAATTACCGGGCAATCGTAAACACCCTGAAATTAGTCGATTATGGGCGAAGGTTTGGCTGCTGGAGTGCGAACAAATGGAGAAGGAGTTCGCTTGAAATTGATCCTATTGGTGGACGACAGCAGATTCGTGCGCATGGCAACCGAAAAAGCTTTGTCCAGAGCGGGATACAGCGTTGTCACCGCTAGCGACGGGGAAGAAGCATTGCGGATCGCCACCTCCAGAATTCCGGACCTCATTTTGTTGGACATGTTGCTCCCTCGGCTCGGAGGGCTCGAAGTCCTCCAGGCCCTGCGGAAAAGCCCTCTCACCGCGTCCATTCCCGTCGTTGTCTTGAGCAGTCTTCCTCAGAAGAACGAAGCCAAAATCCTGACGGAAGGCGCGACCGCCTACTTCGAAAAATCGAAAATGGAGTTGGATCAAAACGCGGAGTCACTCCTTCACATCGTAAAGAGAACCCTGGAGCTCGTAAAAGGGGGCCAGCCTGCTTAACCGAGGAAGGCAGCCGGCAACGGAAGAGAGATTCGGAGCCTGTGCAACTCCTTCGCTTATCGGGTCATCGACCTTTGTGAGTGGGTACTTTTCACTCGACGGCAGTTTTGGAAAAGGGCGGGTATGACACCAGATATGGCGTTTGAGTGCGTGCTTGTTACTCACGATCCGGGAGTGTTTGGCATCGTAAGTCGAATCCTGCGCGATCTGTCGATTTGTACCGATGTCTGTCTAAGTTCGTCAAAGGCCCTTACTCGGTTGGCGACAGGCGGTACCGATCTGGTTGTGATCGACTGGGAGGAAGAAGCATCATCCGAGCTCCTGCATGAAATCTGGAAGTCGGGCAATTGGCAGAAACCGACAGTGGTTGCGATTTCTCCTCAAGGCTGCAGTGTGCCGGGTGCTCATATTGTGCTTAGGAAACCGCTTACGCATGAAGCCGGCAGGGAATCTCTGCAAGTCGCATATTCCCGAATGTTACAAGACCACCGTCGTCATGCAAGATATGCGCTGACGGTCTCAGTCGTAGCGACGGACGAGCGGAACCACACATTACCTGTGACCATCATGGACATTGGCGACGGCGGAGTAGGGCTTCGCAGCGAAGAGGAGATCATTTCTGGATCTGCGCTATCGTTTCGGCTTTTGCTCCCGGGTGCGAAGAAAGAGATCAACATCCAGGCCCGCGTCTTGTGGACCCGTAAGTTCGGGAGAATCGGTTGCGAGTTTATCCGCATCCCTCCTGTCGATGTGAATATTTTGCATGACTGGCTGATGAACAAGATGCAAGTAAAGAAACCATTGACCACAATTTCAGAATGACATCAAGAAGTGTTTCGCATCCCTCCGGCGTGCCAGGCAGAATGTCTGAGTGGATTGGTCCCGATATCGCTCGCAATGCTTCGCGCGTCGCGAAGGTCGTGAGAGCATCCCGAAAAGGCGGAGTATGAACCCAGAAATGGCTTTTGAATGTTTGCTCGTTTCGCATGATCCAACGGTATTCGGAAGCATGGACCAAACACTGCAGGACTTCTCCATCCGTACGAACGTGTGTCCGAACGCTTCAATCGCTGCCAATTTATTGACGGATGGAGGCACGGACCTCGTGGTGATTGATCTAGAGAGCAAGCATTCTTTGGAACTGATACAGCAGATCTGCGAATCTGGTATGCGGCAGAAACCGACAATTCTTGCTGTTTCAACGATGGATTGCGCCATACCCGGTGTCCACGTCATTCTTCGAAAGCCGGTAACGGCCGAGTCCGGGGCGAGGTCCCTGAAAGCGGCCTATTCCAGAATGTTGCAGGACTATCGGAAACACACCAGGTTTGCTCTCATGACCGCTGTCTTGGCCGCCGACGAAGACAGCAAGATTTTCCCTGTGACCGTCACCAACATTGGAGAGGGCGGGGTTGGCCTCCAGAACCGGGAGAAGCTGGCGGTTGGGAGCATCTTAGCCTTTCGGGTGCCGTTGCCAGGTTTGGGAAGGGAAATCTACATTCAGGCTCGTGTTGTGTGGACCCGGCCGTCCGGGGCGGCGGGTTGCGAGTTCGTCCACATTGCTCCAGACCACCTTCAGGTACTGCACATGTGGCTTGAAAGCAACTATCGCTTCAAAAAGACCTTGCTGCCCGTCTAAGCTTGCCAAGACTCGGCAGCGACATAACGGAAACGAACCGAGCACCTCCGAGTCGGGGATCAGCTTTACGGAAGGCGATGCTGCCGTTTTCCATGAGACGACACTGAGCTCCCAGAGCGGGCTTTCAGTCGTGAAGCACAACATTGAGCAGTGAACTGTGGACTTCAAGCTCTCCGTTATATCGAACAAAGCCTAGCTTCCGGAACCGGTTCATGAAGAAATTGACTCTTCCACGGGTCGTTCCCACCATCTCTGCCAGAGTCTCTTGACTGATTTTGGGAATCGCAACTTCGGGCTTTCCGTCTTTGCCGAAGTGCGCAAGCAGGAGGAGAACGCGAGCCAGCCGCTTTTCGCTGGAATTGAAAAGCTGGTCAACCAAATCTTCCTCATATCGGATGTTCCGGGTCAGCAAATACGCCACGAACATGTCTGAGAATGCTCGTTCGCGGTGGATCACTTCCATCATGGATTTCTTATCGATGCGCATTACCGTGCAATCGGTCAGCGCGGTTGCCGAGCACATCCGGAAGGGCTGTCCTGTGAGGCAACCTTCTCCGAAGAAGTCGCCCTCGCTCAGAACTCCTATCGTTGCCTCCTTCCCGCTCTTGGACAGAACGCCGAGTCTTACCTTTCCCTTCTGTATATAGAAAACAGCATCGGCCGAGTCGCCCTGAGCAAAGACCTGTTGTTTCTTGCGAAGGGTCACGATCTTTCGACCATCGTCAATAGTCGAAAGGAAGGTGTGAAGATGGAATCTGCGGCGTTTTCCGGCCGCCACGGGCGTCATGGCTGGTCGCTCCATTTCAAGAGTTAGCACGGTTCCGCGCGGACCGTTTAACCCGCCCTGGAGGAGCTCCTGTCACAGGCGGACGGGGAATATGACTTCCCTGTACCTCCAGAGATCGGACCGCATGATTCCATGCTGAGCGGGGGAGCTTGCGCTGCGAGTGCCTCACGACACTCCTTGTGACATCATGTTCGTGACACTAACATTCCGGCCCGCAATGAATCAATTCACTGTCTCGCATTCTTGAGTAACAGAAAGTAGGGGCCGCATACGACTTTAGTTTACCGGCGCAGTTTTACCCTTGCCGCGTCTTGCGTTATACAGTCGCGAAAGCCGAACGGCCGGTGACGGGAAAGGGTCAGTCGCTTTGCCGTCTTGCGCGCAGGCTGCAGCGCGCCGTACGGTAGATCAGACTAACCACCTTGGTGATCGGCCTAAGGGGTAGTAAGCTCGCATTTCACAGTCGGGATTCCATGACTCCCGGAACAGGATCACCGACCTATGCTCGGACCAGTCGGCGTCTCCGCAAGGTGATGTTCAGTAACTCATGGGCGACTGCGTGGCCTATGGAGCATCTATGCTAGTTCTTCTGACCACATAGTCGTCACTGTGATGAGACGCTCTACGTCTTATTTACTAGTTGAGCAATTGAGAACAGACATACTACTCAATGGCAATAGAAGATTGGGCATGATGTGAACCGTGGTGGGTGGGAAGTCAATCCTGACGCTGCCCTTTACATCGTCCCTCTTCTTCTGAGTGGCACAGCCACCGGGCTGTCGCGCCGCACTCTTAGTTGTGGAGCATCTCTGCGATCCACAGATTGACAAAGCGACATAACAGACATCTCAAGCGTAAAGGACGCTGGCATCATGAGTCTTCCTTGTAAAATACCTCAACAGCCATTGGGCACCATTCTTCCGTTGGACGAGGTGAAGCGTCTCGCAATTATTAACGCCCTCGACAGGTGCAAGGGGAATTATCAACTAGCAGCACGTCTGTTGTGCGTTGGCAGAACAACACTCTATCGGCTGGCAAGGGAGTACAACTATCAGGCAGTGATCGTGCAAGCAGAGGCGCTGATGATTCCTCCCCGCCGCTCTCTCCAGCATCGACACCCCACGCAGCGTACGGCCTCGCAAATTGTCGAGTTGCTCTTGCAAGGCTGTGATAACCCCGAAATCGCTCGACAACTCAACATAGCTTGTAGAACCGTGAAAGCGCATTTCAACCGGTTGTTCCGCCGTTTTGGAATTACCAGCGGAATCAAGCGAGTAAAGCTCGCGACCCTGTTATACCGGAGACAAACATGTCCGCAACTGACCTCTATGGAACACGCATCCCCAGTGAGCGCGAACAGCGAGTCATCCATCTTGTCGCACAAGGCCTGAAGAATCGCGACGTCGCGAAAGAGATCGGCACTACAGAACACGTTGTCAAGAATTATCTGCGCGTGATCTACGATAAGCTCGGCCTTTATAACCGCGTCGAACTCGCACTCTGGTACGAGTCGCGACAGGCGGATCCGTCGTTGTCGATTCCGTGAGTCGCTGCCCCTGCGTTCGTGGTAATTGTTTGGCGCCTTGATACCGGCTGCACGAAATTTGCTTTCCCGAGCGACGATGCCGGTGAAGCTGGCGTGTGGCAGGGGAAAATATTGCCGAACAGATGGAGCAGCTCGGGCGTGAGAATCAAGATCTGAAAGCCGAGAGTGAACGGCTGCGACCGATGTTGGAAGAAGCTCTGCAAGCCAGTCCACGACAAGCAGTTCCCTTTCTCGCGACCCCACCCCAAAGCCCCACCCCAGAAACCGGGGCGGAAAAGCAGCCAGAAGTATGGTCGACGCTGTGGTCGGCCGGCCCCCGAAGCAAGTCGACGAAGTAGTGGAAGTTCGGAAGTACCGCTGCCCTCCCGGTGTCCGCGATGTGGAGGTGGTCTGGAGCAGGAGGAGACGGTTTCCCAACAGGCCAACTTCGGTCGACTCGGAACAGATGCAAAGGGCCGCACCAGGAAAGATGGTCTCTGCAGGCGGCCACGAGACCGCCCTAGGACCGAATGAAAATTGCACCGTGCTAACAAGTTATGTCTCTCGCGCCCTCCTAGGGAGTACACTCTGTTCAATCGCTGCTCAATGGTCATATTGGTGCGAGCAGTTCGACATGGTCTCCAGCTTTTCGAGGAAATGTAGTTTGGGCGCTATCTTTGTCAGCTATCGACGAAGTGACTCTCAGGGAGAAGCCGGTCGTTTGTTTGACGACCTGGTCAAGCATTTCGGCGAACGCATGGTATTCATGGATGTGGCCGGCATCGAAGCGGGGCGCGACTTTCGTAAGGCGATCGAAGAAAGCGTCGCTCAATGTGGCGCGCTACTGGTAGTAATGGGCCCGGAATGGCTCAACGCGAAAGATGAAAGCGGAGCACGCCGCCTCGATGATCCCGCGGATTTCGTTCGCATCGAGACAGGCTCCGCATTGCGGCGCGATATCCCCGTAATTCCGGTCTTGGTGCATGGCGCCTCGATGCCACGCCCCGAACAGCTGCCGGAGGGCATCAAAGATCTCGCTTATCGCAACTGTATCGAGTTGACCCATGCCCGGTGGAAATCGGACATCCAGCTCCTCGTTGAGGCGTTGCGTCGCGTGGTAGTTGATACCAGTCAACACGAGGCGAGAACCAGGCCCAACCAGTCAACTGGCTCAGCCCAGCGGGGCATTCCATCCGAGGGAGTGAGAGAGACGCCGAAGCTGGAGCACGGAAGCTCGGCGCAAATCGATGCGGTGGCTATGCAGCGTGTTAGCCGGGAGCTTGCGCTCCATATCGGTCCGATTGCTGACATTATGGTGAAGCGGGCGGCCTCGCGCTGCACCTCGATCGAAGATCTCTATCTCAAAGTGTCGGAAGAGATCGAGTCCCGGGACGAGCGCGACACCTTCCTTCGAAGACGAGGCTTGATCTCATCGGCTCAACTTCCCGAGGAAAAGGAGACTATAACCTTACCAACCAGCGCGCCGGAAACTCCTGCGTCGATTCCACCTTCAGGAAACCCCGTGGGGCCCGCCTTAGTCCTAGCCGCAACCAAGATACGACCGACGAGCACGTCCAAATATTTACTTCTCGTCGGCGGCGCATTCGTCCTCCTGATTCTAGTGTTCTTTCTCGTTACGCGTTTCGCAACCCAAAGAGGAACGGATTCTTCTCCACACGCACAGACTTCCACCCCGAACCCGCACCCAGCGGAATATGCGCCGGCCGACTCCAGCACGCGTCCGCCGGTCGTGGAGAGCAGCCGGGGCGGTGACGCAGCCCGAGGGGCGCCTGAGGGCTCGATGGAGAACCGCAATGGCGAAATGACCGCGGCAGCTTCCACCGTGGCAGATCAGCCGCGTGTTCGCATCTCGGAAAACGTATCGACAGGATTGCTGATCAGCAAAGTCCTGCCGGTCTATCCGCTAACTGCTCGGCAGGCGCGCGTTCAGGGCACAGTGGTGCTGCGAGCCGCAATCTCAAAAGACGGAACGGTTGAGGCTCTTCGAGTGGCTAGTGGGCACCCCTTCCTGATTCCGCCGGCGATTGAGGCCGTCAAGCAGTGGCGATACAAGCCCTACATCGTGAACGGCATGCCGAGACCGGTTGAGACTGAAGTCATGGTTAACTTTGTGCTCAAGAATCAATAGGGCTGCTGGCCTGTGCGACAAAATAAGCTTATCCCAGCATCTTGAAAGCCTTCGCCAGGCTAACCTGCATGCGATTGAACGACGCAGTCACCGTGGCGATCTCATCCCCTCCTTTCACGCAGGGGAGAGTCTGGTTCGTCTCTCCCTTGCTGGCACGGTCAGCGGCATCCGACAAAACCTTCAGCGGCCGAATCACGATAAAGTAAACTCCGGCGTCGAGGCCAATGATCGTCACAAGTAGAGTGATCATCAGGTAAACAAGCAGTTGACGAAAAGCGTGTTTGGCGTTCTCCAAAGGCAGTGACATTGGAACAGAAACGATCTGCGCGGCGACGATTGCGTCTTGCTTCCACCCGAAGCCGTTGTTGGACCCATAAGTGGCGATCATGGCTACCGGAGCCAGTGCGGGACTACCGTGGCATTCCAAGCACGGTGCCGACGCCACGATCGGTGTCGCCAAGTACAGGGTGGGTCCAGTCGCAGCCTCACGCTCCCCTGTAAATTGTTTCTTCTCGGGGTGGTCACGAAAATATCCAATCACGTCCGCTTCCCAATCGACTGCACGATGCGCCAGGTTCGTCGGGTTCAACGTGGCTTCGTGGTAGGTGTAGTCGGGATACTTCTGTCTCAGATTATTGAAAGTACTAATCGCTCCAAACGCTGGCACCGTTTCCGCCAGGAACCTCTCTTTGTGCTGCGGGTTTTGTTCCAGCAGGGGCCGCAGATCAGATGACGTGTACTCCCGCACCGACGTGGCGCTGGCCATCATTAACTCCGCTTCCTGCAGGACTTCGCGCCGCGCATTCCTGATTAGGAACGTATAGGCAACTTGCGAAATAATCAGCCCGCCAGTTCCGAATAGAACCAGCAGCAGAAGATTGAACTTCGTTAGCAACTTCATTGTCGGCCTCTTTAAGACGAACGGGAGTCGGATCAACGAGCGCAACCTGGATTACCGGACCCCGAGGAAATGCTAGTGTAACGCGGAGGGTGTGTGACCGGAATCTCGAGGCGCTAAGAACCGGATGCGAGCGACCTGGAGAACAGCCCGTTGCAAATGAGGTAGAGGACAATCACAGCTTAGATCTATCGTCCGCAGCTGATATTTACTGGCCGGACTGTAATAGAAAACCTCGCGTGCTCAGGGGGTTCGTTCGCTCGCAAGATTCCAGTCACTGCGACATCTTCGTCGGCATTACGTGGAAACGTGGCGGCACGCCAACATCAACCGCGCCGAGCGGGACCATTGAAGAATTCAATCGGGCTTGCGAGCGCCGCCAAACAGGTTCTTTGCCTCGGATCGTATTCTATTCTTGCGAGGCGCCAATTCCCGTGCCTACGGCAACCGAGATGCCACAATTGACCGAAGTCGTGAAGGTTCGAAGTCAGCTCGCATCCCGGGGCCTAACGGTCAGTCATCCATCCCCTGCAGAGTTCGGGGATCACGTCCGGGGAGGCTTGTTCCGCGCCATCCCCGACACTCTCATGGAGACCGTCGCAGCGCCCAAACCAGCTATGCTCACGGGCGGCCCATCATCCGCGTTAACGCGTCCAGCCGGGAAGGAGCGGCCAGTTAGCTAAGGATTACTATCAGATACGTCGGGATATGCCTTCCGGGCACGAACGCACCCGCCGCATGGAAGGGTTCTTCTCGCGGATGACAATTGAGGCTCCAAGGTCAAAGACTTGCTGTCATCTTTTCAGGAAAGCAGCTCCGCGGGCGAGCCACTCATCGCGATCGCCGTGCTCAACATGTTCCCGCACGCGAATCATCTCGACCGGCTTGCTGAGCGGATGGATCGGGAGCCGGAAAAACCGTTTGTCGCCTACCATGCGGCGGTGGCGTTGCGGGATGCGGTCATCAACCTTCCCGCGGAGAATTGTGCCGGGTTGCGAGATGCTCTCGCCAGGGCCAGAGAGTTGGCTCTTCGACTGAAAGGGGATCCAGACCGCTTGACGGTCCTTTGACGAGCCGATCCGGAACTCGAGCAGAAGTGTGTGAAGATCCACATCGGTGCCCTCGCCCTAAGACCACAGGGGATCGCCCAAACGCGGTTGCGGGCCATAAAGCGATGAGAATTTGCTCTTTTGAGGAATCTGCTATAGGTCGGGAAAAGAATTGACTCGGTTCAGCCATCCCTTCAGAAACTGCGGATACTTCTGTCCAAGGGCTTGGTAATAGCCGATCCGGCCATCCTTGTACTGACGATAAACCTGAGCCTGATCGAAACCCGCAAGCGCTTGCAGCGAAGCTTGGCCGATCGTTCCATCTTCTACGACACTTGCTCCCATGTTATTCAAAACGTGCTGGAGTAACTTTGTCGCATGAGTTCCAGCGTTCACAAAGAAATCACACACTATATTCGCTAGGGCTTGTGCCGCCAAGACATCGCCCTGAATCTTGTTCCAGTACAGCGTTTTGTAAATCACTCCGGCTTGGGCATCCGTGATGGACCTGAGATTCTCGGAAGTGGGATCAATACCCAAAAGCTCGTGAGAACACTGCTGAAAGGTGGCCATGGTGATGCCTTTGTTTGTTTCGCCGCCCGGATCCGTTGGGTCGTCAACGTATCCCCCTTCGAATCGCAACACAATTGGAAGAAACAAGTCGAAGCTTGCCATAGCTAACTCCTCGGGTCAAAAGACGATCTAAGGTCGCAACGATTTCTTCAACTCTCTTGTGCGGGCCTCCGTCATATCAGCCAATACTGTAACTCTGATGAGCGGAGCAAGTGTTCCTTCCCGTGCAATGTCTGCCTCGAAATCGGAATCAGTCCGCCTGAAGCGCACCCAGGCCGATTGCACGGTCCGCAACTTCGCCTTTCCCGTCTCATCGAGCTGCTTCATCAAGTCCGCGTACACCGACTCGAGGGCTTGCTGCGCCCGTTGGTAACGAAGGTTCTCGCAATTCAGCATCGCAGCCGTGGTCGTTTCAGAACCGCATGGTGCGCCTTCCTTCTCAGACTGTCCGACAGTGCAAACCGGAAAGGCGCTTAATGTCGCACCGATTGAGAGGAGCACTACGGCTAAGGATCGGGTCCGAACCCACCCGAAGAAAGTGCTTACATATCCCATTGGTTACCTGCCGAACTTGCCGAACTATCGACGCTACTGGGGCTTCCGTCCTGGAACCGAACCTCCTCGATCGCCAGCCTTCCTGTATTGCCGCCTGTCGTCAATGCGGCAAGCGGCGGCGTTCAGCGACTTCTCCCGCCTTGGGGCTGATCGTCAACGTCAGGACCTCCAGAATTGGCATCCCCTTCTCCCGAGCGTGATCGACGAACTGAGCCGTTAAGTCCGTCGAGCCCCGGCTCTTTCCATTCCATACGATGAGTGCCTGCGCGACCGTCCCCTCCTGCTGGGCAATCTGTATCGCCTCGTCAACAATGGCCGTGTTTGTTCGCGCGTAGGCGTCCGGGTCGGACTGTTTACAACCCAGAATGACTACCCCTCCCTGCCTTTCGACTTGGTTGAGGATCCCATCGTAGCGTTCGCCCCAATCGCCGGGCCGGTCAACTACCGAGGTTTCGCGAAAAAGAGCGCGCGTATAGGGCAATATGATCCGCCGCCGTATCCCCAGTTCCCCTGCGACCCCAAGGGCGAGCAGATCCGCCCCACAGGCCGCTGAACAAACCAGGACGCGAACCCCTTTCTGAAAGAACTTCCTAATCTTGTCTTCGACCAACGTGGCGTTCCGTGGCGGGAAACGAATCGACCTCACATTATGCGCATCGACACGCCGACCCGCCAGGGCAACCACAGAGCCCTGTCTGGCAGTATCGGAAGTATCTAAGATCGTTCTTGCCACAAGCTGGTCTCACCACCAAGGCTTCGATCCCGCCGGCAAAACTCGCCAACCACAGCGTTCTTTTCACCCACCTTGGAGATCCTTACCCTTTCGCCGAAGACACCTTGTTTTTTTCCGCTTCGGTTTGTTCCTTCTCGGTCAACTTATCCAGGGCCGTCTGCATTTGCTGCACCCATCCCGCTAACTCGCCAGCGAGGGTCTTTTCGGTCTGTTCGACGAGTACGTCGATATTCCTACGGCGCCCTTTCTCCCACTGCGAGAGGGCCTTCCACCAAGATGCGACATTTCGCAGTCCCGTAAGCGTTTGATTGTATTGAACCAACGAGTTTTCGACCTGATCGGTTTCTAGTCTTGTGGTGAGAGTCGCCGCGATGGCTGTCGTCAGTGCGACCCATACATCTCCATGGAACGCCGCGAGGGCCGTGCCCACGCCTCCGGCAATATAAATCGACACCTGCGTTCTTTTAAGCCGTCTGTATAAGCCGGCTGTTTTCCCGACGAAGTACCTTATTTGATCATCAATTCTTTCCTTCATGTAATCGTCGGGTCCAAGGAATGTCAGACGCGTTGGGTCATTGTTCACGACCGCGGGCACGCTGGTTCTGTTAACTTCGCTCTGCACCAACGCGGAACTGATATCTTTCAACTTTGCGGCGAGCTTCGATTCGCGGGAAGTCTGGAGGCACTGGTCGTTGCTGTAGGCGCCAGCCTGCATGCGGTAACGAAAAATCTCGCTCTTAATGGCCTCCGAGGAAGCGCGCAACAAGATCCATTTGTTGCCTTCGCGAAACCGGCTGTTTGCGGCAACCAATATAGAAATCGTAATCGGGGTCAGAACGATTAAAACATGCATCAAATTCTGGAATGCCGGCACGTACTGAGCTGGGAACAACTGTTTAACCGAGAGGGGCAGGGCGTTGCCGGATCGCGCGATGGCTAGCAGGGTTGCGATTAGGCCTAGACCTAGTACTGTCCACTGCAGATCTCTGAACAGTAACTCCTTTCTTATGGCTGCCTGATCGAGGTCGTCGTATCGGTTCCAACTGTCGGTGAGGGTATCGACGCGCAGATCGATTCGGGCCAGGAGAATTCGGTTGAGATCATCGACATTCCCAGAAATTGGGAACTTGTAGATGTCGGCCGTCTCGATGACCTCCCGCAAATCGGGATCGGCAGCGGGTACCGGGGGCTTTCCATCAGCCGTCTGCTCCATGGCTTTCAGGATTTCATCAGCAACTCCTCCGCTGCCTTCGACAATCAGCACTGGCCATTCGCGGCGCGCACAGCGAACGAGAGCTCCCTTTTCTGCGTTGCCTCCGCCAAACAATACGACCAGAACCGGCCGATCTATGGCCGCGCTGTCCTTCGCTAGTCCGCCCGCAATCTGGATCAACGCCTTCAGAGGGTCGGACCATTCGGCCGTAAGGCGAACGATCATCGTGTGATTAGGCTCTAACGGATCTACGCCATGCGGTGCAATTCCGAACAACGTAGGTCCATGATCCTCGTCCCGCGCCGCCTGCCCGACCGCAGCGGAACACCCGAAGTTAGCGCCGTTGTCGACGATCACCACTCCAGAATCCATGGCGGCTGGAACTATGGCGCGGCTGAACAAAGACTTGACGGTTGGGTCGAGAGAAGCGTCATAGTCGCCCAAAAGAATTATTAAAGGTCTGGGTTGAGTCTTGAGCTGAGCGACGATTGAATCAACCGTGTCGGTGGCAGATAGGTCAATGAGTCTCCTGTCAGCTGACGGCATGCTCGCTCCTATGGAATACCTGAAGACGATAGCACAACGGTCCTGTAGGCCTGCTGGGTTCCCTTCAGACTGTCTCGCGGCAGCTCTATCGGGGCAGGGCATTCTCGGAAATCGGCGAGTTTTGCTGCACCACCGTTCGATTCCCGAAGGCTTCGAATGGACCCACTCCCGATCAGAACAGCGACTCTGCGAGTTAGCCAGACTCCGAGACCAAGGGATACGGCATCGCAACCAGGCTTCAGAATTCATCTGATCAGCAGTGATACGAGCACGACGGCGGATGACTGCGACGATACCAAAGACGACATTATCGGTCTCAACCTGTCTCCGGGGCGAGCAGCGCGCGAGGGGTCAATTCG
>Ga0210402_10004104_pt1 | contig 13364 bp, 14 predicted proteins | sample IncBWC7MmetaG_FD_161055 | JGI IMG/M metagenome (GOLD analysis project Ga0210402, IMG submission 161055) | Forest soil microbial communities from Barre Woods Harvard Forest LTER site, Petersham, Massachusetts, United States - Inc-BW-C-7-M | ecosystem: Environmental > Terrestrial > Soil >...
CATGGAACGCTTTCCGATCTTGCGGGTGTTGGATACGGGAAGAAGTTTTCTTGCCAGTCCGAGCGTCTGCCCTTTGTCGAGTAGAGCCTGGCTAACAAATGTCACCGAGCTTTCCGTCATGGCACGGCCGAACGCCCCAAACATCGGCCGGTAGTATTCCGGCTGAGGGGTAGGAATAGAAGCGTTGGGATCGCCCATAATGGCCGCCGCGATCATGCCGCTTTTCAGGACCATGTCAGGCTTCACGCCGAAAAAGGCCGGATCCCATATGCAGAGATCAGCAAGTTTTCCGACTTCAATCGAGCCTACATAGGCGGAGATGCCCTGAGCTATCGCGGGATTGATGGTGTATTTGGAGACATAGCGCCGAGCTCTGAAATTATCATTCTCGCCCTTTTCCTCTGCCAGTCGGCCAAATTGTTTTTTCATTTTGTCAGCAGTCTGCCACGCACGAGTGATCACTTCGCCAACACGACCCATTGCCTGACTATCTGAGGACATGATCGACAACGCGCCGAGATCATGCAGCATATCTTCGGCTGCGATGGTTTCCTTGCGAATCCGGCTCTCGGCGAAGGCAACGTCTTCAGCAACTCGCGGATCGAGATGATGGGTGACCATCACCATATCGAGGGCCTCATCAAGCGTATTTACGGTGTATGGTCGCGTTGGAGTTGTCGAAGATGGGATGACATTCGCCTCGCCGCACACCTTGATGATGTCCGGGGCGTGGCCCCCACCGGCTCCTTCAGTGTGAAAGGTGTGAATAGTTCTTCCCTTGAAGGCTGCGATCGTATTCTCGACGAAACCGCTTTCGTTGAGCGTGTCTGTATGGATGAGAACCTGCACATCCATGTCATCCGCGACAGACAAGCAGCAATCAATGGCGGAGGGTGTTGTACCCCAGTCTTCGTGAAGCTTGAAGCCGCAGGCTCCGGCCTCGATTTGCTCAACGAGACCCGCCGCAGAGCTCGCGTTGCCCTTACCGAAAAATCCGAGGTTCATGGGGAAGGCATCGGCGGCCTGGAGCATCCGCTGAATATGCCACGGGCCTGGAGTACAGGTGGTTGCATTCGTCCCGACGGCAGGTCCTGTCCCGCCGCCCATCATTGTGGTGAGACCTGAATAAAGCGCTTCTTCGATCTGCTGCGGGCAGATGTAATGGACATGCGTGTCGATGCCGCCGGCTGTGACAATCTTGCCTTCGCCAGCGATCACCTCCGTTCCCGGTCCGATAATTATGTCAACGTTCGGTTGCACGTCAGGATTGCCAGCTTTCCCTATGGCAGTGATACGCCCGTCTTTGATGGCGATATCTGCCTTCACGATTCCCCAGTGATCGAGAATCAGCGCGTTAGTGATGATGGTATCCACCGCGCCTTCGCTCCTTGAACGCTGCGACTGACCCATGCCATCGCGAATTACTTTTCCTCCTCCAAACTTCACTTCCTCGCCGTAGGTCGTGTAGTCCTTCTCCACTTCGATGACGATCTCTGTATCCGCGAGGCGCACTTTGTCGCCTACGGTCGGGCCAAACATTTGCGCGTAAGCAGCGCGGTTCATTTTGTTAGACATTCTTGATTACCTCGCTGGCCCCTGCGGCAATGCTCCCATCACAGCCTTGTTGAAGCCATAAACCAGCCGTGCGCCTGCGTACGGGATTAGGGAAACTTCGCGCGACTGACCAGGTTCGAAGCGCACGGCGGTTCCCGCCGGAATGTCCAGGCGATACCCAAGTGCTGCTTTTCGATCAAACGCGAGAGCGGCGTTGCTTTCGGCGAAATGGTAATGACTGCCGACCTGAATCGGTCGGTCGCCAGTGTTTGCGACTTTAAGAGTGATGGCCGCTCTGTCCTTGTTCAGGACAATGTCGCTGGCTGCTGCGAAAATCTCGCCCGGTATCATGTCAGTCCCGCCTCATCGAATTGGGTTGTGAATGCTCACGAGTTTCGTTCCATCGGGAAAGGTTGCTTCCACTTGCATCTCGGGAATCATCTCGGCGATACCTTCCATTACCTGGTCACGGCGCAGGACCTTACGGCTTTCCGACATAAGCTGAGCAACCGACTTGCCATCGCGCGCCGCCTCCAGGACGAAATCGGTTATGAGCGCAACGCTCTCGGGATGGTTGAGCTTGACCCCTCTCCTAAGCCGCTCCCTTGCGACAATCGCGGCAAGTGAGATCATCAGCTTGTCTTTCTCACGCGGCGTGAGGTTCATAACTTTCTCCGTTCTGCGGTAATGGTTAGCAGGACCACATTTTCGGTACTCGGAATGGTCCACAGCCGAGCTCTGGTCCGAATTGCTCGAGAAAACTGCGCAAGGCAAGCTTCAAATCAGAAGACTCTTCCGCGGCAAAGCGGACGACGATCAGTCCGCTTACCAACGTCGCTGCACAATTGCATCCCAGGGAAGGAATAATCTCGCGCAACAAATCGAGTCGTTTCTCTAGATAGGGTCCGAAATAAATCAGCATTGCAATCGCCTTGCCGTTCGCGAGCAGGGCCTTCCTGTTAAGGTGCGGAAAGACCTCGTCGGCGATGCGAAGGCTGTCCGCCCAGATCAGACGACCGTCTCTTTTCACGCGCCAGCTGTCGATGATGTTGCCGCCGACTACGACTTCGCCATGGGCGGCACGCCCCAACACAAGCCACTCGAGGGCAAGCAACTCTGCTCCAGCGAAAAGTTCGATCTCTGTCGTCCGCTGAAGGCGTGCGAAATTGAAAACGATTGTTTCCTGCGGAAGCCATGCAAGCTTGGCGGACCGATGTGCTTTCAGCCTGGTCACAACGTGCGCTGGTTCATACAAGGCCCGATAGACCTTTTCCGCTGCCTGCGACGTCACCGCAATCGAGGCGCCAGGGAGCGCCGCCACAGAACATTCAAGCCGGTCACCCCCCGCAACGCCGCCTCCGGTATTAATAATGACTGCCTCTTCCACCGGACGACTTCCAGTTCTTGGGAACATGATGCGAATTGGAGACCGTTCAAAGACGTCCTCAATCCGCGTTCCGTCCTCGGAGCCACTCAGTGCCAGTCGACCGTATCCGTCGGCGCGCTGCAGGCCCTTGTCCGACACAGGATCCCCACAGACGTCCGCTGGACGAGAAAGAATCGACAGGTCGGTAATATCGAGTGGTGACATTGCGTTTCGCCAAGCGGCGCCGGTTCTGAGAGCGAACCAAAACCGTTCTCTTGTGAGATAAAGGGCACATTCTCACTTACCCGAGAATTAGCGGTGTGCCGCACCAACAGCGCTGACTTCTTGCGCATCATCCCACTCACGAATCGGGATCACAAGGTACAGCTCGGTGTGGCCTGGAAGACGGTTGACGTAGGGCTCTCCATTCGATCCGTCATGGTTCAATGTCTGCATTATCTTTTGATCCAGACCGATGATCATGATGTGTGGCCCAACGTGGAATTCATTGCCACTTCCCATGGCATCCGACTTGTTTGGTACCCAAAAGCCGCCGTACATATATGAAATTCCGGCGCTCTGCACATTGGGTGTACGGCCGGCCATACTGTCCTTCATGAACTGCAGGAAGACCTGATCGAAACAACCAGGCTCATCGTGAGGGCGTTGAGGAATACCTGGAAGGCAGGCCCACGGGCTGGTGCCAGCCCGGAGAACGCGGAACTCCCCGCCGGGCGAAGACGGCCAGTCGAGCACGGTTGCATCTTGCGTGACAAACTTTGGACCCGCCCGCATCGCGTCCGCGATCTTCTCCGAGTCAGTCACCGGCAATCGATCTGACGACTGAGCGAAGGCTGTAGCCACGGTCAAGAGAACAGTTGTGAGTAGCTTCATTGCAGCGTCCATGCGGATGATCGATGTCTCCTTCTTTTTCCTTCTAACAGCGGGTCGTGATTCTCTGGGTGACGCTAAGCGTCTACGCCATCTCGTGCTTGGTAGCCATTCGAATCGTGCTTTTGTCTTACTGCGTTCATCCCGTCGCAAATCGAAACGCATCAGAATCCCGCCAAGCCCTCCGGGCTGTTGTACGGGATCGTGACGCTTGCGACCTCGTCAAGTGAACCGTCCGGTTTAATGGCGTAGCCCACCAGTTTCGAAGTATTCCCATAGATCTGGTAGAAAAAGGCCCCATCTGGCGAAACCCAGCTGTCGCTCGGGCCACTGCTCACGCTTCCATTGATCGCTCGGAACGTGCCATCTCCAGGGACCTTCAGGGACGCGGGATCCTTGGCTATGGAGAGTCCGTTGCCGTCGATGCGAAAGCTGCTGATGTAGCTGTAACCGAAATCCGTCGTGAACACGAATCGGTCGTCTGGAGAAACGGCCAGCCAGCACAGCTCAGAGGGCGCGCCTGAGCTCGTGTTGATCTTTACGAGCGGGCCGATGCTCATCTTGCCGTCTGCGTCGATCTTGCCCATGCTGACCGCGTCACTGACGGCGTATCCGACGACGAAGGTGTCGGGTCGGTCGTGCAGGAAGGCTAAGTAGAAAGGAGAAGCGCCTCCTGCGTCGTGTAACGATGGTTTGCCGAGCGTGCCGTCACCGTTCACGGGGAATGTGACAAGGCCGTCGGGATCTGGCGCATTCGAAGCGATGACGTGTAGTTTGCCGTCTCGCCGTGGGATCCAGAGAATCAGTGAGCCGTCTGGATTTTTGGCGGTGGGTAACTCGTCGAACGTTGTCCCTAGAATCAGGAATTTTGCGTCGGGCGAGAGCACAGCCATTGTGGGCACACGACGGGGCCAGTCCTTTGTGCCCACCGTATATCGCTCCGAGCGTGGCGTGAGCTTGCCTTCACTGTCGACCGACATCAGCCGTATATGGTCGGGGCCGAACGTGTGCACCACGAAAAGCGTCCTACTCGAAGGGGCATACACCAGCGATTTAGCACCGCCGCTTGTTCCGTTCCCAGTCCGCTTGGTGTCCACCAGCGTGAGCTCCCCGTCTTCGCTTACCGCGAAGCTGGAGACTGAATTGTCGCCGGCGTTGGTAGCAAACAAAAACCGCCGGTCCGGCGTGAGGATGACGCTGCCCGCGCCCTCGAAGTCGTTCGGCCGGCTGATGTGGTAGATCGGGCTGAGAACCCCGGAACCGGCGCCGCCCGTGACCACACGTTCAGCCTCGGTAAGCGTCCCGCTCGCAGACCATCGATAGTGCACGACGGCGTTCCTGGTCTCGTTCGTTTGCATATAGAGGTGCCCGCCACGAGGACGCGACATATTCGTCACGTTCGACATCCGCGACTGCGAAGAGGTGGGGGCCTTTTGCCGAACTGCAAGCATCCCGGCGGCGACGGCAGCCCCAATTGCCGCCACCGCTACGATCAGGAGCAAGGCTCGACGATTTATGAGGCCCCGGCCTTGCGGATGCATCGCTCGCTCCTCCGACATAGTTATCTCCTTTAGGGTGTTCCAGTCACTTCCCATCGACCGGAATCAGAATCCCGCCAAGCCCTCCGGGCTGTTGTAGGGGATGGCGACACTGGTCACCTCCTCTAGCGACCCGTCTGGATTGGTGGCGTATCCCACCAGCTTCGAGGCGTTCCCATAGATCTGGTAGAGATAGGCGCCATCCGGCGACACCCAGTTGTCGCTCGGGCCGCTGCTGATGTCGCCACAAAGTCCCCTGAAGGTGCCATCGCCCTCGACCTCGGGGCACGCAGGATCCTTCGCGACTTTGAGCTCGGGGCCGTCGATATGGAAGGTGCTGATGTCGCTGTACCCGAAAACCGTAGCGTACAAGAGTCGGTCATCGGGGGAGACGGACAGCCAGCAAAGTTCAGCGATTGCGCCTCGCTTTGTGTTGATCGGCACGACCTTGCCGACGCCAATTCTGCCGTTTTCGTCAATGCGGCACATGCTGACTCCGTCACCGACGGCGTATCCAACGATGAATGTATCCGGTCGGTTGTTCAGGAAAGCGATGTAGAAAGGAGAACCGCCTCCTCCATCCTGGAAGGAGCCTTCGCCGAGCGTGCCGTCGGCATTGACTCGGTGGATCACTATGCCGTCGGGATCTGGCGCATTCGACGCGACGGATCGAGGTTTGCCGTCTGGACCAGGCACCCAGAGAATGGGTGAACCGTCCGGATAGGTGCCGGAGATCGCAATCGGCACGTCGAACGTGGTGCCGACAAGAAGAAACTTCTCGTCTGGCGAGAGCACACCCATAGTTGGAACGCGGTGTGGTTTGTCTGGCGTATTACAGGTGTACCTCTCCGCGCGTGAAGTAAGCTTGCCATTACTGGAGACCGACATGATCCGGATATGATCGGGTCCGAAGGAGTGGACCACGTAAAGCATGTTCTTCGAGGGAGAATATGCCAGTGATTTGGCAGTGCCGCTCTTTCCTTCCACGGCGTTCCCCGTCGGCTTGGTATCGATCGGAGTGAGCCTGCCCTGGTCGCCCACTGCGAAGCTGGAAACCGAATTGTCGCCGCCATTTGTGGCGAACAGAAACTTGCGATCTGGTGAGAGGATGACGCTAGCCGCACCTTCAAAGGAGTTGGGCGCGCTCTCCTGCCCGCTGATCGGCTTGAAAGTCCCCGAACCTGCACCGCCGGTGGCCACACGTTCCACCTCGGTGAGCGTGCCGTTGGCGGAGCGATGGTAGTGAATAATTGCATTCTTGACCTCATTTGTTTGCATGTAGAGATGGCCACCACGACCATTCATGCCCATCTCATTTGACTTACCCATCTGTTTCGACATGTTCATCTCTGTAGCCATATTCGTTTTCCTCTTGTTCCTTTGAAGTTGGAGTTGATTTTTGGCGTATCTCAGCCACGCTGATAGAAATCCCGGCACTTAATACCCTTTTTTGTCACGAAGTAATGGATAGAACTGAATCCATGTCATGTCTGTGGCGGCGACATTGGCGATGTGGCATCCGGCGCACTCGGTCACAGGCTTTTCAGCTGCGACCTTGTCGTAGGGCAATGGATGATGCCCGAAGGTAAAGAAGCCCCAGCCGTTCGTCTTTGCAAACCGCTTACTGTCTTTTATTGTTAAGTCGATGCCGTTATACTCGCCGTTGAAATAGCCGCGTCCGGAAGGTTCCTTACGAGAGCCGTCTGGAAAAGTCGGATCAAGAACCCGCGTCAGCTCTTTTACGATGACCGTTCCTTCTGGAAACTCGCCTGTCTTCAGATACGCGTCGACGTTTTTCTGCTCGACGTATACGTTGTGATATTCGGGAAAGCCGGCCTTTCCGTCGTTGAGGCCATTAGGTGTGAGGGGAGCCCCCACAAAGACCCACTTGCGAAAGCCCGTCGGCAGCTGCATTGTGCCATCAGAATTAAATACCACGCTCGACTGTTCAGTCTGCGCAGCAACCGGTTTTGCGACCACCAGGTACACGACTGAGGCGCCCAGTCCAAGTCCAACAATGATTGTCAACAGATACTTTTGCATTGCAATTCTCCTTGTGAAGCGTTTTTCCGAAACAACTTTCTGTAATAGCGTTGGCTTACTTCGATTTGAGGACCGGGTAACCTTGCACGTAGACCCAGTCTGTCTCCTTGGCCGGGACGTGACAGCCCAGACAGTCTTTCTTGTAATTGGTTGCAACCTGTTTATCGGGTGCATCGGATTTGAAAAGGGCCCATCCCCATCCATCGCCCCACAGCGGATTGCCCGGATGGCGTCCCTTGTCGTCTTTGATCATGACGAACCACACTTTCGTTCCGGTAGCCCAGTGTGCGTCCCCGGTTGTCAATTGCGCGTGATCAGTGGCAAATACCTCTTTCACCAATATGGTTCCGTCCGCGAACTTTCCAGTCTCTCGGTAGTACTCAGCTGTGCCTGGCGATGCGTACGTGTAGTGCATCTCGGTGTTGTTGTTGAGATCGACCGGTGTATATACTCCTAGCGCCTGATAGCGATCTCTAACATCAGCCGGCTTTCGAATGTTTCCCGCCTTGTCTACGAGATCGAAGCCCTTGCTGCTGCCCGCGCTTTGGGAAGCGATCGGCTGGTGACCCGTTAAGACAACGAGCGCAAGAATTAACGGCGAAATGCGATTGAACATTTACTCTTCCTCCTGTTTGAACAATCGAATCGAGGTGAACGGCCACAGTGGCGGTCGCCAGAGGAAGAAGTATTCGAAGCCCGCTCCCAACGCATCTGCGAGTTCAGAATCCGTCGGTGCATAGCTGACACACTCGCGTCCGCTCCTTGTGTTCTTTCCGGTTGAGTCGTTGTTCTCAACCATCGAGATCGTGTTTCTTGTCACTGTGAGTTCCTCGCAGCGAGTCTCGCTGCGCAGCTCATATGAGCAATTGATTTTCCAAACTCGTTTCACCGTATAACAACTGCGGTCTGATTTCCTTTGCACCCCTGTTATCGAGGGTGCTGGGAACTAACGGCGGCGCGCACGAATTCACTGCGCTCGTGGTTGGGGCGTCTGCAAGGTGCGGTCGTGACTTAATAGCGACTGTGTACCGCCTCCGCGTTGCTATTGCGACACCGCGAATTGAATTAGGCGACTTGCCGCGTAATGCTACAGCGGATTCTGAGAGCGTCGAAGAACTGCTTGAAGGGGGAATTCGTTCGAGGCAGGTGTTGCCTTCGGTGTGGAGAGCTCCAAAGATCTTAGCGGTTCCGAAGTGACTACGCACGAGGTTCCCGAGGGATGATGTTCCCGGTGAATATTTGAGCCAGGACTAACCGGTCGCGGCTTTTTTGAGACCTTGGTTCTGAAGCGCTTAGTGAGGATGTTCTCAGACTGGGTGGATTTAAAGGCTGGCGTTCTAATCGTTAGCCATGCGGAACCTCAGATTTCTGCTGGACGAAAGCCGCAGACGATGGGACTGAACTTGTGCTCGACCGTAACACTCTGATTAGGTCCTGCCGCAGCAAATATAGACATAGCGCCAGAAGGCCGATGTCCTTCATAAGGAAAGCGACCATGTCTGTCATTGCGGGAAATCCGCCGGCGGATTTTGCCCAGGCGTCTGGCAGAAATGGGATGATCGAGATGGTAGAGATGAAAGCAAAACAAGCCCCGAGGGCTCCGAGGACGCCCAGCTTTTTGTTCCAAAACCCCGAAAATAAGAGCACGCAAAACAGCCATTCAGAAGTTCCCAGAAACCGGCCGGCGCCCCGAATGCCGAAAACAGGGTAAAGCCAGAAAATAAGTGGTCCGTGGCTGATAAGAGGGATCAGACCCTGAGCCTCGTAGTCAAACCATTTTGAATATCCAAAAAATAGGAAAATGATCACCATCGATGCGCGGATCAGGTGGTAGTCAAGATCGTTCTTGAGAATGCCGAGCCTAATCAGAATCCTAAAAAGCGGGTTCACTGTCGTCTACCCTCCAAGTTCAGGTGCTGGTTCACTCGATTCGTGAGCTGACTCCGTTGCATCTGCACGTCACATTCCACTGAACGCAAGCATCATCCTGGAATTGCTAACTACCCACTGGAGGTTATTTTTGTGCGTTGGAAATATTCCATGCGGGCGTGTTGCCACACGTCGTCCTTAAGTCAGGTGTCGCGATAACAACGCACTGTTCGCAAACACCGAAATCAGCCTTGCGAAGGCGTAACAATTCCAGTGCCTCTGCAAAATGTCGAAAGACGCACGAAATGGAGGCGGGCCCAGCGAAACACTATGGAAAAGAGGTACTGAACACGACTTGGAACCCGGCATGCATTCAGACTCGAAGATCACGAGGAACTCCATCTATGGCAGCGACAGCTCTACAACTGAGTACAGAACCAACTGCCGTCGAGTGTTATCAGAGTAAAGTTCAGGAATTGACCAATGTTATTGCCCACCACTCGGCACGCTTTCGCCGAATCGCGCTGGGTTATCTGAGCAACGTTGCTGACGCTGAGGATGCGGTGCAGGATGCCTTGCTCTCTGCCTTGACGCATGTTCACCAGTTCAGGGGGCAAGCGAAGATGTCCACGTGGCTCACCACGATCGTAATCAATTCTGCACGAATGAAACTACGGCGGCGTTTAACGTCGGTGCAATTGGCTTTGGGTGAAACCGACGGGCAGCAGGATCTCTCGCTGGAGAACACTGTGTCGGATACGCGGCCAGGTCCGGAAGAGGCATATCGCAGGCGAGAGATTGCGGAGACACTGGTTCAGGCAACCTCGCGGCTATCGCCCACTTTGCGCACGACCTTCCAATTGCGCGACATCGATGGCTTGAGCATTCGCGAAGCAGCAGATCTCCTCGGAGTGCCCGCCGGAACGATCAAGGCACGGCTCGGTAGAGCTCGCGTAAGACTTAGAGAAGTGATGGGGGATAACATCCGGCAAAAACGTGAGGGGAGCTACGGTCGTGCCGATATTAGCCAATAAAATAACTGTCGAGCGCATTTCAGCTTGGCGCCGAGTGACTCGTCTTGCAAGGCTAAGATTTCTGTTGATCTAAGGAGGCGTATGTGGCCAGCGATCTCAATTCAGTCGAATGAGTATGTACAATCTGCCATCGCGAACTGCCTGTGTCCCGAATGCGGCGGAGTTATTGAGCTGCATTCAGGCCAGTTCAGGTGCCTAGGCCGATGTGGAAAACGGTGGCGAGCCATTTGGGACAGTACAAGGCGCGACGCCGAGCAACCACGGTCAGCCGATAATTGCCGTCTCGTTCGCCGAAGTCGAAGGTGAGTGCTGACGCAACAAATGATCCTGCCGAGGTTACAAAAGCTTCTCATTCGGATCGCCCACCTTTTTTCCTGTATTGCTCATCTCGTGTCACCCGTTCGACTGCTCGCAGAGTTTGCAGCGAATCGTGCAATATAAACCATACATTGCCGGCCATTGAGCAGAATCGGAGTTAGCCTGATCTGTTTTCGGTGAACGGAACTCGATCAGGTTCCCACATTTCTTGCGAGCTATGTCCCTAGATTGTTTCGACAAAGAATCCGAAACGTAAAATTCAATCACTTTCGCAATGATGAACTCCATCATCCGCCACCTCGCTTGATGCTAACCTCTGCTCGCTGTTAAGTCAGTGTTTGTCCAGGTTCGCAAATGGCGTCTGCAGCCTGCTCACAATTGGGAAAGCAAATGGGGTGCCACGACGCCCTTCTGGTCGCCATTTCCTCGAGCACTGCCCTGCCGCTGCATGCGCAACGCTAGGGATCAAGAGATTTGCCGCTCGTATCGGCTTCGCATGTGGGCAGATGGTGAGCGGAGGCTAAGCCCGGTGTGACCGTTCGCTTCAGGCAATTGCAGGTGCCCGGACGATCCTCAATTGTTGATTCCTATCCGTATGGCGTCTAGAATCTCCTTCAACCGTGGGGCACTACCAGCACTTTTGCAGGTTGCGGCTCTTCATTTCCAGTTCCAGCAGAGTGCCCGAGGACGCGGAGGACCCATCATCGTGGAGCTTTCTCGGTACTCGCTCGACCTCGTCCGCGAAGACGCAGAGTTTATCCTGTACCGGGCTCACTCGAAGCATCTAGAACCACCCTCCATTCTGCTGCTAACGCCTTCTTCGACCCGGCCCAGCCCCGAAACCCTCGAGAAAATCAATCATGAATATTCATTGAGCAGCGAACTCGATAAGATATGGGCACTTCCACCTCTCGCGATCTCAAGCTACAACGACAAGAGAGTACTTGTGCTCGAAGATCCAGGCGGCGCGCCCCTCAATCGGGTGATGGAGGGACCGATGGAAATGAAGCTGTTCCTGCGCCTTGCGATTCAGATTTCAGGTGCAGTTGGCCAGCTGCACAGGCACCGTCTCATCCATAAAGACCTGAAGCCTTCGAATGTCTTTGTTGCACTTGAAAGCGGTCGAGTATGGCTTACGGGTTTCGGAATCGCTTCACGCTTGGTACGCGAACGGCAACCGCTGGAGCCTCCCTCGTTCATCGCCGGAACACTTCCCTACATGGCGCCCGAGCAGACCGGACGAATGAATCGCTCAATCGATTCGCGGAGTGACCTCTACGCCCTGGGCGTCACCCTGTACGAAATGCTGACCGGCAGTCTTCCGTTCACCGCTTCCGATCCGATGGAATGGGTGCACTGCCACATTGCAAGACAGCCAATTCCGCCCGCCGAACGAGTGCCAAATATCCCCGGCCCCGTCTCGGTCATCGTCATGAAGTTACTGGCCAAAACTGCCGAGAAGCGCTACCAGACCGCTCTCGGCCTGGAGCGGGATCTTCAGCGCTGTCTTGAGGAGTGGGAAACGCAGCACCGCATCGGCGAATTCCCGCTTGGCGAGCACGACATACCCGACCGCTTGCTGACCCCCGAGAAGTTGTACGGGAGAGAATCGGAGATCAAGACACTGCTCGCCGCCTTTGACCGTGTCGTAGCCGGCGACAGGCCGGAGTTGGTACTGGTTTCTGGCTATTCCGGTATCGGAAAGTCCTCCGTCGTCAACGAGCTCTACAAATCCCTTGTTCCGCCCTGCGGGCTTTTTGCATCAGGCAAGTTCGACCAGTACAAACGTGACATCCCATATGCCACTTTGGCTCAAGCCTTTCAGAGTCTTCTCCGTCAACTTCTGACAAAGAGCGAAGAGGAGTTGCGCAAGTGGCGCGACGCGCTTTGTGATGCGCTGGGTCCGAATGGACTACTCATTGTCGATCTTGTCCCGGAATTGAAGCTCATCATCGGAGAACAACCGCCTGTTCCCGAGCTTCCGCCACTGGACACCCAACGTCGATTTCAGGTTGTTTTTCGGCGATTTGTTGGAGTATTCGCCAGGCCAGAACATCCGCTTGTCCTGTTCCTCGACGACTTGCAGTGGCTTGACGCGGCAACGCTTGATTTGATGGGAGACCTTCTGACCCAATCGGATGTCGGGCACCTGATGTTGATCGGTGCATACCGAGATAACGAAGTTGATTCTTCCCATCCGCTGATGCGAAAGATTGAAGCGATCCGCAAAAGCGGCGCGACCGTGCAAGAGATCCTGCTCTCGCCACTGACCCGTGAAGGCCTGGCAGAGTTAATCACGGATTCCCTTCGTTGCGAGCCGGAGCGTGCGGCACCACTGGCGGAACTGATCCATGAGAAAACAGCAGGTAATCCCTTTTTCGCTATTCAGTTTATTTCTGCACTGACCGAGGAGGGCTTAATCACATTTGATTACGGCCAGGGGCAGTGGGTCTGCGACGTGAATAGCATTCGCGCGAAAGGCTTTACCGACAATGTTGTGGATCTTATGGTCAGCAAATTGTCCCGCCTGCCCGTGGAAACGCAAAAAGCATTGCAGCTACTTGCATGCGTGGGCAACACCGCTGAGTTCGCGCTGCTGGAGATGGTTTGTCAGGACTGGAACGAGGAAATACATGCGCCGCTTTGGGAAGCGGTTCGAGCGGGCCTCATCTTCCGCAGTGAACATTCGTACATGTTCCTCCATGATCGTGTCCACGAAGCCGCCTATTGTTTGATCCCAGAGGAATCACG
>Ga0210402_10004105_pt1 | contig 13363 bp, 13 predicted proteins | sample IncBWC7MmetaG_FD_161055 | JGI IMG/M metagenome (GOLD analysis project Ga0210402, IMG submission 161055) | Forest soil microbial communities from Barre Woods Harvard Forest LTER site, Petersham, Massachusetts, United States - Inc-BW-C-7-M | ecosystem: Environmental > Terrestrial > Soil >...
AGCGGACCGAAAAGACTAAAACCAACACACCGGTTTGCCAATACCCACAAACACATTCTAGGACCTCGACCACAACACTGCTCTTATACATAAGACTATGATCTGCCCCTTTGACAACCTTAACAATGCATCTCCCATCGCCCATGTTCCGCTCCATCCACCGCACCGCATTCTCCGCGATCTTCTCGTCCTTGTCACCATACCAGACCTGGACCTTGTGCGGATATGCCGTATACGAGAATCCCCACGGATGGTTGTCGTGGTTCAGGATCTGCAACAGATCATTGTGGGTACCTTTGGCCGATTCGGAGTGGGATGCTGCAATGAGCGCATTTCCCAAAGCGGCTTGGTAGGAGCTTCCGGCAATAGTGTTGGTCAAGGGTGAATTGTAGGTACTGGGTGCAGGCGATCCAGGAAGCGACAGTGCAGTCTGAGGTGAGTCGAATGATGTCGATCGACGTCTCCCTGCTCTAGTGAAGGATCCGCTAGTTATGGAAAACCTTTCAGGAGTAGAAGGGAAACTGTCTCCTGTAGGCGACGGAATTTCGGAACCAATGGATTTCGTCCAATTCAGATCGTCAAAACCAAGGCCGACTTCGAATTGCAGTGGCGGCGGCAATTGCGGACTGGAGGGTTCTGATTTCTTTGACGCAGCGTAAGCGGATGACGACTTGGCCTTGAGGGAGCCCATGGACCGCAAAGCCTTCAGCCTCTTTCCCCCGGTATTAGGTTTATCCTCAATTGGTGACTGAGGCTGTGAACTCGATGATCCTTTCAGTCTCCCCAGAAACCCCCTGGATGGTTTTCGCTTCGTCACGAAAATCTTGCTCTCGCTCCCTGCCTGGCTGTATTGAGACTGCGGATGATTCACGGCCCCCAGGGTGCTCCGACTCTCAAACCGACCGTCAAAGTCGCCCAAGTCATCGTATTCACTAAACGTGCTCGATCCCAAACTTGGACCTCGGCCTTCAGTGTAAGACGGATAGACGACACTCAGCTTGCCGTTCGAACGCGGGGGAGAGGGTCCACGGTTGGGTGTAGGTTTTGAATTAGTCGAGGAACGTGAGGCAGTATACCCAATACCCTGGTAGGCCAGTGTGGGAGGCTTTCCGATCATCCATGCTTGCAATTTCCACTCGGCCGCTTGGGCAGTCTTGAGCAGTCCATTTGGGATATATTTAAGCCACTTATAACCACCTGAAAAAATAAATTGAGTCGTTATTTGATCACGAAGGCGCTCTAGGACTCACCACCTTCACTTCCGCCTACCCAAGGCGCCATCAAGCAGATATCCCCGCGTATGCGATTAGGAAGTTTGTTCGCAAAAGAAAGCGCGTATGGAGCGCCAGCGGAGTGGGCAATTACACTGCACTGGCCGATATGTAGCAAGTCAAGAACCTCCTCCACCACGTTCGCCCACTGCATGATGCCTTTTGCAGACTTGGCCCGTGGTTCAGTACGACCAAGGCCCCACCTGCAATGCGAATCGGTGAGAATTCAAATGCATTTTGGAAAGGCTAATCTTACCGGTCTATTGTGATAAGCCTGAGACCGACAATTTCCGCCATCTCATCATACAAACCCATCACATGCCGTACGCACCCCAATCCTAAAAAGACGAGTACTGGGAAGCCAGAGGGGCTGCCTAAATCCGAGAGGCTGACAGTCAGAGGATTGTCTTGTGAGGCGTGAGGAGAACGTGTAAGTTTTAGTAAAGTAGTCAATCGGGCGGAACGAAGGTACTGGGCGACGGCTTGGGAAGGAGAAGGTCGTGTAATGGTCAAGAAGTTCGAGGTATCGAGGGGAGAAGGAGGTTGGTGACTGGACGCTGCGGAAGAGGAGTATATCGAAGATCCGGCGCCTGGCTCTGACCGGGGAGAAGAGATACTGGCGTTATCGGAAATAGTAGAATGTCGTTTGAGAAAAGAGGATGGCGGTATAGATGGTGCAGGTTTCAGAACGGTCTGGTTACGAAGAGTTCGTTGAACTTCGTCGGCCACGCTGTCTATTGAGGAACGAGACAAGATGTCCGCCTCCTCTTCGAGCGTGAGTGGTTCAGGTTCTGATTCCGGTTCTTCGTGGACGGTGGCATGACCGTGACTATGAGAATACAACGAGGACGGTCGTGCAGTGCTTGGCCTCGATCGCACCTGCCCCTCGGGTGGTGCGTGATTGCGGATAATTTCAGAGATGGAAGGGGCGAAGCTCTTGTGTTTATCCTGGGAGGATAATTCGACAGCTGAATTTTCCTCTTGCTTATAGCTTGGAAACGGAGGTATATCATCTTCTATAGGGGTGCGAGGAGCGGGGGGGATCACAGTAATGGTGGAATTAGAAGCAGTCCGGGACGACGATAGCCGTCGAGTACGCCGTCGACGGGGACGCGTTGTCGCAGTAGGTGTAGGAATGTTGTCTTCTTCGTCACCTGAATCGTTTGATCTAGATATGCTTGATTTCCGATTCCTCTCCTTTCTTCTAGTTTTTCCTCCTCCGAGAACCACACCAGGAGGAGGAGTAGGTAACGGCGGTTGATAGAGAGGATGGTGACCGGGTATACCAAACCTTGCACGATTCGACATGCTAACGCCCCCAACGACGTCATCACCACCATTCATCCCGTCTACCAGTGCATCCATAGTTTCTACTCCAGATATGGGAGCAGCGACTACCACTGGAAAGTTTTCAAATGAGCCCCCGAGGGATGTGATATCCACAGGGGTGTGAGGGGGTGTCTCAGTATTCTGCGTCGATGACCCGGAGAAACGCAGTGGAGGGATAGATGATGAATCTGTCCAATTGGACTTTCTTGATGGACCAGTACGGGATCGAATTCGTGAATACGGCTTTGGAGTCAGCTGATGGCCACCGGAGAGTATTCCATCGCCTGCGGCTGAATCAAAGATGGGGAATGCATAGGATGGTTCCACTGATGATGATTCCCCACCGTCCTTGTCCCACAGGTTCTGGTCAGAAGCTTCAGAATATTCTGGGAACGATGGACTGCGTGTAGGCGAGGTCCGTCTGGTTTCTCGTGCTTTCGATTTAGTGTGACGAGGAATGGGGCTTGAATTCGGCCTTGGGTATGCATCAAAATAAGTCGGCTTTGAATGTGATGACCCTGATGGGTCTTTGGTGGCAAGGTATGGATCCAGTGATACGGGGGACCTGTCTTTTTCTCGTCTTAAAGACAAGAACGATGAACTTTTGCGTGGAACACGATGCGAGGATCCGGTACTAGAACACAATGTTTGGGGGCGAGAAAGGACAGACTGCATGGAAGTCGATTGGAAGTAGGATACCGACAAAAGAATCGCAGGTGTCCCACTCAAGGGAGAGAGAGGTAAAGTAACAAAAGGAAGTGTCAAAAGAAGACCAATGGTGAGGGCCTGATCATGAGGCACTCAGAATCATAAAGTCGAGCCGATATATTACAGGGCGGGAAAATCAAAATGCAACGAAGCCTTTCCCAATCTGGCCGAGTGGCGGCACTTTTATTGCTAGCCTTCCACCAAAGACCTCCAATAGAATGACTTGGATTAGATGACAGGTACACGTATCAGAAACTCAGAGAAGATACAAGAGTGGTAGAAAACTTGAAGGTAATGCAAATAGCAGTGACGGGGTAGCTACTGTATGTCCATGGAGCCGCAAAGTTCAAGCAAAATTAATGCAAAGTTTCTGCACGTACGAAGGACAAATGGAAGAAGGAAATAACGGTCATTAAACTTCTGATGTTAGAAGCAGAGTCATTGTACATGGATGTCCCGAAGGGTAAGAGCCTCCAGTACTGGCTGACCGCAAACTTCTGACCATGGCTTGAAGGGTGGATAGTATGTACCCCATGGTATCCTGAGGTCTCGCAACGAAGGAAGGGCACCAGAATTAAGGAATGCAACCCAATCACCAGGCGCCACGCGGACGATGCGCCCAGATATAGACATTTCCTCCAGATTCTGACAACAGCGGCCAATGGAAGTCAGTGTCTGCGCATCAACATGAACCCCACTAAGGTGCAGGTGACGGAGTGAAGAGCAGGGAGAGGATTCGTGGTCGAAAATGGGTTGTTCAGAAGGGGTGTCCTCCTGAACTTCGTAATGCAAGGTTTGGATCGCACACAAGCTTAAGATAAGCCTGATCTGCTCGTGAAACACGGAAGCCTGCTTTGTCAAGACGTGAAGACGTTGCAGGGATGACGATTGAAGGAATAGCTGGGACAGATATCCTGTCGTGATATTCACGTTGTCGAGGACAAGATCCATGACTTCAAATTGAAATGGTAAGGGGGAAGAGATGACATCAAGATCAAGGTTTGACAGCTTCAGCGTTTTGAGACTGGGAAATTTAAATGCCATGACTTCGTCCCATTCTAGCGACGGGGGGCGAGACATGATAGAATCCACCCGCAGGTTGCCATCGATATACAGTTCAGTGACTGTATGTGAGTTTGCCAGAGAGTGCAAAAACCGCTCAGCTGCAACTGCCAACTCCCCGCCGAGCGTGACGGAGTGTAAACCATCGAGACTCAGGATGAACCTGAGGCTTGCCATCTCTTTCACGGTCACCACCCCAAAATCCCTATTGCTTCCAGCTATTAGACGAAGATCGATTCCCTGCAGTAAAGGCAGTAAACACGAATTTCCTTTGAGTGTCCCAGCGAGCAGGGAACATGCATGAAATGAGTGTAGAGTGGGGCATGCGTAGAGTCTTCTTCTAACGGGCCCCAGCCAAGCTGAAGAGACTCTGGCGAGGCGAAGAAGATCCCGCGCCCACCAATGATCGTCACTCTCCAGGATAACAGGGACGAGGTCGTCGATGAGCCAGGACTGTGGGTGCCTTGTGTACATCCTTCCCGCCGATTATTGATTAGGGGTGTGCGATGACTTGGTGTGCGATGGCCTAAATCAACTTTCTACTGTTGTAGATAAAAGCAAGAAATTGTGGGCTGTCCACTCACCACGCTCCACTGACAGGTGACTGGTGATGGATTGTTCTCGGAATAACTCTGCAGCGGTGTGCTTCTGTAGCAATAGATTTTGAAATTGTATCTATCTGTCGCGGTTGTGAGCGACCGTTGCAGACATGCTTGCTCTTGTATTATACACTATAGACTCATAGAGGCATAATCTCGCATGCTCTCCGTCACGGTTTTGCAATGTATGTTCAAGTTGTATATGCAATGATAAATATTCGTATCGGACCCCATGAACAATTATGTAAAGATCAAACGGCTGCGCAAGGGTTATATTAATAATTAATAAATAATAATAATATTACGTAATATTAATATTGATAATTAATAAATAATAATAATATTACGTAATATTAATATTGATAATTTAATTAATTATGTGAATTATACATTATATAATTTGCTAATGCTATGCGTTACGTATTATTCGCTATACATCCCTCTTCTGTAGAGAACGCACCTGGCAGTCGCTACACGTACTTAATGACAGCCAGTCCTGAACTTCACACTCTAAAGATCTCGGCGCGTCCACCACAGCCATGGATACAAACTATCTATGCCTTCTTGTTCATGGTAGTCTTCGATTTTGCATGCCTCATGATTAATGGTTCGCAATTCATATTCCTGTTGCCATTGCGGGTCCTCCCTTTTCAATGGGCAAGCAAACTATACAAAGAGGGCATCCGTTACACCAAGGGAGCATTTGCTTGCCTTCTGAGTGAGTCCCTGACCCGTGTCTCATTTCTTTCTGAGAATAATATTCGCATGCAGTCCTGATGAACCAATGGTTTGCTCCGACAAAGTTTATGATCACTTTTGAAAGGGATGGCAAGGGACGTTTTACTGAGGAAGATATTGAACGAATTGTTGTAAGAGACCAGACGGGCAAGGTTGTGTCCTTGAACCTGCCGACTAAATCTGTTCTGATGGCAAACCATCAAGTATGAAGTCTTTTATGGTCTTCCAATTTTACTTTCTCATGGATTCTATATATGTAGGTCTACGCTGATTGGTGGTATGCCTGGTGTTTGACATATTTTATGGGCACGCACAAGGACGTTTGCATTGTCCTTAAGAAGAGCTTGAAATGGGTGCCCATTGTGGGATGGGTGCGATTCCATGAACATTCTTCTCAACAGCAGCTAATGCAACAATACTCAGGGCATGCAATTCTACAACTTCATCTTCCTGGCACGATCTTGGGCATCGGATCGCGTTCACCTCGCTTCTCACTTGTCTTTCTTGGGAAGGGAAGCTGAGCGAGAAGACAAACCATTGACACTTATAATCTACCCCGAGGGAACGCTTGTCAGCGAGCTTACACGGCCTGTCAGCAAGAAATTCGCCGACAAAACTGGAATTGTAAGCGAGGTTGTTGTATTCTACTTTGTACTACCCAAACTAATTCTCTTAAGCCGGATATGGTGAACACTCTACATCCAAGATCAACGGGATTACACTATAGTCTCCGCTCTCTCGCCCCGCGCATACCTGCGTTACAGTTGATAGACATCACCGTCGTATATCCAGGTACGGCGCTATATCCAAACTTCAGCGGAGGCGTACCAACTGTAAATGATCACCCAGGAATTCCGCTTATGAGATATGGCCAGAGTTATTACACACTGCGCTCGATATTTTTCGATGGCGTGCCTCCGCCCGCCATTCACATGCATTTGCGAATGTTCACCGTTACAAGCGAGGTTCCAATAGGAGACATATCATCGAGTAATCCTGCTGTTCTCCCCAACGATTCCCCTAGCAAGCGTACAGTGGAGGTCGATATCCCGGACGAGGAGAAGTCAAGCTTTGAACTTTGGTTGAGAGAATTGTGGCAAGACAAAGATCAGTCGATTACAAGATTCTTCGAGACAGGGTCATTCTCTTCTGGTCAGACAGAGCAGACAGTTATACAAATTCCTCTGAAACTGCGGTACTGGCGAGAATTTCTTGATGCCTTTTGTTTCTTTTTACCTGCCGCTGTTGGATATTTGTGGGGAAGGATAAGATATTACATGTAACTGGGTGGCCGAACGCTAGACTCGGTATTTCTTGCATGAACATCGTTCCAATAAAGTAGAACTTTTTGTTGTGAATTAGAAAGTGAGAGCTGAGGTCTACGGTCCCGTAAAACGAGCGTTCTCTCGTTGTTCTTCTATCTTTCTAACCATGAACAAGCTTGTGTCCAAAAACCTCTCCACGCAATACGAGAGACAGTTCTCCTCGCTTCGAGAAAAACTTTTTCCTGGTGTTCCAGTGATGCACCTTGATGGAGCCTGTTCAACGAACATTCACAGAGAAGGAGGAGTAACATACTTATCCCAACACATGCTCGTGAAGTTGTGGATAGATGAATGAAGCCTTGCCTTGTTTATTGTCCGTCAGGTTCAACTGCAAAGAAGGGTGAAGGATGAGAAAGGTTCACCTGGGCTTGCTCTTTCTCCAGGAAGCTTGACAATTCTTTCTGTGATTTTTCCAAGTTCATGCCATGGCTCGAGGGGATATGGATCTGATGCCAACCTGAGTTGCCTCGTCAAACCTATCTGCCATGATTCCGGCGAGTCACTGAAAAGGAAGAAGTTAAAACTTTGTCTGCTAACGTAATTGAGCTAGTTATAGTACTAGTAGCCCCGTGAAATTTGCTTCCGCTAAATCAACCGTTTGTATACTTCGAACTTGATATCGGTGCAACATAACCTTCACAACCCAAAATTATGGCAATTGGTTCCAGACCCCACTTTGTAATCAGTCCACCTTTTCCCTAGCAATTGGCGAGCTGCTTGTCCCCATTCCTTACTAACCCTGCTCGCCCCTCGTTGGCACAACACTCAAGTTGCTGGACTACAACAACACACTGGTACACGTGAGACTCTTTATAGTCTCACCCTTGGTATACACCTGTTACGATTAAGGGAATGCGGGTACTCTTGCCTCGTGTCCCTTCTTGCCTCGTGTTCACACCATTCTTTCTTCATGGCGTCCTCATCTTCAGGTATCTCATCGCAGTCTCATCATGCTGTATGGCCTCCAGAGCCCATCCAACCGTGAGCTTGTCCTGTCCTTCCTTTTTATTGAACTAAACAGACTGCGTGTTTCCAGCGTAGGGTATCTCAGTCGCAAGGCCCTGCCCATCAAACGTAATGACGCCGAACCGCTCACGCGAAACGACGTCCAGTTCGATCTTCTCAACTACATATTCTCGGATACAAAGGCCGTTTTTACCAGCCAAGTGCCGGGAAAGTCTGCCACCAAAGTTACCTTCTCCGACCTATACGTGAACGCATTGTACAATTCGAGTAAATGTTCCAAGGTCCTAAAGGACAAAATGATCGAAACCCCCGCTTTTGCCATTGAGCTGGCCAAGATATCCCTCCTAACAAACGTCGGGCGAATCAACACGACGATGGCCTGTGAGCACCTCTTGTGCTCCTCACGCTGTCGTAAACTTCTCTAATATTCAAGGTCCAGTTTTCCCAGAGATGAAGACCGCCTTGAGAACCTACCACCCAGTTCCCTCCTTACAGAAAACAGACGGCAATGCACAGGATGCTCCCCGGATCAAAAACTGTCTCAAGGCCGCTCTGTTACCGGCAGAATTTAGAACATTGCCGCCATCAACACCGGAAGAAATTTTGGACAAATGTGTAAGCCTTTCTCGATTATCACACAAAAAACGGATGAGTCAACCTTTGGGATCAAAAGAGAGCAGGGCAACATCCACCCACGAGTGTCGTGAATCTCGTATTCATACTCTCCAATCACGCTGCTGTACGATCATCTTCGCCTTTTGAACCAGATGTTCTGCGATTGACCTATGGATGTAGCCACTAGCAAGCGTTCACTTCGATGGGTCATTGAATTTCTTGGACCTCTTCTTACCCAGGGATTTGTCCTCCGTAGATCGTGCGAGAGCTTTTCTTTGGCTTATCTACCACTATCTGGAAAGCCCAAAGCCGCCAAACCCATTTGACGACGAATACTCGCGGAAAAACCTGGGCAAGGCACCATTTCTGCGCTATCTCAGCGATGCGGCAATGGAAAAAGAGAACGTGGACACTCCCGAGGAAATTGAATGGGGAAACATGATGTCCGGTCAAAGAAATGCGTTCCTGCAGAGACTTGTCTCCTCGATGGAGTACGAAAAGAAGGCGAAAACCACAGCACCTCATTTTGTATCAGGTTTTTCCTACTCCGTCTGTACCGGTCTTATCAAGAAACTCAATAGATGCAGCAGCTGCGGAGGGAAGTACAACTCATCGTCGCTCCCGTTCACAACGACAAGGACCTGAAGGACAAAAGGATGAAGCGCCCTTCATGTATTACGTCCCAAATCGAGAACCACCCCCACCCCGCAGCCCAACCAAAGGTACATTATATTCAACATGTTTTAGGCTTGGGTTTGAATTTAGCTCTTGCAGCGGATCCTCAACCTCGCCCTAGCGTTCCGCTGAGAGAAGAACGCACGATGCTTGAGCGTGGGTCAGTTGTAATTTCTCTCTCAGTTGCGACTTAAAAAATTCCGGAACAGATGCTTGGCATATGGTAACAACATCAGATCCCCTCTTAGATTCGGATGAAGAAAATCCAGATGAACATGTCCGACTTGACTATAGTGCGTCGGCTGGCTTGTTGAAATATCGTATCTTATAAACATTTCCCGCTGTAGCGCGTCGTCTAGGTGTCATAACCCGGCTACGCGGCAGACCGCCGACACCCGATCACACTGACATTCTCACCGAGGGCAATGCACGGACGAATAGGCGCACTGTCAACCGTGATGGATTCGCTGATCAACGGCAACCACTAGAGTCCTGTGAATAGGGATCATGCCTTTTGTAGACGCATTCAGGCTCTCAGGGTATAATGCTAAGGCTTGCAAATATTCATATTGAAAGCAGTTGTGTGTACACTATAAATGATACAGGAAGTCCTGCTGAACGTGCATAAATAAGTAGGTCAAGCGGGTCCAGCCCTCCCCTGTTGGATTCAAAGATAAACGAGTGTTAGACGGTGACATTATCTACTGTCATCGAGGCTAGCTAGTGATAGCAAGACCAAAGCAAACAGGAGAGAAGAAGAAACGAACATGTTCATCTAAAAACTGTTTCTTGACAACAACCGAAAGTAACCCAAATAGTGTACAACTTATCACAGCAATGAAGACGTCAAAAGGGTTGGTACCAAATAATTGTCCGAAAATTGAGTAAGTCAAAAGAAGTAAGCGAGGAACATGAATGCTTCACAATGACTCGACTCAAAATCCGCCTGGGATAGAGAGCACGGGGTGGTCGAAGCCAGAGCGTCCCTGTGGTGGGATCTCAGGTGGGCAACTGTTTCGCTTCCACTTCCGATCCTCCGCATCTTCCAGGTCCCGTCCGGTTAAACCATGCTCAGACGGAAACGTCCGCCGTCTAATCGTAGAGAGCATATCATGCGCTCTACGTGCACGGGAGTCCAAAGCTTGTACATTGGACTCTGAAAGTTCCGTCGGTGACATTGTAGACGTGCGGGGAACCCGGAGTGTAGTAATCTGAAGGTTTGGCGTCAATGGCGAACATGGCGAACATGGGGGTAAAATGAGCAAGGGTTCTGCCTTGGACGGCGCCGGAGCCAGAATGTGCATTTGAAGCCCGCCAACGCCAACAGGGTGCTTTGGACTCTCGCCTGGAGGGCTGGGCTGACGTAGCTGAGTCAGGAAGGCGGGGAGACGTGCAGCACGAGCAACAGCTTCGCCTTCGAAGCTCGGCGTGTGGACATGCCTCTGGGAACTCAGGCGAGCTGAAATTTGGTCAAGGGAGGGGAGGGATTTCGCAGACATAGTGTTTCGTGATATTAAGTTGGTCGTAGATACTTTAGGAGAGGAGTGCTTCGACTTCAAGTCACCAGGTAACCGGAAATCGACTTGTTCGACCCAAGGCTCTCGGGGATATGAAAGAGGGCCGCAAGCGGGATCGTAGTTCAACGATTCGAACAGGGCGAGTGGGGAGACGAGACCGGGTGAAGGAAGAGTGTAATGGAAAATAGCGGGAGACTCTGGGGGTGTCTTGGGGGTAGAGGCCGCTGTTGGGGACGGCGGAGCAAGTACCTTGGAAAGAAACAGCGCACGACGCTCAACTGTGAATACATTAGGCCCCTTACCAGTCAATAGAAGCCATGGAACATACACTGCTTATTCTTGTGTGTTTTGAGGGCGATCTCCTTCCGGAGATCGTGTTCTTTCTTGGCCCCAACTGCCGAATTTCTCTCCCGGGAAGTCTTTAGTAACGCTTCAAAGCGCGAACGCTCAAGTCCATTGCCAAAGGTAGTAGCTTCAGAAGGTCGAAGGGGGGACAAAGGCCTGTTAAATCCCGTATGGGTGGGCGGGGGAGTCAGATGCTGAGGTCTGAAACTATCCTCGTCGTTCGGAGTCACTGTACTCCATGAAAAAGGAGAGTACGGCTCGACCAGGGGTTCATCTGGAGGTGCCGGAGAAACCGAAATCTGGGGTATGTGCGCAGTTGCGAAAACCATTGGGAAAGAAAGGAATGATTAGGTTGTGAGGGTCGGAGTGTTACAAGATGAACGATTGGGCGTCCAGCACCTAAGCCTAATGGATTGCACAGGTGTAGGAGAGAAACCTGAGCACAGAATAAAAAGCAGACTCACAGCACAAGAGAAAAAGAAAGCGCAGAATAGCTGTAATGTTAGTCCTGACGATTTTCCTTCTATTACATATGCACGCAACATTCGTTACCACACGACGAGCACCGTGACGGCGGTTCCCATCTACAAGCACCGGCATTTTCCCCTTCTAGGCCTTGACGATCGTATATCAAACGTTAATTGCTAATCCTTGAAATTATACGCATGCGATCGGCCGTTGACCTTCCGAGTCAACTGAGTCCAGTTTGCAGAGGCAATACTAGCAGTTGTCTTTTACACCCAGACCTCCCCTACGTATTCTGGCCTTCATGTACATGTGTGGAGCGCAAACTCCTTGGCGACCACACCATCAGAACCTTCCGTTTATTTTATCAAAATCAAATCACAAATATATCATGCTGCATGCCTGAGAGGGACTTTTTGAGGAAATTTCAATCAATAATTATAAGAGATACTTGTGTGAATTGTAACTGTTAAACTAGTAGGTTAAGTACTAGTATCAGGCCAAGTCAAGCTTATTGCTTTCGCGAAAACCACCCGAATCGTGAACATTTACAATTGGTTTAGCCTGAGTGTAATAATCAAACAGTTCAATTATATATATGTATAACTGGGTGTAAGGGTTCTGATTCTGTGAAGAATCAGAAGAGCGACGATGTGTTCCTGGTGTGACCGTGACAGGCTCACTACCGCCGGACCATTCAAAACTCTGGGACTCGGATGGGCACACTACTCGCTAGTATAGTACTCCAAATCGTTTACCAATCTTTCCAATGCCCAAGCATTACTTGAACAAGTTCCACCTTCCCTTCTTCCGAGTCAAGCGTTTGAAGGATATACCGGCCATCCCAACGCAAATGTGAGCATCTCTTTGGCATCTCTTTCCTGAGGCCTTCCATAGCCTCTTTGATATAATCATCCAAGGGCACCCGTAACTTCGACGATTTTTCAGTCTTTCCGTAGGCTTTGTTCAGATGTTAGTTGCTATAGCATGAGGGTGTCTCACTAAGCTCACAGTCAGGAAGTTCGGATTCAACCAACTAGAATACCTGTTAGAACGTCATTTATTCAACAAACTATTCACATACGATTCTAGGACGTCAACGTTTGTGTCTTGTAGCCGGGCATGAAGGGAGATACTGAAACTATGCAAAGCCGCCTTGGTAGCAGAGTAATTGGAGACCCGGGCACCAGGAACAATGGCGAGATCAGAGGTGACAGGGATTACGAAACAAGGCCGACCTTGAGACTGCACATATGGTTAGGGACCCGACATTTCGAAAAACGATGGTCAACGAACTCCGAGTTCAAGAAAAATGCGGTAAAAAGAATGTTGCGTTCTTGTGCCGATGCCTAATTATCGTGCAGCTTGATTCTGTCGTCCTCTGCGCAGGTGTTCAGCATTGGGTTGATTTTAAGAAACTAGAGGAAATTGATCTAATAAGTTTGATTCGTGTCAATGAATTTTTGGTCACCTTTCTAACGAGATAATTTTTAGAGCTTGATAGCGAAATGATACCTCCATTGTAACTACGATCAGGTTGGTTTACGCATACAACTAAGGTTTACATCAGGGCATTTGTTGATCACACCGTCCACAAACTTCTCCAACATTTCCTTGTCGGTATTGACATCGATTTGAGCTGTTTCAAGCTTGGCCTTGGCCAGTCCGTCCAGCCCATCCTCGCGCCGACCAGCTGCGACCACTTGCGGCCAAGTGGGCAATCCAGCAATGCTTAAAGTAAGCGCATG
>Ga0210402_10004106_pt1 | contig 13359 bp, 13 predicted proteins | sample IncBWC7MmetaG_FD_161055 | JGI IMG/M metagenome (GOLD analysis project Ga0210402, IMG submission 161055) | Forest soil microbial communities from Barre Woods Harvard Forest LTER site, Petersham, Massachusetts, United States - Inc-BW-C-7-M | ecosystem: Environmental > Terrestrial > Soil >...
GCAAAAATAGGGACCCTGCCGGGGGTGTTAGCCTTCGATCGGGCGATAGCTCTGCATAGCTTGGAGAGGATACCCGAAATGTGGACCAGGAGCAAGCAACCATCTGCCCTAGTCTCACGACCTAATCTTCGATGGGTCTGTAACCTTGTGTCATAGGATTAAGCCTACTAACGGCAGGAGCATTTGTCAAGCCATAACCTGTCCTAAACTATTGATATATAGTGACTTGTAGTATTGGACTCCGGCGTCAGTCGGGGCTTCTGGAAGCCTGAGAGGCTCCGATCCGAGGTCTAGCACCTGGACGTCAGTAGGCGGGGCGCCAGCCGTCTGAGTTGACTACGAGTGAAAACCCCGGGGGTCGAGTGCGACCGGCGACGAGACGCTGCGGGATCTGGAGGAACCCGTGAGATGGGCAACCTCTACGCTGTGGCCTAGAAGCTCCCCAGCTTGGATCGCCTTCGATGCCGCTCGAAGTACGTGAGTGCCAGAGACGCCGCATCGAAGAGGTTGGTCCGCTCGTCTTCGCTCTCGTAGCACTTCCGGACGCTTGGGAGGCGTGGCGCGAGCTCCGGGTATCGCTTCGCAAGCTCCGTGGCAATCGAGTGCTTGGTCGGGCTGGCGAGAATATCGAATGCCCGTCTGATATCCCGACGGGAGAAGGACCGCTCGCGGATTCCGCGTCGCCTGGCGAGCCCCTCGATACTCCGAATGAGTGCGCGGACTCGTGGTCGACGGTGTGACCCGGCACCCTCGTAGTCTTCGAGGATCACGACGTCCGGCGAGTACCTGGCAAGAAGCTTCTCGATCCCGCGGACGCACTTCGCATTCTTCGCGTCCGCCCTTGCCTGGCTCAACCCCCATTCGAGGAGAAACTCAGGCCCCTCAAAGATCACATAGGCAAAGCCCTTGGTCGTGGGGTCGATGGCGAGGACGCGGGTTGTCGAAGGGCGTTCGATCATGAGACGGCGGCTGCGGCCCGAGACTGTCCGGCGATGGCGGCCAGCATCTCGAGCTTGTGGCTCGAACTTCCTGCAGGACCTCCGGCCGACAAGCGGCGCGCGAGAAGTCGTGCACGTCTGGTGACGGCACGTTCGACCTTTGCGGTTCGCCCTGCGAAGAGCTGCTTCGGCGGTACGCCGAAGATCGCTTCGTATGCGAGAAGGGTTTCTAGATTGGGCTCGCGTGAGGTTCGTTCGTAGCGGGACACCTTCGCGCCGTCCGGCGCGCCGAGGAGGTACGCCAATTCATCCTGGGAGAAGCCGGAGCGCTTGCGATACGTCCGCAAATAATTGTCGAGCTTGAGGGAGGGCACGGGATCGTTGATTTGGTCTCAGCATAGAGATATGGAGAAAGAACCAAAGACGGCGAAAGTTGCCGCATCCGACAAGAGAGGGCCCAGGAGGCGAGGAAAACCGAGCCTTTCTGAGGTTCGGTTCTTATGAGTGTGCTGCCCCTGGGAGTGAAACTAACTGTCTATATTATGACACAAGTCCTTTAGTTTGTCAAGGTTACGACTTCTGGGGCTGCCGGTAAACTGCGTGTATGACCTCACCGTCGCGGGCAAGATGAGCAAGTCGCTGGAACTCTTCGACGCCTATCTCGAGAACCTTATTGCATCCGGGAAATGCCCACCGACTAACTCGGACAGCATTCTGTGCCCGCTTTGCCTCACTTCGATTCGGCGCATCGATGTCGAGGAGGGAAGAGTCTCTCTCGAACACATTGTCCCGCAACATGCGACGGCTCAGCGCCAACAGAAGACGCCGGAGACTCGGCTGGGCAACAAGACGACGCGCTCCGGCGTGACGCTAACCTGCACAGCGTGCAACGGGAAAAAGGGACGCGAGCTCGATTGGATCATGAGAGATCTAATTGGACCCGGGTCACGAGAGGAAGCCGACTACCCGCGACGCGCAGGCGTCGCGATTCTCATCTACGCCTACCTGCTCGCATTCTCGACCTATGGATATGAGTACATTCTCGCGCCGGGTCTAGAAACTATCCGTGAGCAGTTTCAAGAACCGGACAGCGACGCCTCGGAATGGCTTCAGCATGCAGAAGTCGATCGTGAAGGTCGCCAGCCGATCGTTGCTACCGAACAGGGAGGACCTTCCGTCGTTCGTATCGGCGGAGACGGTCCTCTCAAGGTTTTCTTCTGGCGGTTTCGCTCACTTCTTCCACCGGTAGGTAACGTGATCCATCCGGTCAGAATCCCTGCTTCCCTTACGGACACCACTCAGTGGGAGGGCTAGGCCCCCCCCAACATGGCCTTCGTCCGTCCCCGGCGCCCCGTGCTGCACGCCCCGAGCCGTGGCTGTCTTGGTCTGGGGAGGGCTGACGGGACCAACGTCGCCACTCCACGTCAGCGATCGGGGGACTTGGGGGACATTGGGTGACATTGCCGTGGACGGCAGTTCTCGCGGAGCCCCGTCTTACAAGGCCTCGTCTTTCCTACATCGCCTCCGGCTCTACCCCGTTTGAATGTCCCCCTAAGTCCCCAAGTCCCCCAGCCGGGGTGAAGAGGTCCTGAGGTACCGCCTCCTGGGGCGGATTGCTGGCAGGTTCTGCGCCCTGAAGACCGTACTTAATATAGAGGCGCTTGAGCTTGGGAAGCTCGGCGGGCGGGACCACGAAGACCCCATGCACGCGCTCGGGTTGGAGGCGGAGCCTCTTTCGGATGATCGACCCGATCCACTTCGGCGTGACCTTTCGCTCGTAGTCCTCGCCATGCCGATCGATGAACCAGTTCGCGATTTCCTTGACCGAGACTGCCCCATCGGTTGACCCGGCCAGGGCGTCGCGGATCACCTCGAGGAGCTGAGCTTCGATCTCCATGCCGCGGTCAGCCATGAGCTCCTTGTGGTAGCGGCGGAGAAGCGTCTGGAGGTTGTGCTTCGCTTCGGGATCCTGAGTCACCGCGAGGAGCGGCGCAAAGATCTGGTTGAGGCGAGGCTCGATTGCCCGGTCGACGGCCGCTTCGACGCGGAAGCCTTTCTTGAGGTTTCGGAACCGAAAACAGAGAAGCTTGTTTCGGAGGGCAAGAGCCTCCGCTTTATGGCTCTCATCAAGGTTGAGAGGGATATCGTCGCGCAGCGACCCTTGGCCCATGTCTTCCGTGATGCAGCGGCTCTCCAAGGCTCGGTCCTCGAAGAAGCCGCGGGTCGCGACGAGTTTCGGCCCGAAGACCTCGTAGGCCCGCGGGTCGAATTCTTTCTTCCCGTTGGCTTCGCTCCGGAGCACTGGGAACCCCCGGGCATTGCCGTTATTCAAAATTTTCACCACCTCAGCCTTCTCGTCGCTCAGCCGAAAATCTCCTTCGTCGATGATGAGAGTCCCGCGGAACGCGTCGAGAATGCGGAAGAGCGGCGAGACGGTCGAAGATCCGCTTGCGAAGATGGGCTTGTAGCAGACCGAACCGACCGTGAGCAGAAAACGAGTCTTGCCGCTGCCAAAGTCGCCCCGGACCCGGAGGTACGGCAGCTCGTTGAAGGCATCGTAGATCCAGGTGAGCAGAACGTAGTAGCTGGCGATCTCCTCGAAGAGTGGACTGACATCCACGTACCGGTGGATGAACGCCTTGATCTCCGCGAGCAGCTCGGAATCCGAGCCGTATTCCTCCGGCCCCGAGGGCAGGAGCACGACCTCGTGCTTCAGCAGGTTGTTCCGGGGCGAGTACGGGACGAGTCGCTCGCCGCTTGCGAGGCTGACTTCAGTCACGTACCCGAAGAGGCCCTGATCGTCGGATCGCACAAAAAGCGTCGTTCGCTCTTCGGGGCGATACACCATCTCGATCAGTTCACCCGCGTCGAGGGCCACCGAGGCGACCGGGGTTGCTGGCTCCGCCGGAGGGTTATGCGATGGATTTTCGGTCATGGGAGTTTGGCAGGGTTTTTTCGAGCGACGACAGCGCTTCGGAGAAAGTCAGGTGCATGGCAAGCATCAGGAAGTTCACCACGTCGCCTCCCGCCTGGCAGCCGAAGCAGTGAAAGGACCGCGTCTCCGGGAAGACGACAAACGAGGGAGAGCGGTCGTCGTGAAACGGGCAGCGGCCGATGAGGTTTTTCCCCGACGGGCGGAGTTCCACGTACTGCATCGCCAGGTCTTCGATCGGGACCGTCTCTTTGACTCTCTCAATCCTCGCCGAGAGCTCGGCCGAAGCAACGGAGATCTCGCCTGACCTGCGCACCTGGCTGATCGGCGCGGGGGCGAGCTGGGCAGCCTCGAGAAGCAACCCGAACTCCTCCGGTGTCCGACCCAGTCGCACGAAGAAGTCGGTCACGTCTCCTCCTTCTCCCACCTCATCCGGCAGGTTCACGATTCGGGCGTTCGGGATCTGCCGTGCGACTCTGAGAGAGCCCGACTCGCCAGCTTCGTCACGGTCGTAGCAGACGAAGACCTCAGGGATATCGCTGAGGGCACTCGACCACTCCGGGCGCCAAGAGCCGGCACCGCCGGTCGAGGTCACGGCGTCGAAGCCTTTCGCCTCGAGGACCAGCCGGTCGAACTCCCCCTCGGCGAGGATGAGCCTCTGAGGCTTGCGGGCGATGACCTCCCATCCGTAAAGCTCGATCGAGGAGCCCGGCGTGGCGTACATCTTTGGCGCCCCGGAGTCGTCCTCCGGATCTCTCGCCAGCTTGAAGAAGGCGATATCGCGTTCGCGGTTGGGAATCGGAATCGTGATGCGGCCGCCCGACCAGCCGAGCAGATGGCGGTGGATCAAGTCGTCCGGGATTCCGCGGGCGTTGAGATACGCCCGGATACGGTCTGTGAGTTGGCGATGGTAGTGGAGGGCGATCTCGTGGAGATCTTCGTTGGTGGGCACGCGATCGACGGTGCCTTACCAACCGCATTTCTAAAAGGGAGGGAGAGTTGGCGGAGGCGGCAAAACAGACAAATCCACAGGTTGTCGGTTTGACGATTCCGGCGGGTCGATTTACCTTGTCAGTAGCGTCTAGGGAGTCATGGCTGGCTCTGACGCTATCCGTTTCCTGCAACTTTCTCCCCCTAGTGCCGCAGCACTTGAACGTCTACGGTGAGCCACATGCAGCTTTCCGACGAGGACATCAAGGAGTTCGCAGCAGTGTGGAAGGAGGAATTTGGCGAGGAGATTTCAGACGCCGAGGCGCGCCGTAACGCCGCGCAACTCTTGCAGCTCTACTCTCTTCTCATTCGCCCGCCGGGCGCTGCAGATTCAGACTCCTTTGACGATCACGATCATGAACTATTTTCTATATTGCAGGAAATCAACTGAGGCAGAGGACCGCCAAGTCGCTTCGATCGAATCCCAGCGCCGGGAGGTCGAGCGCCTTTCCTCTACGTGGCCCAACGTAACGATCTCGCACATCTTCGAGGAGTCTCAAAGCGCAAAGGCTCCCGGTCGGCCGATCTTCAATGAGATGATCAGCCGCATCCAAAAGGGAGAGGCGGATGGCATCATGGCATGGCATCCGGACCGGCTGGCGCGCAACTCGATCGATGGCGGCCAGATTGTCTATCTCCTCGATACGGGGCACCTTAAGGACCTCAAGTTCGCCACCTTCACGTTCGAGAATTCTTCTCAGGGCAAGTTCATGCTCTCCATCATTTTCGGCCAATCGAAGTACTACTCGGACAGCCTGAGCGAGAACGTGCGGCGAGGAAATCGAACCAAGCTTGAAAATGGATGGGCCCCTGGCCGAGTGCCCCTTGGATATGCGAACGATCCGATCTCAAAGACGACGGTACGAGATCACGAGCGTTTCAATACGCTTCAGAAAATGTGGAAGCTGATGCTCACCGGCGCATCGTCTCCTCTACAGATTTGGCAGCTCGCGACCGGTAAGTGGGGCCTCCGAAACAAGCAAAAGAACGGTGAGGGTCAGCCGATCAAACTGACGACCATCTACAAGATCTTCGGCAATCGCTTCTACGCCGGGATCATCGAAAGGGGTGGCAAGGTCTATCAAGGCAAGCACGAAGCCATGATCACACTTGCCGACTTCGACCGTGTCCAGGAGCTACTCCGCCGACCGGGCCGGCCCCGGAGTAAGAAGTGGCAGTTCACCTTCGCGGGAATGCTGCGGTGTGGCGAGTGTGGCCTAGGGGTTACGGCAGAGCACAAGGTCAACCGCTTCGGTACCCGCTACGCCTACTACCGCTGCACTAAGAGTCGACTAGATGCGCGTTGCCAACAGCGTGCCGTACGGACCGAACACCTTGAAGATCAGATCCTTGGACATCTCGCGGAAATCACCGTTCCCGACGGGCTCCATCGGTGGGGTCTGAACAAGTTGGAGGAAAACACGAGCGAGGACCGCGACACACTCGACGCTCAGCGCCGGGTTTTGCTGGAACAGCAGGAGTCCCTCACACGGGAAAGGCACAACATTCTTACGCTTCGGAGTCGAGACATGATCGAGGACAAGGAGTTCATCGAGGAGCGGGCCAGGCTGGACCTCGAGATCATGAAGTTGGACCAGGCGGTCGCCGAGCTCGACAAAGCGGCGTCAACCTTCTCACCCTCCCGACAGCTCATTTCTTTCAACCAGAGCGTGATTTCTCGGTTTACAGCTGGCTCGCCGGCCACAAAACGTCTAATCCTTGAAATCGTATCTTCTCACCCTACCCTCATGGACAAAGAAGTCAGGATTCACGCGGCCAAAATGTTCCCGCGCTGGAGCAGAAACGCGAGTTTTTCCCTTATGAGCGGGTACGTACACGACGTTCGGACCTTTTTTCTTACGGAACCGCAGGCCGCAGCGCGGTTGATGAGTCAGATCCGTCAGGTGATGGAGCCTGATTCTGAGGAAGCTCTCGCTGCCTGAATATGGATCTCCAACATCTTTCATTTTTCGGAGGCTGCTCTCGGGGAGCTGTAGCGAAGGACCCGGCCACGGAGACGTGAGTGGTCCACCCGTCCTGACGGCCTTTGCGGTCACTCCGAAATGAGAGATGTTGGTTGAGTTGTGGGGATAGCGTAGCGCGGGAGACGGAGAAGAACTAGACGGGGAAAGTTGTCCCTGGTGGCAAGACTCCCAGTGCCTAGAGGCATCCGAACGAAGGACGAAACATAGCGCTACCGACAAGCAGGAGGCCGCCGCAAAACAGAACGATGACGACAATCCCCAATGCGATGCCGCTGTGGGATCTCTGATTTCTGCGCGCCACCATACCTGTGATCACCGCGATAAGAGCTAAGATCACGCCGGGCACGGGTAACCATCGTAACGCGCTGAGCGATATTAGACGCTGCGCATGGTTCGCGAAAAATCCGCCCAGCGAGAGAAGCGCGAGACAGCCAAAGACGGCATTCCACGAAATTGCGAGTTGATCCGGCAATCGTGAGCGCACACGACGCACCACTGCACCAACAAGAGCTATCAGACCGATGATAACAACGAAAGGTATTGCGTCGACTGCTGTCATAAACAGAATCTGCTGAAGCGTGAAGTAGGCTGGCGGCGCGCATTGCGGAATGTACGGCGAGGGCGCCGGTGGCAATTGCGCGTGAACGCGCCCTACACACATGAGGACAGCGATAAGTATAATGAAGAATGTGCGCCGATCCATTATCTATATAAGTATAGCTTATTGTGTAACCACACGATCGAGTCACGCACTACATGTGACGAACGTAACTCATTGTGGTGACCTCAAGATTCTGGAAAGCGAGATAAGTGGACGGAGCGACTTTGCTGTCTGAGGCCTGGCTAAGATACGACGTTTCAGAAAGGCGGCTCGCCGACGAACAATCCCCCTGGTCGTCGCCACGCGCCCGGCGAAGAGCTCGTCAATCGGGACACCGAGAATCAGCGTCATGGCAAGCAGTGCATCGAAGCTGGGTAGACGACTATTGCGTTCGTAGCGAGACACCTTCGCACCATCGCGGGTTCCGAGGAGGTATGCCAGTTCGCTCTGGGAGAATCCAGCACGTCGGCGGTACGTCCGAAGATAGTTATCGAGCCTGCGAGTTCTCCTCATGCGAATCTCTAAGGGTCCGATTCCCGTTACGCCTCACGCCCACTCCATTTAAAAATGCTGCAAAAGCGAGGAGGCAAATTGGTCGCAAAAGTGTATCTTCCGACCCTGAAAAAATAACGTGGTTAAAAGCGCGGTTGGCGATTTGTGTACGACTTTTTCCTTTTGAGCGGGTACGTACACGACGTTAGAACCTTTTTTCTCACGGAACCGCAGGCCGCAGCGCGGTTGATGAGTCAGATCCGTCAGGTGATGGAGCCTGATTCTGAGGAAGCTCTCGCTGCCTGAATATGGACCTCCAACACCTCTCATCTTCGGAGGCTGCTCTCGGGGAGCTGTAGCAAAGGACCCGGCCACGGAGACGTGAGTGGTCCACCCGTCCTGACGGCCTTTGCGGTCACTCCGGAATGAGAGGTGTAGGTTGAGTTGTGTGAGAGAGCGTAGCGCGGGAGAAAAGAAAGAACTAGGAGGGGGAAGTTGGCGGAGGGGGCAAGATCGCTTTGCCGTGCACAGCACCGAGGATGACAGGCCGGGTGCCGCAACCGCCTGTTGGCCTGCCCACGTTGTAAACGCGCTGCAGCCACGCTAGACTTCAAGTACTCTGCACAACCAATGGCTCCCAAACCCAAACCAACCAAAACCATCAACCCCCTCCATTTTGAAGACCTCGATCCTAAACGGTTCGAGGATCTGGTTCGGCGTTTGCTTTACGGCTTCCGAGATTGGGACACTATCGAGCCGACCGGAAGAGGCGGCGCTGACGATGGTTTCGATGCCAGAGCCTTCGAGAAGGCGGATGCCATCACGAATGCCGATGATGATGGCGAGGAAGGCACTCTCACTCTCGAGGGCCGGGTGTGGCAAATTCAGTCGAAGCGGGAGAAGAGCATCACACCGGCGAAGATGAAAGCAATAATCCAGGATGGCGTGTCAAGCGAAACGCCTCCTTATGGATACATCCTGGCCGCCGCAACCAATATTTCCAAGGCCACGTACGACGTCTTCCGGCGAGAGTTGCGCGCTAGGGGCGTCCTTGAGTTTTACTTCTGGGGCAAGGACCATTTGGAGGATCAACTCTCGCTGCCCATCAACGATGAGATCCTCTTCACATTTTTTGGTCACTCACTGTCCGCCCGGCGGCGTTCGCGAGCAACGGAGATTAAGTTCGAGATCAACAACAAGAACAAGATTCTCCGCCTGATCTATGGAACCGAAAAGCTCCAAGGCCAGAGCGTTACCCGTGGCAAGACGTTCTTGGTGCGCGACATCAAGGCTGATCGCTATCCCCGTCGGACGGACTACCCGGACTTCGATACTCATCGTCGCTGGGAGGAGCACGAAGTGATCGACGTGGCACCCAGAGGCCTAGTTTTCAAAGTGCGCGAACGCTATGCATACTACGACGCCGACAAAAAGGAATTCGACTACTCGACCGCGGTCGACCTGATCCCGCGCAAGCACAACCTCGACAGTTCGAATGAAGCGCGCCTGAAAGACGAAGGAAAGAGAGCCGAACGCTTTTGGAGGCGCTTGCCTCAGCGCGTGCAGGCCAAGTTCATGGCTTACGGCTACTTGCCATTCAACGACATATTAATCATTGATGACAAAGGCGATACCGAGCATACCGATCCCCATCTCTACATCGACTTTGGCAAGGAAGGCCCGTTCCACCGAGGGATAGCCAACCTCGTTCAGCGCAACCAACCCATAGGTGAGGAAGAGCTCTCCACGTTCAGCCGCGTTTCCGTCTTCCCGACCACGTTTCCAGCGTCAGCGAAGGGCGCCGTGCATGACGCAGGAACACTAGCATTGCCTCCAGAGGTTGCTGGCCAGCTTGGTCGCTTGAGAGGGGGCATGACCATCTATGCGATCGGCGGCCCACTACTCAGCCTCAATATCGGCGATTTGATTCGGTCTCCGAAGACGGATGACCGTGGCTCGGACGGGAATGCGGAGGTCACCCACTTGTCCAAGACCACCGTTGGGGAACTCGTGAAGCAACAGGGCGAGCATTCCAGGAAGTGGCTGAGCGGGACAACAGACAAGGAGCTGAAAGATTCAGACGAGGTGCTCGCGTTGGAGCTGCATGCCGTGTATGACTTCGGCCGTGACGAACCGCCAACGTTCATGGCGCGTGACCACGATTGGTGAGGGAACCAGAAAGGGTGCTACGCGGCCGACCCTCTCCGATCCTGCCAGCGCTTGCGCTTTTGTTCCCACTTCTCCTGCCATTCGGCTTGCCAGGAGGAAAGACCCAAATAGATCTGCTGAGTGGCGTCGCTGAGCCCGAGAAGCCCGACCATCCGGTCGAACTTCCGCCTTGTGGACTCGTCCCAGCAATAGGGTGGCCCGGGGTACTTGAGCAGCTCCGTGCCTGTCAGCACGAGCACCGGATTGATTGGCCGCTCAGGCTTCCAGTACTTCCGGCCGGCCTTCGCGATACGAGATATTCCCGCGATTTCTTTCTTAGTCAGTTCCTTCCGCAACGTACAGAATGCCAGGACGGCGCCGGGAAATGTCTTGGCTAGGTATCGTGCCCGGTCAAAGTCGCGCTTCGTGAACGGCGCGTACGTCTTACATTCGCCGAAGAGGACTCCATCCTTGCGCTCTCCGTAAATCGTCTCTTCCCAGAGCAGAGCGAAGTCGGCCTCAAGCGTCTGCTTGCCTTGACCTTCCGCCTTGAAACTCGGCACAGCTGTAGTCCGAAGACTCGACATCGAACGGCCGGCGAGGAAGTCCAGCGCCAAAAGGACAGCGTAAGCGCCGTCAGCATACTGGGGCACGCTGAAGGGCCCTGTCGTCTTGTAGGACCAGGTGGATGAGTCGACGTTTCCGATGGCCGGGAATGCTTCGAGACACTTCGGGCAGATCACACGATCACCCAATGTGGACAGCTCAAACCAGGACTTCCGAAGACACTTTGGGCAGCTCACGCGAAGGCCAAGCTTGAAAATGCCGCGCTCGAGGACAAACTCGTACAGATTGGCAGAGCCTGCAAGCCGCGTCTTCACCTCACCGACAGGTCGGTCTCTCTCCTGCCTGATCTTATTCTCCTTTTTTGGCATTCCATCTTGTTGAACGGACCCGCCATTCATGTGTTCGAGCAGGCCGAGGAACGTCTCGTTGCGAAGAGATGCGGGATGGCCGCTCAGGCGTCGGAAAATTTGCTTCGCGATGAGGCCAGGCGGCGAAGGCGTTGCTGTCCAGCCGAGATCCTTAAGCCAGGCAAACATCACGGTTTCAGCCAGCGGGATCTCGCGCTCCTCCGTGATCTCGCTCGCGACTAGCTTGATCAGGCCGTCCGCCCCGACTCGCCACTCCTCCCGCAACGACACCAGGCCGCTGATAGCTCGCAGCAGGTGCTTCCCGGCATTCCGCGGAAGCACTTCGGCGAGGTAGTCAGAGGCGCCGTAGAAGCGGAAGCTGATCTCGTTGGCGAACGTTGGCTCGCTTAGGTAGACACGATCAGTCACTATCGATGGGCGTACAGGTTTGAACCGGAACTTGAGCGTCGGCGGATCGCTCAACTCAAAGGACTGCTGGGGCTTCCCATAGGCCCTTGCCGGGACTGCGTCGTCCTTGTCTCTCGCCCACTCATCCCAAACCCTCGGATACCAGTGCTGAATCGAGAAATAGCCATCGGTAGAGGTATCGCCCGCGGGCGGCGAGAGCCGGATCGACTTTGCATACTCTTGCACCTGTTCCATCGTTCGGCTTCGCGCCCGAAGAAGCGTAGCGGTATCGCAGACCTTAGGGTTATGCGGCCAATGCCGTCGGTTCGCCTTCAGGAAATTGGTAACCAGTCTCTTCAGCGGCTCGTGATCTTCGAGCTGGCGAGGAACCGGAATGACCTCCTTGCCCATCGCGCGTAAGTTCCAAAAGTCGATGATGTCCTCGATCCGCGTCGCGTCCATGTAGTAGACGTAGGCGTGATGAAACCTTGAGCGACCCTCCAGCTCCAAGCCGGTCGATGTGATCCTGCGCGGGAACAGGACGTTCGAGCCAAGGTACTCACCGAGCTTGGCGGGATCGAAATCAGGCTCCTCAGCCTCAATCGGCTCGAAATAGTCCCGGCGAAGCGAGGGCATCAGCGTCGGAGGAACTTCCCCGAACCAACTCGCCCAGAACAGCGAAAGCGCTTTTGGCAGCTTAGGGAAAACGACTTTGACGGGGTACTTGGCCTTGTACCTAAAGTGCTTGGCGAACAATTCCGTGAGCAGATCGAAAAGCCCGACCCCAAACTGTGGCGCCTGTCCTGCGCCCGTTTTCAGCGGCTCCCATATTTGTTCAGGTCGAATGACTCGGAGCCCGCGCGCAGCGACGTGGTCCGGTATCTTGCCCGAGAGCTGAACCAACACGTCCGGATCAAACGCATCCAGGTAACCCGAGAGGACGTCCTTGGCCTTGGGTGCTTTCAAGGGTCGGTCGCGCCACGTGGCAGGCATGCGCGTGTGCACGGGAATGATTGGAAAGGTGGTCCCTCCCCAGAGGGAAGAACTAAGACGAATTGCTTCTCTAACCTGATCCGCTTTGCTGGGATCAACCAGATAGGCAAGACGGATCGGGCGGGGCTTTATGTCGACGGTTCCGAACATGGGGTCATGATATCGAGTCGGTCTAGGGGAGTTTCATCATAGGCGACCGACCAGGGTTGTCATCAGTCTAAGGCGGCTGGGTCTGCTGTCAAGGAATGCGGGTCCGCCATGGGCGGTGATAAGTTGGCGCGCGGAGGTAGACACGTGGCACGAAAGACGCCGTTCCCGCGCATCTCAGAAAAGGAAGCTCACGCGGTCCTCCGCTGGCTGCACGCCCTCGGAAAGGTGAAGGCCTCGGACATCGCGGGCGCGCTGAAGGGTCGCGAGCAGCTCGTCCAAGAAATCAAAGCTCGTCTCGAGCAGCTCGGAGGCGAAGGCTTACGGTTCCTCCGGGGTCCGGAGGGGCTGCAGAAGCGGGCTCGGAAAGCGCAGAAGCGAGTATCGAAAGCGGCCCGGGCAGCCTGGAAGGCGCAGGGGCGCTAGATGGGCTTTGTCCGGCAGCTCTCGAAGGCGCACCGCGCCAAGGTGAAGGCGATCCGCGAGAAGTCAGGAGTCGGAGCCGCGATCGCCGCCGCGAAGAAGATCGCTGCGCGCTAGCCCCAAGGCCCAGCTGCGGCGTCCGGGAAGAGCCCGCCGTGCGCGGCGACGACGACGTTCTCGGTGAGACGTAGCGCCTCCTCCACTTCCGTTGCGCCCACATGCACTTCTGGTCCTTCGAGCTCACCGCTGCGGGCTCTTTCGAGAGTAACGCCGATCGATGACCCTTAGGTTGTGTGCGATCGCGTGGCCCTTTGAGAACGTGGCCGCTAGTTCCGCAACCGGACAAAGGTCGAGTTCTTAGGTCACGTTCGCCGCTCAGCCAAACGTC
>Ga0210402_10004108_pt1 | contig 13357 bp, 9 predicted proteins | sample IncBWC7MmetaG_FD_161055 | JGI IMG/M metagenome (GOLD analysis project Ga0210402, IMG submission 161055) | Forest soil microbial communities from Barre Woods Harvard Forest LTER site, Petersham, Massachusetts, United States - Inc-BW-C-7-M | ecosystem: Environmental > Terrestrial > Soil >...
CATCCGCCGACCACTGAATCGCTCCCAGCCCCACCCGCACACGCGCCAGCCGGTTGGGGTTCTGCACGTCGCGAATTTCCATCACTTCCTTGTCGATAAAATACGCCACCCGCTTGCCCGACGGCGACACCGACAATCCCGCTTCGTAACCGTCCAGCGTTGCCAGTTCCTTGTCGTCCTGTGCCAGCAAATCCAGCCGCTGCAGCCGGGGCGGCCCGGACATGTTCCGGTCGCGCTCGATGGCAATCGCCAGGTTGCTATGCGGAATCGGTACTGCCGCGATAAATGTGCGTCCCTCGAACGCCGGTCCCGCTGGTCCAGTCTTCACGTTCGCGTACTTGAAGGAGAAGAGCATGTTCGGCTCGACCGCTTCGGTCAGGTACACGATGGTTTGCCCGTCGTTCAGCCAGGTTGCATCCTTGGCGTTGTGGAGCACAGCGTTGTCGCCGCTGAGCTTTATCTCGCGGCCCGATTCGTCCAGCACCAGCGTCATGCGCTCGTCTTGCGCACGGCTGGATTCCGCGGTCATGGTGCTGCTGAGCAGGCCCACCAGAACCATGCGGCCGTTCGGCGAAAAATTAAATCCCTCCACCAGATAGGTAAATGGCGGAGTCAAGGGCTTGTCGCGCTCGCTGGGCGCCTCCTTGCCGCGCTTGCCTTTCTTGCCTCGAGTATCTTCGCCCTCCTCGGAATCGCTATCCGCCGGCGTGAACGGTTTCATCACCGTAAAATGTTCGCCCTGAAAAATGCGGTGCCTTTTTCCGCCGTTGCTGTCCGCGATCCAGATGTCGTCGCGCTGCATGTCGTATTTCTTGTTCTTGAAGAGCCGTCGCACCGAGTACACCAGTCGCCCATCGGGGGCAAAGGCGAACGCGGTCACGTCCTCGTCGATGTTGACGGACGGCTTGTCGAGCGATTGGGCAACCGTTGAATTCCTTGGAAAAAAGGAAAAAGAGGTTACACAGAGGACACAGAGAGACAGAATGCACAGAGACCACCGAGAGTTTGTGGCTGGCTCAGAGTTTCGGGTTTCGGTATTCGAATCTCGCAGCGCTGTCATGGTTTCGGATGCGGCCCCGTAAACTCCGAGCAACACGGCTTCTCCACCGGCGTGAACTCCATAAACTCCACGCGCGTGTCGTCGGGGTCGTATACATTGAGCTGCCACTTGCCGTCGCGGCCGATCTTCGGTTCTTCGGTTAGTTTCATGCCGTTGGTTAGAAGCTGTTTCTGGGCCGCATGGATGTCTGGAACTCCCAGCGCGATGTGATTCATCACCCCCAAAGTGTGTTTGTCCGCGTCCGGAGAAATATTTAGCATGAACTCGACCCAATCCGTACCATCTGGAACCTGCAGCGCCACCCAATCGTCCTTACCGTCTTTCATCCCGCCATGCCAATACGGCCGAAAGCCGAGTATATCTTTATAGAAATGCTCCGTGGCCGCGCGATCGCGTACGACAAATCCGGCGTGAAGTAGGTGCGTCCCGACTCTTCCTTCCCGGCCTAAGACGGTCAATGGCGTCTTGAACTCGATGAAACCAATCCGATGCCCATCAGGGTCGTCTAGCGTAAACAGCGAGCCATCTCCGGTATACACCTTGCCGTCTGGGCCTTTAAGCTGCCCGTCGTCGGCAGTGATCGCGGTCACGTTTATTCCTTGCTTGTCGAGATAATCGTGAATCGCCGCGACATCGGAAGTCTCAAACAAGACTTCTACCAGACGTTTGCGCGGCGAATCTCCTGGCTTCGGAATAACACGAAAATTCGCGGCCACGATGCTTAGTTCTTGGTGCTCGTCTATCGCTAACACGGATAGCGACGCACCACCTGTGGAAAATCCGCTAACCGAAGCCTGATGAAGCGCTCCGTAAAATTTGAATGGGTTATCGTCTGTCGCCGTTGTTGCATCGATTGTCACTCGGGCGATGCCCAAGATTTGAGGCCGCTTCTGTTCTTGACCTGAGGCAGATGAAGCAAGCAGCAGTGCGACTGCCGCGGACATCATGTATTTCATCAAGGACGCTCCGATTGTGAAAGCACGAATTTGTGACTTCTACGGCGACGGATGCTGTGCCTCATACGGATGGCAGCACGGCGCCTGTGCCGGTTTATATTCCATGAACTCGACCCGCGTGGCGTCGGGATCATAGATATCCCACGACCATTTCCCGTCGCGGCCGATTTCCGGCTTATCGTCTGGCGCTACTTTCAACCCGTGCACCCGCAGCCGTTCAAAAGTCGTTTTGATATTCGCAACGCCAAGCGAAAAATGATTATGAATGCCGCGCTCTTTTTGATCGGTCCTGGCGGGAATGTTGAGCATGTACTCGATCCAGTCGCTTCCATCCGGCACTTGCAGCTCTTCCCAATCCATATCCGTATCCTTGAATCCGCCATGCCAGTACATGCGAAAGCCCAGCAGCCCGCGGTAGAAGCGGTCTTCCACCGCATTATCCTTCACGATGAACCCGGCGTGAAACAGCCGCGTAGCGATCTGGTCCGCCGAGGGCGAAAAGAAATGGTCCGACTGCTGCACAAACGAAATGGGATGGCCCTCGGGATCGAGCAAATCGAAATATTCCAGTCCGTTGCCGTCCTTCATGATCGGCTTCGCGGAAACGCCGTGCCCCACCAGATATGAGCGCATCTGCTCCACGTTGCTCGTCGCAAACGCCACGGTCGCCAGCAAATTGTCCGGCGCGCCACCGGCAATCTGCGCCAGCTCAACCTGCTGGTGTGAATTTACCGTATAACACGGCCGCGTGATGCCAAGGCAGCCGCCACTCCCGCTCGTCAACCCAAGAATCTTGCCGTAGAACTCCCGCGATCGATTCAGATCAGCCGCATACACCCGCACATACGCAATCCCAGTAATCTTCGGCCGCGAGGTTTGTTCTTGCGCCGTTGCCGAGAGGCACACGACGCTGACGGCCATCAGCAACAGGAATCGCTTCATCACGCCACCATTCCAGCTCGAATTAACGACGAGGTTTATCCGTCAGCCGGAGGCCTGCATCGCCGTCTCTTAAGCCTTGCCGAACTCCCGGTGGACGAACTTGATACGCGATGCCTATCCCAAGAAAGAATATCACCGAGGCCGCGAAGAAGGTGACCACACCAAAAACAACACCACCGTACCCAAGATAAAGGGCCAGAATAATGGCGGCCGCCACGCTGATCGGTAGAACGACCCAGATATTCTCGCGCGTATACTGAAGCAATTCTCCGCAGTTCAGACACCGAAACGTCCCTGTACTGAACGAAAATTGAACCGGCCGAAAATTCTTGCCGCAAACTGGGCAAATAACGGCGTAGCGCGATTTTTTATTTTCGTGCACCATGATTTGCGGACTCTTACTTCCTTATAATAGTTCCGACAAAGAGCCTCACTTAGAATTTCCCAGTCGTCCGCAATTTTAAGTTACGAATCTCTTCAAGCCGCGCCCGCAGCCGCGCCTCAAACCCCTGATCCGTCGGCTTATACCATGTCCGTCCCGCCAGATTGTCCGGCAGGCACTGCATATCAGTAATTTTGTCCTCATGGTTGTGCGCGTATTGGTAGCCGGTGCCATACCCAATATTCTTCATCAACCCAGTCACCGCATTCCGCAAATGCAGCGGCACCGGATCGGCTTCCGTTTTTTGCACGTCTTCCTGCACCGCGCCATACGCGGTATAAACCGCATTTGACTTCGGCGCCAGCGATAAATACACGACCGCTTGCGCCAGCGCCAGATTTCCTTCCGGCGCGCCAAGAAAATCAAACGCTTCCTTGGCCGCAAGAGTCACCGCAAGCGCGCCCGGCTCCGCCAGCCCAATATCTTCACTCGCCATACGCACCATGCGTCGCGCCAGATACAGTGGGTCTTCGCCCGACTCCAGCATCCGCGCCAGCCAGTACAGCGCCGCATCCGGATCCGAATTCCGCACCGACTTATGCAACGCCGAAATTAAGTTGAAATGCTCTTCGCCCGATTTGTCATACCGCAGCAGCTTCCGCTGCAGAACGTCTTCCAGCAGCTCCGCCGTGATTTGTAGAATTCCGTCGGCGCCTGATTTCGCGCTCCGCACGCAAAGTTCCAGCGTGTTGTAAGCCGCCCGCGCATCGCCATTCGCAAACGACGCAATGCGAAACAGCACCTGCTCTGACGCCTCGATTTTCTGCTCGCCAAGTCCGTGTTCTTTATCTTTCAGCGCGCGATGCAGAAGATCGGCGATCTGCGGAGTAGTCAACGCCTCCAGCACATACACTTTGGTCCGCGAAAGCAGCGGCGAAATCACTTCGAACGAAGGATTCTCGGTGGTCGCGCCAATAAATGTAATGTGCCCCGCCTCCACATACGGAAGGAACGCATCCTGCTGCGCTTTGTTGAACCGATGAACTTCGTCCACAAACACAATCGTCCGCCGCCCGGACTTTGACTTGTATTCCGAAGCCGCCATCACTTCTTTAATTTCCTTGATCCCGGAAAGCACCGCGCTGAACGAAATAAACTCCGACTTGGTCAGCCGCGCAATCAATCGCGCCAAAGTCGTCTTGCCGCACCCCGGCGGTCCCCAAAACAGCATCGAGCCAAGATTGTCCGCTTCAATCTGCACCCGCAGCGGCTTGCCCGGCCCCAGCAACTTCTCCTGGCCAATAAATTCATCCAGCGTCCGCGGACGCATCCGCTCCGCCAGCGGCTGCAAAGCCGCCGCTTGCTCACTCACCTCCGGCTTGATGGGAAACAGACTCATGGCAGCCCTAGTCTAGCAACTCTCGCCCGGCTTGGTTTGCTCTTGCCTTTTCCTGCGCTTCCGTTAAGCTACGGGCACTTATTCCTGTCAACACTCCATTCAGATCAGGAGGCCGCCGTGCTAGTCGCTCCCATCGCCAAGGATCCCACCGCTCTCACCTATCTCACGCTTCGCAAGGTTGTCGGCGGCATTGCGGTGCTTCTGCCGTTCGCGCTTGCCTTGCCTTGGTGGCTCCATGTCCATGTCTTTCAGAGTTCCATCAGCGATTACTATTACACCGGCCTGCGGAATCTTTTTGTAGGCAGCCTATGCGCCATCGCTATGTTTCTTCTCTCTTGCCGGGGCTTCGATTGGCAGGATGAGGTCGCTGGCGCTTTCGCCGCGCTGTGCGCCCTCGGCGTTGCCTTTTGCCCTACGACCCCTGCTTGCCCGTCGTCATATCAGAAGGATGTAGGCTTTGCGCACTACACGTTCGCCGCGCTTCTTTTCTTGACTCTTTCCTACTTCTGCCTGGTTCTTTTCAAGATGACCGCCGCCACTAGAACCGTCACCCCTCAGAAGCGCCAGCGCAACATGGTCTACACGGTCAGCGGACTGGTCATCCTCGCCTCAATTCTCGCCATCGCCACCAGCAAACTCCTATACCTGCTCTTTCATTGGAGCTATTCGATCTTGGGCTTTGGTCCGGTCTTCTTCTTCGAAACCACCTCGCTCTGGGCATTCGGCGTCGCCTGGCTCGTGAAAGGCGAAACTATCCTCAAAGATCAGTCCCACCGAGTTCAGCCGCCGCTTGAGGCCGTCGTGGGTGTAAGTGGCTTGTTCCGTTCCAAAACGGGAAAATTTTTCTGCACGATTTCGCTTGACGCCCATTCACTCATATGATACTATGGCTTTGTGTGGAACGCGACGCCTTCTGTCCGCCTCACGGCATCGCCCCACTCTCCCGCCCACATCGCAAAATCTCGTAAGTCCTTTCCCTGCCACACTTACAAAAAACGCGCTGCTAAGTCCTTTGCTTGCCACACATCCAAAAAACGCGTCTGTAAGTCCTTTAGTTGCCACACATTTTCTAATTTTAAATTGCAGTTCCATTTTGGAACTGCGCCCAGAGACGTCATTCCGAGCGGAGTCTTCGGAGCGAGGATTCTCTCTTGGGGTAGGTTGTGCCGCGCTGGACGACTATGGTTCGCGCAAAGCCGTTCCCAGCGACGGCGGTCACGCCCCAGAACTCCTCTGCCGGGCAGCCTCATAGAAAAGGACAGCCGCAGCAGCAGCAGCGTTAAGCGACTCGACCGACGACGCCATCGGTATCCGAATCCGCGCATCGGCGCTCCGCTCGATCTCCTCGGGCAGGCCGGAACCTTCGTTGCCAATGAGCAAGGCCACCGGCTGCCGCCAGTCAACCTGCCACGGAGTAAGCAGCGGCTGGCCGCCCTCCTGCGATTCGCGCGAACTCGAGGCCAGCGTCTGAATCTCAGTCGCGCGGAACTGCGCCAGCAAAATCGGCAGCGCCACGCCAGCCAGCAGTGGAAGATGGAGCGCGGCTCCAGCCGATGCGCGCAGAGCCTTGGGCGAAAACGGGCTGGCAGTCCCGCTTTGCCCGGAAGGGGAAGCGACAGCTGCAGTCGCTCCAAAGGCCGCAGCGGTGCGAATGATCGTTCCCACATTACCCGGATCCTGCACTCCCGCCAGCACCACAATCAGCGGAGCAGCTCCGTTTGCTGCGGCACGGGAAATGTCGTCGAACGAAAATGTACGCGGCGTAACCAGCGCCGCCACGCCTTGCGGATGCTCGGTGTCCGCGATGCCTTCAAACAACCGGTCGGTGGTGCGGAGCACTGGAATGCCGACCTCGGGCCGGTCAAGATATTGCGCCAGCCGCGCGCGGTGGCGTTCTCCCGATTCGCTGAACAGTACCGCGCGAATCGGCGAAGCCGAACGCAGCGCTTCTTCTACCAAACGCGGACCTTCGACACCAACCGCGCCAGCCTCGGAAGGCAGCCCGCCGCGCAGCGCGATGCGGAACTCCTTCAGCCAGCGATTTTCCCGGCTGGAAATCACACTCGGGTCAGTCGCAGCGGAACGTTGGGCGCGAGGCGAATTGGAACGCGAGGCCATTGGTTGAATTTATCGAAGAGAGGGTAGCAAAGAAAGGGAGGTGCCGGGAAACGCCGGCTCATGGGTTCGCTCCCGTGAAGTTATTGCATGGTACTTAGGTGTGTGGTAGCGTCGCGCGCAGCAAGGCAGCGAGCGCGGAGCGCTGCGGCGCGCGAACCACTCCGCGAGAGGCCACGAATTGTCGGCGGAAATCCTGCGGATCAGTGCGCAGTCGCCTTCGTCGGATGTGTTGCGTTATGCAGCGGAAAGGCTGCTGCACGGCGAAGTTGTAGCCATTCCGACGGACACCGTGTACGGACTTGCGGCCGATCCCTTCAATTTGGCAGCGGTGGAAGAGATTTATCGCGTGAAGGGCCGCCCGGAAGTTCGCGCACTGCCCATCCTGGTGAATTCACTGGATCAGGCCATGCTGCTGGCGCGAGAAGTGCCACGAAACTTTTTGCGGCTGGCCGAAGAATTCTGGCCTGGTGCACTCACGCTGGTTGTTGACGCTTCGCATCGGCTTCCGCTGAAAGTGACGGCGAACACTGGAAGAATTGCGTTGCGCTGGCCGCGCAGCGAAGTGGTGGCGCGGTTGATAGAAGAATTTGATGGGCCGCTCACCGGGACCAGCGCCAATCTTTCCGGCTCGCCGTCGTGCACCTGTGCGGAAGACGTTTTTCGCCAGTTGGGCGATCGGCTGACGGTGATCCTCGATGCGGGTGAAACGAAATCCGCCACGCCATCCACGATTATCGAGTTGCATGGCGATACCTGGAAGATTTTGCGGGAAGGCGCAATCACCGCGAAAGAGATTGACGAAGCGCTTCAGTGAACGTCGGCAATTTGCGGAGATCGAATTTTGTGCGGCACGAACAGCCGGAAAGCAAGATTTCGCCACAGAGGACACAGAGGGCACAGAGAAGACGGAACGAGAGCAGAGAGGGATTAGCGAGGCGGGGAATAGGAGATTTTTCCCAGAATCGCTGGACCGCGAGCGCCGGTTGCTGACGGCAAATTCGATGGGCGTTGATGGAAAGTTTCGTAAGCGAGGATGGCGAAAGCCAGCGCTTCTTTGGCGTCTACGGGAATACCGAAATCCTCGGATTTTCGGACTTTGATTCCGTTGTGCTCGTAGAAAAAGGCAAGGCCATCGAAAAGCAGAGGATTGCTCGCGCCGCCTCCCGACACGATTATTTCGTCGACTTTAACTTTGGGAAGCACAAACATCTCCAAAGCCATTCTTATGCTTCCACCCGTGAACGCTGTAGCAGTACAGATCAAGTCATTGGAATTCAAGCGGTAGCCCTTGCCAAGTGCGATTAACCTCTTCAAGTAAGAGGCCCCAAAGTATTCACGGCCCGTTGATTTTGGCGGCTTTTGCCAAATGTATGGATCCATCAGAAGGCGATGTAACATCGGATCGTTCCCCTGGCCTTTGAACGCGAGGGCGCCATTCTTGTCGTAGCGCTGGCGGCCTTTGGTGAAATGTTGGACCAGGGCGTCGATGAGCATGTTGCCGGGGCCGGTGTCGAAGGCGAAGACGTCGGATGGTTTGGCGTTGGCGGGGATGACGGTGATGTTGGCGATGCCGCCGATGTTGAGAGAGACGCGGCCGAGTTTTTTGTGGCGGTAGAGAACGTAGTCGGCGAAGGGAACGAGCGGAGCGCCTTGGCCGCCTAAGGCCATGTCGGCGGGGCGGAAGTCGGAGACGGTGCTGATGCCGGTGAGGTTGGCGATGATGGAGCCGTCGCCGATTTGCAGAGTGGAGGCGGTTTTTGCTCCGAGAAAACTGGTCGGAGCTCCCTGATGAAAAATGGTTTGGCCGTGGTTGCCGATGAGGTCGATCTTTTTCGGTGAGATGCGGAATTTTTTGCAGGCGGCTAGTGCGGCTTCGGCGTAGACACGGCCTAGGTGGGCGTGGAGTTGGCTGAATTCTGCAGGAGTGAGTGGACTCTGTTCGGCTACTCGCAGGATTTCTTTGCGGATGGCGGGCGGGAAAGATTGGTGAGTGTGGTTGAGGAGTTTGATTTTCAGATTTGGCGGAGCGCCAGAGATTTTGACTAGCGCGGTGTCGATGCCGTCGGCGGAGGTGCCGGACATCATGCCGAGGACGAGCATGGAGTTTTTGGTCATGAGAACGATGATAGGAATTTTTACCACAGAGGGCACGGAGGACACAGAGAGCAGAGTGGGGAGACGGGCGAAGAAGTAACGGCGGCTGCGAAAACCAATTACTCCGTGATCTGTTTCTTTAGGGTGGCGAGGAGGTTCAGGGCGTCGATGGGCTTGAGGTCGTCGAGGTTGAGGGAGCGGAGTTTTTCGAGGACTTCGCGATCGATGGGGGTGAAGAGAACCTCCTGGCCGTTGGGAGACGAACCGTCGGCGGAATTCGACGCGCCGGGGGTTAGGCGTTCGCTAAGTTCGTGTTCGGATTGTTCGTGTTTTTTGAGAACTTCGCGGGCGCGTTCGATGACGCTGCGGGGGAGGCCGGCTAAGCGCGCTACTTCGATGCCGTAACTCTTGCTGGCGCTGCCGGGTTCTACGTGGCGCAGAAAAATGATTTCGTTGGGAGTTTCTTTGACCGAGACGTGAACGTTTTTCACGGCTGGCAGAAGATCGGCGAGTTCGGTGAGTTCGTGATAGTGGGTGGCGAAGAGGGTGCGAGCGCGAGTGTGTTTTTGCAGGTGTTCGACGACGGCCCAGGCGATGGAGAGGCCGTCAAAGGTTGCGGTCCCGCGGCCGACTTCGTCAAGAAGAACCAGGCTGGCGGGAGTAGCGTGAGTGAGGATGCTGGCGACTTCTGACATTTCTACCAAGAAGGTGGAGCGTCCGCGGGCCAGATTGTCGCTGGCGCCGATACGGGTGAAGATTCGGTCGGTGATGGGAAGTTTGGCCTGGCGCGCCGGAACGAAAGAACCCATCTGCGCCATCAAGATGATTAGCGCCGCTTGGCGAAGATAAGTGGATTTGCCGCCCATGTTGGGCCCGGTGATGAGAAGAAGTTGCTGGCGGCGCGGTTCGAAGCAGAGATCGTTGGGAACGAAGCGTTCGCCTTTTTGGCGCAGGAGCTCTTCGATAACCGGATGGCGTCCGGCGACGATCAGGAGTTCGCCAGCATCGTTGAACTCGGGGCGGATGTAGCCGCGGTCGGCGGCAAGCTTTGCGAGGGAAGTGAGAACGTCGAGTTGCGCGATGGCAGCGGCGGTGCGGCGCAGGCGAATGGCTTTGGCGGCGATACTTGAGCGGATATCGACGAAGAGCTGGCGTTCAATTTCGAGGATGCGTTCATCGGCGGCGAGAACTTTGCGCTCGTAATCTTTCAGCTCGGGAGAAGTAAAGCGCTCAGCGTTTACTAGGGTTTGTTTGCGTTCGTAATCGGCCGGCGCGTTGTGCTGGTGGGCCTTGGAAATTTCGATGTAGTAGCCGAAGACCTGATTGAAGCGGATTTTCAGGGAATTGATTCCGGTGCGTTTGCGTTCGCGGTCTTCCATCGAAGCGATGATTTGTTTGCTGTGCTGGCTGAGGTCGCGGAGTTCGTCGAGTTCGGCGTGAAAGCCGGGGCGAATCATGCCGGGATCGGTGGCGACAGTGGGAGGTTCATCGGCGATGGACCGTTCGAGGGTTTCGCGAACGTCGGTAAGTTCGTCGATTTCGGAATGCAAATGGCGGAGGAGCGCGCTGCCGCCCGCCGGAGGCGGAGTAACGAAATTTCTGAGGACCGGAAGCTGAGCTAGCGATTTGCGAAGGGCCACCAGTTCGCGGGGACCGGCCTGGCCAAGCGTGATGCGGCTGGTGAGGCGTTCGAGATCCTGAATACCGCGAAGTTCCTTGCGAATTTCTCCGCGGACGACGGTTTGTAGCAGTAAATGGGAGACGGCGTCGAGGCGTTCGTCGATGGCGTTGCGGTCGATCAACGGACGAAGAATCCAGGAGCGCAATAGGCGAGCGCCCATTCCGGTGACGGTGACATCGAGAGCGGCGACCAACGTTGTGGGTGCGTTTTTGCCGGAGTCGTCGGAAAAAATCGGCGTGAGAAGTTCGAGATTGCGAACGGAAACGGGGTCAAGAACCAGCGCATTGTGTTGTTCGTAATAGCGAACACGATCGAGGTGCCGTAGCGCTTCAAGGGTTGGAGGGCCGCTCGCGCCCGCGCTGCCCGACGATTCGGCGCCTTTTGCCGCGTTCTCACGTAGGTAATGGACGATCGCACCGGACGCGGCTAGCGCGTGGGGATGATCGTCGAGGCCGAAGCCGGTGAGCTCGGCGACGCCGAATTGTTCCTTGATAATGCGATGCGCGTAGTCGAACTGGAAGGCCCAGTCGTCAATGCGGCTTTCAACGCCACCGGTGCCGTCGAGGAGCGAAGTTTTTGCGGTTTCAAAAAGCTGAGCAGGGCGCGGGAGAAGAGTTTCGCGAGGATGGAGGAGTTGCAGTTCGTCGCGAAGAGACTCCTCGGTACGCGGGCCGGAAAATTCAGTGCACTGGAATTCGCCGGTGGAGAGATCAACGAAGGCCAAGCCGATGATGCTGGCAACAGAGTCTTGGTATACGGAAGCGAGAAAATTATTTTCTTTAGCGTCGAGTACAGCGACGTCGGTGGCGGTGCCGGGAGTGATGACGCGGACCACTTCGCGGCGAACGAGTTTTTTGCCGGGGCCCGGCTGCTCCATCTGATCGCAGATGGCGACTTTGAAGCCGGAGCGGATGAGTCGCGCGATGTAGCCGTCGGCGGAGTGATAAGGGACGCCACACATGGGAATAGGCTGGCCTTTTTCGCGATTGCGGGAGGTGAGCGTGATTTGCAGTTCGCGGGAGGCGAGGATCGCGTCCTCGTAGAAGAGTTCGTAAAAGTCGCCGAGACGGAAGAGCAGCAACGCGTGCGGGTAGCGCGACTTGATCGCCTGGTATTGCTGCATGAGGGGTGTGGTGGCGTCGATCATGGGAGGAAGTGAGTGGTGAGTAGGGAGTAGTAGGTAGCGGTCGGGCTAGTGAGATTTGTTGAATTGGGTGGCGGCGTAGAAGTTGAGATCCTTCGGACATCCTTGTCGGATGTCCTCAGGATGACAATTGTTCTAGGTGCGACGGTTATGGAAACGGTCGTCATGAGTGAACACCGATTTGGCGGAGGAGGAAGGCGTAATCGAGGGCGATTTCGCGGAGGTAGTCGTAGCGGCCGGAAGCGCCGCCGTGGCCTGCGCCCATATTGATTTTGAAGAGGAGCGGGTTCGAATCGGTTTTCAGAGTGCGGAGTTTGGCTACGTATTTGGCGGGTTCCCAGTACATGACCTGAGAGTCGTTGAGGCCGGTCTTGACGAGCATGGCGGGATAGGGTTTCGGTTCGAGATTGGAATAGGGATCGTAGCTCTTCATGTAGAAGTAGTCTTCGGCAGCTTGCGGATTGCCCCATTCTTCGTATTCGCCGACGGTGAGCGGAAGGCTCGCGTCGAGCATGGTGTTGAGGACGTCAACGAAAGGGACGTGGCTAATGACGGTGTGGAAAAGGTCGGGGCGGAGATTGCTGACGGCGCCCATAAGCAGGCCACCGGCGCTGCCGCCTTCGATGATGAGTTTTTTGCTGTTAGCGTAGCGCGTGGCGATGAGGTGTTCGGCAGAAGCGATGAAATCGGTGAAAGTGTTGTGCTTGTGGTGCATGCGCCCGGCGTCGTGCCAGGGTTTGCCGAGTTCGCCGCCACCGCGAATGTGGGCAACGGCGTAGACGACGCCGCGCTCGAGCAGGCTGAGACGGTTCGAACTGAAATTGACAGGCATGGAGATGCCGTAGCTGCCGTAACCGTAGAGGAGGAGAGGAGCCGAGGCGTCGCGCGGGGTGGACTTTTTGTAGACGAGGGAGATGGGGATGCGGGTGCCATCGGTGGCGATGGCGTGGATTCGTTCGCTGGCGTATTGCCAGGAATCGTAGCCGCCGAGCACGGGTTGCTGTTTGCGGAGAGTGCTTTGGCGAGTGGCGACATCGAAATCGAAGACCGAGCGCGGGGTGATGAAGGATTCGTACGAATAGCGAAAATGGGATTGATCGAATTCGGGATTGGCGCCGGGGGCGGCGTTGTAGGCGGGTTCGGTGAATGCGATTCGAAAAGAATTGGCGAGCAGGTCGGCGGGCAGCGCGTGGAGAGGAATTACGCGGAGGAAGGGCAGGCCGTCTTCGCGTTCGAAGAGGACAAGATGGGCGCGGAAGGGCTGAGCGGAAGAGAGCATGACGGCGGGCCGATTGGGGATGAGTTCGACCCAGTTCGAACGCTGAGGATTGTCGACGGGAGCGGCAACGAGGCGGAAAGTGCGGCCGCCGGAGTTGGTTCGAATGAGAAAGACATCCGGTGAGGCCAGAGAGATTCCACCGATCGGAAAGTTGGGGTGATGCTCGGGGTAATACTCGTGGGCATCTTCGCGCGGGGCGATGAGCTGAAATTCGCCGGTGGGATTGGCGGCGGATAGGAAACGGGCTTCGCTGGTGGTGTGGCTGGCGCAGACTAGAAGGAGATAGGCGCCGCCGCGGGTGC
>Ga0210402_10004109_pt1 | contig 13356 bp, 19 predicted proteins | sample IncBWC7MmetaG_FD_161055 | JGI IMG/M metagenome (GOLD analysis project Ga0210402, IMG submission 161055) | Forest soil microbial communities from Barre Woods Harvard Forest LTER site, Petersham, Massachusetts, United States - Inc-BW-C-7-M | ecosystem: Environmental > Terrestrial > Soil >...
ATCATTGGAGTCCTATCGGATTCTGATCGGACAAGTAGGACTCCTATCGGACTCCGATAGGAGTCCTAGGATTCCGATCGGACAAGTCGGAGTCCGATCGGAATGGGTGGGGGAGTGTGAAGTTTACCCAATCCTAGCTTCTTCTGTGATGTCTCCAGATAACTTCAAGTCCTTCTCATCAATCTCCTGATACTGAGTCAGGTCAGCATCAAGTGATATGCTCTCCAATAGGTCTGAACATGTCTCTTGACTGATGTTCCAGCAGCATTAATGGCCTTCCATGCTTTGGTTTCCCTCCTTTGACTCTTGGCAGCTTGGAGTTGGCTTCGATACAACATGGCTTTATCAGCTAATGACATCCTAAGATTTTCCAAGGCATCATTTGCTTGCCCCATCCATAGCTGGATCTCTTGTCCCATGAGGTGCAATGTTTGCTCCTGTCTTCTGCATTTTTTTGCACCTAGAGATGATGGCATCAGTACTTTTATCTTCTCTGCAGCTTCATCCACAGCATCTTCATCCTCATACTCATCCTCCTCTTCACTTCCTTCATCACTGAAGAGGTCATCATCTATGACTGCCCACTGATGATGATCATCACTGTCAAGGTCACTATCATCATCACTGCCAACATCATTACCGTCCACATCATCCTGCTCCAACTGTGATCCCAGATGACCCAAAAACATGTCTGCCTTTCTATGGAATGCATGAATTTTTTGTTGGAGATGTTGTTGTTGCTCCTGAATTTTGATTTTAGCTCTGGTTGATGGTTTTTTCCCTACAACCTGCTTGGCCATTCTGAGTTTGTCCTTGAATCAACCCTATCAGATTGAATAACTCCTTATGATAGTTCATATTGGACAAACTGGGATTCCTCAAGATTTATTCCTGATGACAGCCAAGAGATGCTTGCTATGTCACTGTCATTGGCTGACTCCTCCGTGGCCATTTTCAGATGTACCTCTGCTTGGGAAGGTGCTGAAGCCAATAATGAGAAGTGGAAATCCATCATGAAATTTGCAAGAGAACTGACCTTTCTGGACATTAAGATCATAAATTGAAAGTGCCTTCCCCCATTTCACAAGGGCATCTGCTTCCTCTCTTGCCCACTTGATCTGATTGTCCTTTTTGATAGAATTTGAAAGTTCATCAAATGATTTTTGAGTCTGCTGTAAGCCCAACTTGGCTTGTTTCATCTTTGTAACCAGCATTGACACTGAAGAGACAGGTCTGTCGGGGGGGTCTGGGATATCTAAAATCTAGAACTCACCCATCCCAACTGTCTTCTTCCAGTTCACATCTCATATGATCATTCAGTATTTCCCTCCTGTGCCACTTGCTCATGGCCCGGGCCATAATTGCAAATTTGTTGAAGAGAGACCATAATGTCTCCATGATCTCCCCATCAATCTGACCAGCACCAACAATAAAGTTCAAGGAATATTCCCAAAAAAACTTCTTCACATGGGCACCAAGATGGAACTTGCCCACAGCTACGCAGACCTTCTTAAAGTTCTTGAATGCAAGAGTCCCACGGTTCTTTTTCACTTGGCGTTCGAAATTGACCCACCACTGACACATGATGTCATAAATCATGAGGAGCTGCAAAATCGTGGGATGATTTCCAGTGTTGTAGCTAGTGGCCTGGCAAATAGCATAGTCCACATTCACCTGTCTGAAAGTAAAACAGCAATGGGACTTTCAGTGTGCTGGATCGGATGGAGCAACCTGGACTGTACCTTTCTCCCTTTTGAAGGTCCACCATGCTATGTGGAACAAAGCATCCATGACAGGCACATGCACAGCCAACTACACCTGTGCAGTCAAGGTTTTTTCATCCAGAACCTTCCTCATTAGCAGCCTTGTGGTTGGAACATCTTGGTTTCTGCTTTTCTCAGCCAGAAGCAGAACACCAATTGCAGTAACAGTCCCACCTTATCTTTAACATGTACAGCATGTTTCAGGTGGTGCTGATAGGGTCCATCTTGGCAAAAGAAGGCCTCTCCATCTGTAAGCATCACATCATCATCTGGGTTCTTCATCACCATGTGGTCAGCCTTGTAATCGCCATCATAAGTCAAGCTTCTTCGGAAACGCCATCTGTGTTCAGAAATGCATTAGGAAAAGGCAATCAATAAAGACCAAAGTACCTACTGATCTTTTTCCTTGTGCCAGTCCTTGGGTAGATTCACTCCAGGCTGTGGACATGCAGGACAGAATAGGGCCAGTTCCCCAGGCCCTGGAGTTTTATGAGTGTCATGGCCAAAACCAAAGACTTTACGAGAATTTAAGTCTCTCCATTGACGAGAGACACGGAGGAGTTCTTGATAACGATTCTACAATCATGTCAAGGGTTAGAGATGAAACAATCTATGTCAATGTTTTACCATGAACATTGACCGAGTCAGGAAAGGTTTTGTTAGTAAGCCATCGAAGCTTATTGAAAAAATTATTCGCTGCCATCCTACACTCCATGGAATCCAAATGGAAGTAATCCAGGCATTGGAAGGTGAAGGCTGATCTGGGTTGTTCTATACTAGCTGGGAATAATCCCATCTTGAATTGCATTATATGCCTCTCTGGATGGTCCTTGCAGGCACACCACCAGACCTGATGTTGATGGACCCCAGACTTGTCAACAATGACCAACTGGTCATCATCGCCATCATCCCAATCCTCAACTGCTGGGCAAACCCCACCACCATGCCCAATGTGTAGAATGAAACCCAAATTTTTAAGACTGGTTGAACTAAAGTACGATCCTTTTCACTCCTGGATTCTGTGAAATGGATGCTGCTGATGTTCTTTCACACAACATGTGTGACAGTACCAATGCGGGGACCAGCAATCAGAGCAACAAAAGAAGTCGCCCTCCACTGTTCCACAGCCACCACAATGCTGTTCAGAAGGGGGTGCTTCCTTGCTAAGGAGCTCAAACAGGTATTTTGCTCTATATGGTTTCCATTCCTGAAGGAAGGCATTCTGACTCTGTAAACTTTTCTTAGCCTGCATTATTTAGCCTGTTAATGAACACACACTTTTCCAGATTTTTTCGATTTCTGTTTAGATTTTGTCTTCTTAGAAGCTGCATTCCCCCCTCCAACAATGTGTGGATTACGCATGTTGGTTGTATGTTGCACCTTTCGGGGGGAACAGTCTGGGGCCTCTGCATCTCGTTTCTGGGGAATGACTTTGGCGGGTTTAACAACCTTTTGAATGATGGTTGGTTTGCCTCTCCTGGTCTGGCCCATCTCAAAAATGCCTTACTTTGACATGATGGAGAGAGGAAAGAGGGAAAATGTTCAGGGTCGCAAAAAAAAAAAAAAAAAAAAAAGAGACAAATAAATAACAACAACATGACTAATATGCATCAGACCTTCTATTCAAGAACCACTTTGACATCCACCTGGTAAAATGCTCCTCCTTTACCCATCCACTTTGCTCAACACATAGACGATTGTGGATGTTATTCCTCATATAATGGGCATAACATATCCGTTCTCCTCCTTCCCATTTCTTTACTGCATGCCTGAAGTTCTTTCCAGTTATGGCCACAACAGTCCCTGGGTTGTATTGGATTTTGGCACCAATATCTGCCAGCTCTAGATATGCAGTCTCATAAGTACCTGCAGCAACAAGAAAGTCAAAGCAAGCCTTCCATCCACCACCATCCCTATGGGGAGGGGTTATCCTGTTTACTATGACACCAATGCTAGAAAAAGCAGAATTCCATAAGTGGATATTCTGATGATCATGGTGAAGCTGCTTTGCAGTCTGAATTGCAGACATCCCAGCCTCAAACAACTTTGGTTCAATGAGTTGGAGCAGCATATTATATCCTCTTCTGTGTCTTGCATGGAATCTAGCCATTCCGAAGTTCCCTTTTTCGACAGTCTTTGTGAAGGACTAAGTTTGTCCTCCGATCTCTATAGCATGGGTAGAGGGTCCAGTGCTGATATACAGGAGCAGGTAAAAAACTACTTGACATACCTCTTTCCTTTGTTGAAACCAGGATGGAGACATGTCCAGAGATCCTGCTTGGAATTTAGATGAGGCCAAGATCTCGAAAATTTTCGGGTCGTTTCTCCAAATTGGGTCATGGTCCGGATTAAAATCGACGGTCTTCTCCAATTGCCTCTTCAGAAATTTAGTAGCAACTTCAAGGTCTGGCTGCACATTATTTATGCACTTGTCAGGGATGGCCAACCATGAAAATACAACACATACCAGCCTGCCACTAAGGATTCTTGGCAGAACCCATATGAGAATGCGGCCATGGCGGTCCAGAATAACAGCAGGTTCCCTGATTATACCCAATTCGGGATTTGGAAAGAATTTTTCCAATGATGCATTGGATGCTGATGTTTCACCATGTAGTTCAATGGTTTGTTTAATGGATTCTGCATAACGATCTGCATCCCATTTAATCCGTACTGGAACAAAGGAGATTTGGTAAGTGAAAAATGTAGATAAAATGCAACTAAAGTGGTCACTTGGGTTGAGAAGCGCAACAACAATAGTTATTAGTATTCTCTGCTGGTGATCATCAGCTGAAAGTGATTTCAAGTGGTCATCCAGCTTTGACCTGGAAAACAAAGAACAGTTTAGAAAGTGCAGAATGTCACAAGCATCCCATACAGAATTCTGGCTCGCTCCCTTGTGTATGACTGTGGAGGTGTTTGACCAGGCAGGTCATACAGTTCAGTACATTCCTTCAATAATTTCTTGAGTCGTGCTAAGGGTGAATCACTTTGAGAAATGGGTTGTGATACACTGTGTAGCATAGAGAGGACTGTCTTACCCAGTCTGATGGGAGTTGCCCTCATCAGAATCGATATTCACCCAATGGCGATTGAACAACTTCGGTAGTGGGGCTCTGCAAGTCATGATGAAGGTAGGAGAAACAAATTGACATGAGGCCTACATGAGGCATTAAATATCACATGAGGCGCAGCCCTTAGGGAGCTACACGTGATCAAACTTGAACCACAAAAGGTCACGTGGAGCTCTTGGTACATACCACGAGCTCCATGTGATCACATTTCAGGCCTTTTCACAAATACACACTTTATTCAAGACTCTATTACCTGTACCTGGACACTAGAACATTCAAATCATATTTAGGGAGCATGCTGAACCATCTCAGATTGCATGGTATCCCATTGTGTCGAGAAAAGACAAGTATTCAAAAATGTAGGTCACATGGAGCTCTTGGTACGTACCACGAGCTCCATGTGATCACGTTTTAGCCCTTTTCGCAAATACACACTTTGTTGACAACTCTATTACCTGTACCTGGGCACTAGAACATTCAAATCATATTTAGGCAGCATGGTGAACAACCTTAGATTGCATGGTATGCAAATGTGTCGAGAAAAGACAAGTATTCAAAAATGTAGGTCACGTGGAGCTCTTGGTACATACCATGAGCTCCACATGATCACATTTCAGCCCTTGTCACAAATGCAGACTTTGTTCACAACTCTAAATTAGACAAAGTGGCTACTGCTCTAGAAACTGCTCAGGGGGATGAGTATTCTTACAACAATTTGGTAGTAAAGAGGGCAAAGAACATGTATTGCATCTATTTCTCCACCAACAAACAACAAGTACGACACCACAAATGCACAGGACAGCAACAAATGATAGAATATGTTGGGGAAAAGAGGATTATCAGACCACTTTGCAGCAATGGTCACTTTTGTTTCCGTCTTTTACCATTCTCCTTTCTATCTTTAGAGTCATCTAGTAGAGCACGCTTTGCACTGTGTTTGGGAGCAGAGGTACTCCCTTCCACAACAGCTGCTGATGCCTTTATGGACTTTGAAGACCCAGAGAGCTGACTACGAGTAACACAGTGGACAGACGGCCAACGGTGGCTTTTGTGGGCCTTACCCTTTCCTTTCTTGTCTGCCTTTCCCTTCCCTTTCTTGTCCTTCTTTCGAGTCCCCTCAACCTCTTCTTCTTGGTCACCAGACTGACCACCAGTTTCATCGACACCCTTCATGACAATATCTGGATCCTCGGTCCTCTGTGGGGTCTCCTTTGTCACAGGACTGACAACCATGCAATTATGCTCTTCTTTCCCCTCAGGGATGTTGTTGTTGACATCTGGTTGGCCAACTTCTAGTTTTTGCCCCTCGACCACTGTTTCGCCATCTTCCGGATTGTGGAGCTGTCTATTGTCAACTTCTGGTTTGCCACCCTCTGGTTCATCAGATAAAAAAATATTGCAGTCATCAAAATCCAGCTGTGGAGGAAGTTTCATCACATAGTCCCTTCCAAGATAAGTATCGTACTTTCCATGCCTCCGGATTTTAATTGATGGCCCAGTCCAGTATAAACACTCAGAATCCCCCTTCACAATCAAGCGTTTCAAGCAAGCCAGGAGCTCCGGATGGTTTGTTTTGAATAGCCAAATCATCTTCTGCTCGACTTGTGCAGGAGTGCCTCCATAACCCCTGGGAGCAAAATAAGCTCTCTTCTTCTTGGATATGACAACAGCTGCAGCGAATTCTACCAAGGAATGCCGGAAGACACTGAGTGGACAGATGGTCTTTCCACTCAGACCTTCCAGCGTACTCTCCACGGTAATATCGTGGAGCCCAAGGTGTACATTTAACGATAATCAGGTGCCACCCCAAGTCGGCCCAACACATAAAAGGGCAACGATATTATCGGTTGGGCCCAACCTTGGGAGAGGGTACCCCTTCCACGATATTATCGGGTGGGCCCAACTACCCTGTGGGATACCCCTGCCACAATATTATTGGTTGGGCCCAACTTTGGTAGAGGGTACCCCTGCCACGATATTGTCAGTTGGGCCCAACCTTGGTAGAGGGTAACCCTTCCATGATATTATCGGTTGGGCCCAACTACCCTGTGGGATACTGTAAGGGGACATCCCATTTTCCGCACTTTCCGCGCTCTAGAACCCGCACTTCCCACTTCCTCCTTTCCGCTATTCCGCTATCCCGCTCTCCGACTATCTGCAACCGCGCCCGCCGTACTACCGCGCGCACTAGTGCGGATATATACCCTGTACGTACCTATTATGTAATTACCCCTTACCCCTTGTACCTGTGACGTCTTCCCCCTGTTCCTCATCCCCCTAAGGTACTTCGGTTCCTTTCTGTGGCTTGGTACTATATAGTTTATATTTTTCCGTATATACACACATCTACCCTTGTAGGGGGTTCCTTAGGTTTATCTCTTTGGATCTCCCCTACAAGGTAATGTCCCATTAGTTATTCCTCATTAGTTGTTAATCTAATACTCTTTGGATCTCCCCTACAAGTTGAGTGAGGTATCCTCAACACTGAGGGTCGCCCTTACAGATACCCCTGCCACGATATTATCGGTTGGGCCCAACCTTGGCAGACCCTATCCATTCCACAATATTCCCTGGGGCTAAATATAATCTGGGTCTACGATGGGACTAATTATGTTTTGGGATAACAATGGAGGTGACCACCTCCACAATGTTGCTGCTGGATGAACACAACCGAGTATTATGTTTTACACAGATGTACTCCATACAGATGAGAACATATGAAATAAGAGGTAGAAGTGTTATACCGCATCATTCCCAAATTGTTTCCTTGCATGATTTCCAAGTTTCTGCCACATGTCAGCCTTCCTTGCAGCATAACATGCATGCCCCACATGTCCAGCAGATATACTCTCCCTTTCCCTTCTCTCCCACTGCCGCTGCATCTGTTCATACCACCGGATAGTGTTTCCCATCTCATCTCTTACAGTGATATGTTCCTCCCTCCACCGGGTGAACCTTGCCTTTCCTCTCAACCAGTTCACCCTGTAAACTTGATAATACAATCTTTAATATCCTACTTTCCAGCATTGTATTGAGAAGGTGACTCACATTCCTGCATCCAGTCACTTTCCTGCTCTTTCGATCCCATTTTCCCTAGCCACCAAAACCATGGCAACTGGTCACTCTTTTGCCCAATCCTCGATTCCTCCATGATATCTCCAGATAATGACAAGTCCTTCTCATTGATCTCATCATAATCAGTCAGGTCAGCTTCCAGATTTTGCAAGGCTCGATATGCTCATCTGTAGGTCCAAACATGTTTGTTGATTGAAGTAGTTGCCAAATTGACTGCTGTCCAGGCCCTGGTCTCCATCCTTTGACTCTTTGCAGCACGAATTTGGCTTCGATAGAGCATTGCTTTATTGGCCAATGACATCCTAAGATTCTCCAAGGCATCATTTGCTTGCCCCTTCCGCAGCTCGATCTCTTGTAGCATGAGGTTGGATGTTTTTTCATGTTTTCTGCACTGCTTTGCACCTAGAGAAGATGGCATTAGCAATATGACCTTGTCTGCAGCTTGATCCACAGCTTCCTCATCCTCATACTCATCCTCCTCTTCACCCCCTTCATCGCTCATAAGGTCGTCATCAATGACTTCCCATCCAACATCGCCATCACAGTCAAGGTCACTATCAACACCCAAGTATTCTTGTTCTGCCCGTGAGCCCAGGTGACCCAAAAAGATGTCTGCTTTTTTATTAAATGCATGAATCTTCTTTTGGAGACGTTGCTGCTGCTCCTGGATTTTTATTTTCGCTCTGGTTGATGGGTATTTTCTTACAACCCGCTCCTTCATTCTCAGGTCGTCCCTAGATAGTACCCAGTCAGCTGAGATTCCCCAGCATCATGTTCTAAATAAGGCTAACCTTGTTGCCTCAAGATCTATCCCTGATGAGAGCCATGAGATGCTAGCTATGTCACTCTCTTTTGCTGAATGCTCCGTAGCCAATTTCAGATGTATCTCTGCCTGAGAAGGTGCTGGAGCCAACGATGAGGAATCAAAGGCTAAGACCAACTCAGCAAAAGGGCTGACCTTTCTGGAGCTCCACACCATAGATTGCAAGAGCCTCCCCCCCTTTTTTGAGTGCATCGGCTTCCTGTTTTGACCATTTGGACCGATTTTCTTCTGTGATAGACTTGGAAAGTTCATCAAACGATTCTTTTGTTTCCTTTAGGCCTGCCTTTGCCCGTTTCAACTTTGTGGCCAACATTGAAGCTGCAGAAACCAATCTGTCAGCAAAGTGAGAAACCTAAAATCCTGTACTCACTCATTCCAACAGTTTTCTTCCAGTTCACGTCTCTCATATGGTCATTCAGTATTTCTCTTCTATGCCACTTGCTCATGGCCCGGCCCATGACTGCAAATTTGTTAAACAGAGACCACAATGTTTCCATAATTTCCCCATCAATCTGACCAGAGCCAACAATGAAGTTTAAGGAATATTCCCAAAAACACTTGTGGACATGTGCCCCAAGATGAAACTTGCCAACAGCTACACAGACCTTCTGAAACTTCTTGAAGGTGAGAGTATCCTGGTTTCTCTTCACCCGCTTGCGAAAATTAACCCAGTACTGACACATGATGTCATAAACCATGAGGAGCTGCACAATAGAGGGATGTTCTCCAGTGTTATAGCTTGTGGCCTGGCATAGAGCATAATCTACGTTGATCTGCCTGACATGGGACAAAAATGTGATTTTCAGTGGGCTAGATACAATCAATGGACAAGAACTGTACCTCTCTCCCTTTTGAAGGTCCACCATGCTATGTGGAACAAAGCATCCATGGCGGGCACATGCACAGCCAATTACTCCAGTGCAGTCAAGGTTTTTTCTACCAGAACCTGCCTCACTAGCAGCCTTGTGATTGGAGCATGTAGGTTTCTGCACTTTTGATTCAGAAACCAAGCTTGAACTACCGTGACATCCTCACCTTTTCTTGATAATAAACAGCAGTTTTCAAGTGGTTCTGATAGGGGCCATCACGGCAAAAATAGCCTTCTCCATCAGTAAGCATGACATCATCATCTGGGTTCTTCATTATCATATGGTCCGCTTTGAAACCTCCATCAGTGGTCAAGCTTCTTCGGAATCGCCATCTGCATGTATGCAAAGTCCAGCATTAGCACAAAACGTCTGTTGGAGATCAATGTACTTACTGATCTTTTTCTTTGTGCCAGTTCTCTGGTAGATTCACTCCAGGTTGCGGACATGCAGGGCAGAACAAGGCCAGATCGCCGTCCCCCGGACTGTTATGAGTGTCATGGCCAAAGCCAAAGACTTTACGAGAATTCAGGTCTCTCCACTGCCTAGAAACACGAACGAGTTCCTGGTAACGATTCTACAATCAAATCAGTGCTCAGAATTAGGATCATCACTGTCAACATTTGAACTCACATCGACCGAGTCAGGAAAAGTTTTGTTAGTAAGCCGTCGAAGCTTATTGAAAAAATTATTGGCTGCAGTCTTGCACTCCATTGAGTCCAGGTGGAAGTAATCCAGGCATTGAAAGGTGAAGGCAGTTTTAGGTTTTTCGGTACTGGCTGGGAACAGACCCATCTTGAATAGCATCAAATGCCTTTGCCCTCCGTCCTTGCAAGCACACCACTGGACTTGATGTCTATGAATCCCCGATTTGTCAACAATGACTAAATTTTCATCATCATCATTGTTGTGATCCTCGGCTGATGGGCAAACCCCACCACTGTGGCCAATATGTAGAATGAAACCCAAGTCTTTAAGAGTGGTTGGAGTGAAGAACGATCCTGTCCACTCTTGGATTCTATGAAATGGATGCCATTGATGTCCCTCCACACAACATGTTCCACAGTACCAATGCGGGGACCAGCAATCAGAGCATTGAAAGAACTTCCCCGCCGTTTTGCCACAGCCACCACAATCCCACCGTGAAGGGGGCGCTTCCCTGGAAAGTAGCTGAAACAAATATGTTTCCCTAAAAGGCTTCCATTCTCGAAGGAAAGCATTCTGATTCTGTAACAAGTCCTTATGCTGCACCATCATTATAGTCAATGATCACTCACTTTTCCAGATTTCTTTGACTTCTCTTTATTTTTTTTCAATGGAGAAGATGTGTGTCCTCCTCTAACAACTTGCGGATGAGTCAGGTTGGCTGTACGTCTGGTTTTTCGGGGCGAATCATCCTTGTCCCCTGAGAGGGGAGATTCCAGGTCTCATTTTTTAGGAATTACTTTGGGTGGTTTCACAACCTTTTGAACGATGGTTTGCTTCCCTCTCCTAGTCTTTCCAGTCTGAAAGATAACTTGCTTTGACATTGTTGAGGGAGTAAAGAGAGAGGAAGAAAAGTCAGGGCCAAGAAGAAAAAAAAAACAAACAAAAAAACAAATACAACAAAACAAAACATGATTATTAAGCATCGGATTGCCTCTTCAAGAACCCTTTTGACATCCAATGTGTAAAATATTCCTCTTTGACCCATCCAGTTTGCTCCACCTGCAAACGTTGGTGAACATTATCCCTCATATAGTGGGCATAACATATCCTTTCTCCTCCTTCCCAGTCAGCCACTGCATGCCTCAAGATCTTGCCAGTTATAGCAACAACAGTTCCTGGGTTGTACTCGATTTTAGCTCCAAGGTCAGCCATGTCCAGATATGCTATCTTGTAATTCCCTGCAGCAACAAGTAGGTCATAGCAAGCCCTCCAACCACCCGCATCCCTGTGTGGAGGGGTAATTCTGTTAACAATGACACCTATGCCAGAAAAGGCCGACGTCCATAAATTGATGTTCTGATGATCAGAGTGAAGCTGCTTGGCAGTCTCAATGGCAGTCATTCCTGCATTGAATAATTTTGGTGCAATCAGTTGCATCAGCTTGTTTATATCTTGTTCTGTTTCTTTGATGCAAGATAGCCAGGCAGAAGCCCCCTTCTTTGATAGCGTTTGCGAAGGACTGAGTTTATCCACCAGCCTCTAAATTTACAGGCAGGCAGTGAATTTCTTGAGAGAGGACATAAGTAAAACATCGACATACGTCTTTATGTTGTTGAAACCAGCTGGGTGACAGATCCACTGATCCTGGCTGAAACTGGGCAGGCTTTGGGAATCTGAAATATGCAGGGTTGTTTCTCCAGGCTTTCTCATGTTGGTCATCAAAATCGATGGTCTTCATCAATTCATTTTGAAGACATGTAGTGGCGGCTGCAAGATCTTCCTGCAGATGTTCTCTTGTCAGCTCAGGCAACGCTCAAAAGCAGAAGGCATACTAGTCGGCCACTGAGAATACCAGGCAACAGCCATAACATAATATGGCCATGGAGGTCCACAATAATAGCAGGTTCTCTCAATGTACCCAATTTCGGATTGATAAAGTATTTCTCCAAAGACGCATTTGATGCTGATGTTTCGCCCCTTTGTTCAACAGTAATTTTGACCTTCTCAGCGAAGCGATCGGCATCCCAGGGAACCCGTACTGCAAAAACAAGTGTGGAGTAAGGAATAGGTCCTGGATTACCAGAGGCCACAGACGTACTCGGGTTCAAAAGCGCAGCAGCAACGATTAGTACTATCCTTTGCTGGTGGTCATCGGATGATAGGAACTTCACTCGGTGCTCTATTCCACAGCTGAAAAAGATGAGGATTTCAAAAAAATCAACAATATCGTAATGAGTGTCTCATACGCTATTCTGTCTCGCTCCCGTGTGAATGACCCCGGAGCAGTTTCACCGGGGCGGTCGTATGTCGCGGAAAACTCTTTCAATATGTCACATAGTTGGTGCGAGACTGAATGGCTTTAAAAAATCAGACAAGATGCATCAGTTTGTAATAGAACTTTTTACCTTTTGTTCGGGGTTCTCTCATTTGCAGAGTCGATATTGGCCCAATTGCATTTGACCGACTGTGGTAATGGGGCTCGAGTGTAACTGGACATCACGATAGTCGTGAAGAAAGAGTATGTAACATGAGGCTGCAACGCGGCCTTTTCTCAATCAGAGGTCACGTGCGGCCCTTGGTACGTACCAGCAGCCGCACGTGACCTTTTATTTTATTTTATTCCTGCTTCAATCGCAGCGTTGCCTGAACAACGCCTGACTTCTGCACGTTCCCTTATTGACAGGGTTAAGCTTCGTTTGCACTAATCACAGCACTGAGAGGCAGCCGGTTAAGTGTCGTGATCATGCCGTGGACCTTTGTCGGGCATTACTGCTCGCATCATCGTCGACGACTCTATGGAGAGGTCTAAAGTTTCCCTTGCTTTTGTCAACCAGAACAATATTCCTTGTTCTATGACATCTTCTGGTCCAGTAGTGGTACTAGCGGACCGTGGCTGGGTTCATTCGATTTTTGCCATGCAGGTTGTTTCAGATATATCATCCGATATCATAGTCGGACGGACTGGATGGTTGCATGCTGTGTGGAATGTGTTGATGAACATTTGAGGCATTCTTCAGAAATGACTGTTCCAACTTTCCTTCCCGGTCACAGTTGGATTCAGGAACCTGCTTGTATGTTTTTTTTTTTTTTTTTTATTTTTTTTTTTT
>Ga0210402_10004110_pt1 | contig 13356 bp, 15 predicted proteins | sample IncBWC7MmetaG_FD_161055 | JGI IMG/M metagenome (GOLD analysis project Ga0210402, IMG submission 161055) | Forest soil microbial communities from Barre Woods Harvard Forest LTER site, Petersham, Massachusetts, United States - Inc-BW-C-7-M | ecosystem: Environmental > Terrestrial > Soil >...
GGCCGGTGAAGCCGGTGCCGCCTGTCGTCATGATGACGTCGACGCCGGTATCGGCGATCCATTTCCGGATCACGCTTCGGATCGCCTCGACATCGTCGGTGACGATCTCGCGCGCGGCGAGCTTGTGGCCGGCCGCGGTGAGCCGGTCGGACAGCGTGGTGCCGGATTTATCGTCGGCGAGCGAGCGCGTGTCCGAAATCGTCAGCACCGCGATGTTGAGCGGGATGAAGGGCCTGGCTGCATCGCTCGACGACATCATCTCTCATCCTGTTGCGCTTCTAGACCCTCATGGTGAGGAGGCGCGTCAGCGCCGTCTCGAACCATGAGGCCCGACTGTGGCCTCATCCTTCGAGACGCCGCTTCGCGGCTCCTCAGGATGAGGGGATAGACCTTTCCTGACGCGTCGGCACTAGCGCACCGCGCCGGGGGCAAAGGTATTGCAGGCCGATATCGTGCCCTGCTGATAGCCTCGCATGAACCATTCCTTGCGTTGCGCGGCGGAGCCGTGGGTGAAGGAGTCGGGCACCACCGCCCGGCCGGCATTACGCTGCAGCGTGTCGTCGCCGATCGCGGACGCCGTCGTCAGCGCCGCGTCGATGTCGCCGGCTTCGAGGAAGTTCGGCCGCTTCTTCTGCTCGAGGTTGGTCCACATGCCGGAAAGGCAGTCCGCCTGCAATTCGACCTTCACCTGCAGCGCGTTGGCTTCGGTCTTGCTGCCGGCCGCCTGCTGCGCCTTGGTCACCTGGGGGAGAATGGTGAGCAGGTTTTGCACATGGTGGCCGGCCTCATGCGCGATGATATAGGCGGCCGTGTACTTGCATGCGTTGCCGGAGCAGCCGCGGAAGCGCGTCTCGATCTCGCGGAAGAAGCCGGTATCGAGAAAGATCTTCTGGTCGGGCGGGCAGTAGAATGGCCCCATCGCCGACTGCGCCATGCCGCAGCGCCCGCCATTGGTGGCGTTGCGGAACAGCACGACCTTCGGACCCGTATAGGACTTTCCGCTGGCCGAGAACTGCTCGCTCCAGCGGTCGTCGATCTCGCCCAGGATTCCGGCAATCATGCTGCCCATTTCGTCGGATGGCGCGCCGGTCTTGCGCTGCCCCGAGGGGCGATCGGTCTGATAGGTCGAGCTCTGGTTGCCGCCGGTGAGGATTTCGGCGCCGCCGATCAGGATGCGCGGATCGATGCCGAAGGCGTAGGAGACCAGGCCAAGCACGATGAGGGTGCCGATGCCGAGCCCGCCGCCGCCGATCGGCAACCCGATGCCGCCGCCACCGCCGCCTCCGCTGTCGTCGCGACGGTCCTCGATGTCATCGCTGCGGCGGAAATCATCGTAACGCATGGCGATCTTCCTCTATTATTCGCGTTTTCGCGCATTCCAGCGCTTATTCGTGCCTTCGCGCGTCCACCAACGCCAGAAACTAAAATTTGCGTTCCATTAATCAATAACCCGCCCGGCAAAAATTGCCTAGCAGGCAAAAAATAACCAAGCGCTCGTTCGATAACTCCATGTTTACCCAAGCGGGTCAATGTAGCGCCAGTCGGTTTGTTGGTCCCGCGTCGCCGACAGCGTCGCCTGAGTCAGAGTTCTTGAGTCATGGTTGAGTCGCGTCGCGGGGCGTCTGCAAGGGCGCCCCGCACAAATTTTGAGTCCCCGGCAGATCACCGCGTCATCGTCGGTGATTGCGTCGCCGAGATGTCGAAGCTTGCGGCCGGTTCCGTCGACCTGGTGTTCGCCGATCCGCCCTACAATCTGCAGCTCAAGGGCGAGCTCAAGCGTCCCGACGAATCCCATGTCGACGCCGTCAACGACGACTGGGACAAGTTTTCTTCCTTCGCCGCCTATGACGATTTCACCCGCGCCTGGCTCCTGGCCTGCCGCCGCGTCATGAAACCGTCGGCGACGTTGTGGGTGATCGGCTCCTACCATAACATCTTCCGTGTCGGCGCTGTGATGCAGGACCTCGGGTTCTGGGTGCTGAACGACATCGTCTGGCGCAAATCCAATCCGATGCCGAATTTCCGCGGCCGCCGCTTCACCAACGCGCACGAAACGATGATCTGGGCCGCGCGTGACGAAAAAGCCAAGGGCTATACCTTCAACTACGAAGCGCTGAAGGCCGCCAACGAGGACGTGCAGGCGCGCTCGGACTGGCTGATCCCGCTCTGCACCGGCGAGGAACGGCTGAAGGGCAAGGACGGCAAGAAGGTGCATCCGACGCAGAAGCCGGAAGGCTTGCTGGCGCGCGTGCTGCTGTCGTCGTCAAAGCCCGGCGATCTCGTGATCGATCCCTTCAACGGCACCGGCACCACGGGCGCCGTGGCAAAACGTCTCGGCCGCCGCTACATCGGCTTCGAGCGCGATGCGGACTATGCCAAGGCGGCAAAGGAGCGCATTGCCGCCATCGAGCCGCTGCCGGAAGCCACGCTCGCGCCGTTCATGACCGCGCGCGACGCGCCCCGCGTCGCCTTCTCCGAGCTGATCGAGCGCGGCATGATCCTGCCCGGCACAAAACTGGTCGACGCCAAGAAGCGCCATGGCGCGCTGGTGCGGGCCGATGGCGCCATCATGCTCGGCGACAAGGTCGGCTCGATCCACCGCATGGGCGCGGTGGCGCAGGGCTCGGAAGCCTGCAACGGCTGGACCTTCTGGCATGTCGAGACCAAGGCCGGCTTGCGGTTGATCGACGAGCTCCGCGCCGAAATCCGCTCCGGCATGGCGGCGGGCTGAGGGGCCTTACTCCACTCCATCCATCGTCATTCCGGGACACGCCGTAAGGCGTGGGCCCGGAATCTCGAGATTCCGGGTTCGATGCTTCGCATCGCCCCGGAATGACGACGTTGAGGCACGCGCCCCGCATGACCGGGGTCACAAACTCGTCGCTTGCGCTCTGCCCTCAAATTTGGGCATGAAAAGGCTCCCACCCCGCGGCATTCCCCGCCGCGTGCCGAATTCTCGACAACAAAGAAAAGGGAGATTTTCGATGCTCAAATTCTACTTCAACGGTGCGCCGAACCCCAACAAGGTCGCGCTGTTCCTGGAAGAGACCGGCCTGCCTTGCGAGCTCGTGCCGGTCGACACCCGCAAGGGCGAGCAGTTCAAGCCGGAATTCCTGAAGGTCAATCCGAACGGCAAGGTGCCGGCGATCGACGATGACGGCGTGTTCGTGTTCGACTCTAACGCGATCCTGCTCTATCTCGGCGAGAAGACCGGCAAGTTCATGCCGCCGAACAACCCGCAGAGCCGCGCGTCGATGCTGTCGTGGCTGATGTTCATCGCCACCGGCCTCGGCCCCTATTCCGGACAGGCGGTGCACTTCAAGGTCGCCGCGCCGAAGGACCTCGAATACGCGCTCAACCGCTATCTCTACGAGGCGCATCGCCACTACAAGATCCTCGACGATCACCTCGCCGGGAGCAAATACATGGTCGGCGACACCTACACCATCGTCGACATGGCGTTCTGGGGCTGGGCGCGGCTCGGGTCCTTCGTGCTCGGCGAAGAGGGAGCCGCCAAATACAACAACGTGAAGCGGCTGGTTGACGAGGTCTCGGCGCGGCCCGCCGCAGCCCGCGCCGTCGCGCTGAAGGACAAGTTCACCTTCAAGGCTGATATGGACGACGAGGCGCGCAACTTCATGTTCGGCCATCTCAAGACCAAGGCGGCTTGATCGATCCACGATCACAAAACGGCGCCCTTCGCGGGCGCCGTTTTCGTATTCAGCCGTCGATTGCCGCGACCGCCTCGATCTCAATCAGCCAGCCCGGCCGCATCAGGCGGCTGACGACAACGAACGTGCTCGCCGGCGGTTTTTCGACATTGATGTAACGGTCGCGTATCGGGCGCAGCTTCGGCACGATGGCCTGATCCACCTCTGCGACGAGGTAATAGTTGAGCTTGACGATATCGGCCATGGTGCCGCCGGCGGCTTCGACCGCAATCTTGAGATTGCCGAAGATCTGCTCGACCTGCGCCTCGAAATCACCCTCACCGATCAGCCTGCCGGACGCGTCGCTCGGGACCTGGCCAGACAGGTAGACGATCGTCCCGTGATTGACCTTGGCGACGTGCGAATAGCCCGCCGGCCCCGGCGGTATCAGGGCTTTCGGGTTGATGAATTCCTTCGATGGCTTCGACATGATCCTCTCCCGATGGCGGCTGCGGCGAGCGCGGGTGTTATGCCATCCGATATCTCAATTCGCGACCGGAATTTTTGCGGCCGGAAATTCGCCCAGCACACGCACGCAGAGCGTCGAATCCTGATACTCCCTGATTTCGCGGATCTTGCCGCCATCGATGCGGTAGATCAGGCAATAATAGTTGTCGTAACGCGCGCCGGCTTTCGTCTCCATCTCGCCACGCGCCTCCACCACCACCCATTCGTCGTCGGCGATGAAGCGAAACGGCACGGTGCGGCTGTTCTCCTTCAACAGCGAGCGCACATAGCCGTAGAGGTCGCGCAGCACGGATTCCTTGCCGTGAAAGGTCTGCGACCAGGAATATTGCCCGGTGACGGTCATGGTGACGTCGTCGGCGAGCGCGTCGCGAAACGCCGTACGGTCGCCGGCGGCGATGCCGGCAAAGATCGTTTGCATCAGTTTCTTGTTGTCGGCGGCGCTCACGGCGATTTCTCCATCGACTGGGTGCTGCCAATCATGGCGCCGCCGCCGTTCATTCTTCCAATCGATAGTGCATATGATATATATTCACTAAATGAATTTGAATTCGCTTGACCTCAACCTGCTGGTCGCACTCGACGCGCTGCTGCTCGAAGCCAGTGTCAGCCGCGCCGCGATGCGGATCGGCCTGTCGCAGCCGGCAGCGAGCCACGCACTGCAGCGGTTGCGCGACCTCGTCGGCGATCCGCTGCTGGTGCGCAACGGCGCGCGCATGGAGTTGACGCCGCGTGCGCTAGGCTTGCGCGCGCCACTCGCGCAGGCGCTGGATCAGGTGCGATCGCTGTTCGTGCCCGACGCCTTTGATGCGGAGCGCAGCGAGCGGCAGTTCCGGCTGATGATGCCGGATCTCGCGGTCGAGCTGTTGATGCCGTCGCTGATGGAGAAGGTGACGAAAGCCGCGCCGAATGTGCGCATCGACGTGGTGCCATGGCGGGGATCGGCGATCTTCACGCCGGAATTTGCGCGCACCATCGACATGGTCATCTCGCTTGGCAATGCCTTCAAGGGATTTCACCGCCAACTGCTCTATACCGACGCCGATGCGCTGGCGGTGCGGCGCGGGCACCCCATCGGCAACAAGCTGAAGAAGCGGGATACCTTCCTCGCCGCGCGGCATGTTGCGGTCATCATCCGCGGCCAGAACGAGGATTTGATCGACGGCTGGCTGCGCAGCAAGGGCATCGAGCGCAGGATCGCGCTGGTGGTGCCGGGCTATATCGAGGCGCTGCATGTCACCGCGCGCACCGACCTCGTCGCCTTCGTGCCGCGCCGGCTGATCGCAGCACTGTCGAAGCAATTGTCGCTATCGACCATCGCGCCGCCGCTCGATCCCGGCATCGACGAGCAGTACATGTTCTATCCGACGCGGGCGCAGATGGACCCCGCCTCGATCTGGCTGCGCAGGCTGGTGCTGGAGACCGGGCGCGAGTTGGAGCGGAAGAAGATGTAGGGTGGGCAAAGCGAAGCGTGCCCACCATTCTTGTCCCGTTCGGGATGGTGGGCACGGCGCAAGCGCGCCTTTGCCCACCCTACGATCTACGAATCAAGCCGCTTTCGCCTGCTGCTCGCCCATCACCTTCTGCACCGCCGGCCGTTCCACCATCCGCTTCATGTGATCGGCGACCCGCGGCAGCGTCTTGAGGTCGACGCCGTCGCCCTCGAGCCAGAGCGCGATGGTGTAGAGATAGGGATCGCAGATTGTATACTGCTCGCCCATCACCCACGGCCCCTTCAGCATCCCCTTCTCGATCAGTTCGAAGCAACCGGCCATACTCTTCGACACCGTGCGCTTCATGTCGGCGAAGGAGGATTCTTCCGTGGCCCAGCGATAGCCGCGGCCCTTGTGCGCATGCGCGACATGCACGGTGGCGCAGAGGTAATTGTTGAAGGACTGCACCTGCGCAAACGCAAAGGGGTCGTCGATCGGCGCGAGCTTCGCCTTCGGAAAGGTCTGCGCGATGTAGGCCAGGATCGCCGGCGTCTCGGTGATGATGCCCCGGTCGGTCACCAGCGACGGCACCCGTCCCTTGGCGTTGATCTTGAGATATTCGGGGCTCTGCTGCTGGTTGGTCTTGAAGTCGAGCCGCTCGGTCTTGTAGTCGGCGCCGGCCTCTTCCAGCGCAATGTGGGAGGCGAGCGCGCAAGTGCCGGTCACGTAATAGAGCTTGTACATGGTCGTTTCCTCTCGAAGAAGGCTGGAGGTTAACGGCACGGCCTGCCGCCGTCCAGCCACCGCGCGGCCGGGCTTTTCGCGGTTGCCCACGGCCGCGCTCCCATGTCATGACCAAGGGGATCAACAGGGGCGTGTGTCATGACGGTATTGATCGCAGGTGGCGGAATTGGCGGGCTGACGCTAGCGCTCAGCCTGCATCAGATCGGCGTTCCCGTGCGGGTGTTCGAGAGCGTACCGCAGCTGAAACCGCTCGGCGTCGGCATCAATGTGCTGCCGCATGCAGTGCGCGAGCTGATCGAGCTCGGGCTCCTGGACCAGCTTTCTGCCGCCGGCGTGCGTACAAAGGAACTCGCCTATTTCTCCAAGCACGGCCAGCCGATCTGGAGCGAGCCGCGCGGGCTGGAGGCCGGCTACAAATGGCCGCAGTTCTCGATCCATCGCGGCATGCTGCAGCAGATCCTGCTCGATACCGCCACCGAACGCCTCGGCAGCGACAACATCCGCACCGGCCATCATCTCTCCGGCTGGACCGAGACGGACAACGGCGTCCGCGCCGATTTCATCGACAGGGCGACCGGCAAGCCCGCGGGAAGTTACGATGGCGTGCTCCTGATCGCCTGCGACGGCATTCATTCCGCGGTGCGCGAAAAACTCTACCCGCAAGAAGGCCCGCCGATCTGGAACGGCCGCATCCTCTGGCGCGGCATCACCGCTGATAACGCGTTCCTCTCCGGCCGCACCATGATCATGGCCGGCCATGAGGTGCTGAAATTCGTCTGCTATCCTATTTCAAAGGAGCCGGACGCCTCAGGCAAGTACCAGATCAACTGGATCGCCGAGCGCCACATGCCGCCGACCTATCAATGGCGGCGCGAGGATTATAACCGCACCGCGAAACTCGAAGAGTTCTTGCCGTTGTTCGAGAGCTGGAAATTCGACTGGCTCGACGTGCCCGGCCTGATCCGCAACTGTTCGCACGCGTACGAATATCCGCTGGTCGACCGCGATCCGCTGCAGCGCTGGACGTTCGGCAAGGTGACGCTGCTTGGAGATGCCGCGCACCCGATGTATCCGGTCGGCTCCAACGGCGCCTCGCAGGCGATCCTCGATGCCCGCGTGCTGACGCGCGAGATTCTCGCGCAGGGAACTACCAGTGCCGCGCTGGTTGCCTACGAGGCCGAGCGGCGCCCGGCCACGTCCGATCTCGTCATGCTCAACCGCCGCAACGGCCCCGAGCAGGTGATGCAGCTGGTCGAGGAGCGCGCGCCTGACGGCTACAAGGTCGTGACCGACGTGCTGTCGCTTAAGGAGCTCGAAGACATCGCCGCCAACTATAAGCGCGTCGCGGGTTTTCAGGTCGAGGCGCTCAACGCCAAGCCCCCAATCGTGCAGGCGCCGAAGGCGAGAGCGAGCTAGCGGATCGCTCTTGCGGCATCCAGCAACCGCTCGACGGCGGTTGCCGTTGCGAGCAGCGTGCCGTCGGCAGCCGTCAAGCTTCCCTCGACAAACGCAATCGACTTGCCGAGTTGCGTGACCTTTGCCTCTGCGGTGATCGGCCCTGGCTTTGCGGGGTTGAGGAAATTCACGGTCAGGCTGACGGTTGTCGTGTAGCTCCTGCCCTCGGTCATCACCAGCACCGCGGGGCCCATGGTGTCGTCGAGCATCGCCGACAGGATGCCGCCCTGGACGAAGCCGGCCGGATTCAGGAACTCGGGCTTGCCTTCGAAGCCGAGCTTGATCCAGCCGTCTTCGGGCCGCGCATCGAGCAATTTCCAGCCCAGCAATTTCGCCACCGGCGGCATGGTGATCTCATCGAGCGCGGTCTTGATCATGGGAACCTCCGTTGGGGTCCTAAAGCGCGATGAGATTAGGTTGAATCGTCATCGCGCTTTAGGCCTTTGATTGAGCATGATCCTTTCGGAAAACCGCTACACACTTTTCCGGATCATGCTCTGCAGCCTAACCCGTGGCTGCTGCCAGCGTAGTGTCAGCGCCCGAGGCCGTGGGCGACGACCTTGCGCATTACGCTCGGCAATGCCTCGTCCCGCAAGGTCGCGATCGGCACCCAGCGCATGCCGATCGGCGCCCGCGTGCGCGGTGGAACGCGCGCGATGTAGACCACGAGCTCGAGCGGAAAATGCGTGAAGACATGGCTGACGATGCCGGCCTTGCGATGCCAACGCGCGACGCCCTTGACCGCGGGCGCCTGTTTCAGCGCCGCCTTGTCGTCCTGCGCCGCGCGCCATTCGGAGCCGGGCACTTCGGTCATGCCGCCAAGCAGGCCTTTTTCGGGGCGGCTGCGGACCAGAAGATCGTCGCCGCGGACCACCACGAACGCCGCGCCGCGCCGCAACTCCCCGGTCTTCTTCACCAGCTTGTGCGGAAAGCTTTCCTGGTCGCCGCGCGCATAGGCGAGGCAATCCTCGTTGAGCGGACACAGCGCGCAGGCCGGCCGCTTCGGCGTGCAGATCGTCGATCCCAGGTCCATCAGCGCCTGCGCGCTGTCGCCGGCGCGAGACTTCTCGTCGCCGGCGCGGTCCGCGCCGAGCAGGGTTGCCGCGAGCTCCCGGATTTTCGGCTTGGCCTGCGGCAAAAACTCTTCTACCGCAAACAGCCGTGACACCACGCGCTCGATGTTGCCGTCGACCGGCATGGTGCGCCGGCCGAACGCGATCGCGGCGATCGCGGCCGCCGTGTAGGGCCCGACGCCCGGCAACGCGCGCAGTCCCTCCTCGCTGTCCGGGAACGCGCCGCCATGCTGCAGCATCACCGTCACGGCGCAGGCATGCAGGTTGCGCGCCCGCGAATAATAGCCGAGCCCGGCCCACATGCGCAGGACATCGTCGAGCGCGGCGCGCGCCAGCGCCCCGATTTCGGGCCAGCGCGCGACGAACTTCTCGAAATAGGGGCCAACCGTCTTGACGCCGGTCTGCTGCAGCATGATCTCGGAAAGCCAGACCCGGTACGGGTCGGCCAGCTCACCGGCCGGCGGCCGCCAGGGCAGCTTGCGCCGATGCCGGTCGTACCAGGCGAGCAGGTGTGCGGCGCGGTCGCCGCCAGCCACGGCGGCGAGAGGCTTGCTTCTCGATGCTGACTTCAGCGCTGGCACAGCTCAGCATAGGACGAGAATCGCCGCGCGAACAAGAGTTTGGGCCGACCTCCTACTTCATGGGCTCCGTGGTCATCCAAAGCAACGACTTCGCGTCCTTCTCGTAGGCCATGCCCTTTGGATAGCTGATCAGCTCCATCTGCAGACCCCATGGCGCGAAGAAATACAGGATCGACTGGCCGGCCGCGGGACCCTCGGTGATCGGGATCGGTCCCTGCATGGTCTTGACGTTCTTTTCCTTGAGATAGGCGGCGGCCTTGTCGATGTCATCGACGTAGAGCGCAATATGGTGTCCGCCGATATCGCTGTTCTTCGGCAGCGTCCTGGCCTGGTCGGGCGACTGATACTGGAACAGCTCGATGTTCGAACCATAGCCGCAGCGGACCATGCTGATCTCGTCGATCACGGCGCGCGGGTTGACGTTGACGACGTCCTGCATGAACGTGCCTTTGTCATCCGAAAACGGCCCGAACGACATCGCATGCGAGCAGCCGATCACGTCGGTGAAGAAGGCGGTGGCCGCCTTGACGTCAGGTACGGTGATGCCGGTGTGGTCGTGGCCGCGCAGGCCGGGGATGGAATCGGCCGATGCCGGGAGGGCCGATGCACCGATCGCCAGTGCGGCGAGGGCGAGCAGAAATCCAGACTTTGTCATGATCGCTTCCTTTGGTTCTCGGGTTTGAAAACTTTCAGCCGTCGCGGCTCAGCCCGGCGACGCCAGTTGGCGTTCGACGGCCTTCGGATCATGCGCGAGGCCCTGGGCGATGCCGCGTGCCATCTCGCCGACATAGATTTCTTCCTCGCCGGCTTCGAAGCCGTCCAGGATCTCTGCGGCCGCGTCGGCCGTCGTCATTTTCGGGATCGTCAACATCGCGGTCATGCGCGTATCCACCGCGCCGGGCATGGCTGCTGCGACGCGGACACCCTTCGGCACCAGTTCGCCACGCAACCCCTGCGTCAGGCTGAGCGCCGCCGCCTTGGAGGCGCAATAGGAGCCCATGAACGGAAGGTTGACCCGCGCCAGGATCGTCAGCAAATTGAGCACGGCGCCGTGGTTGGCGATCAGCGCCGGGGCAAACGCCCGGGTCACGCGCAACGGCGCGAGATAGTTGATCTCGATCTCCTCGCGCGCCATCGCGAGGTCCGGCGCGACCATGAGCGCGGTGTTGTGGTTGACGCCGGCATTGTTGATCAACAGCGCGACGTCGGTCGCAACCCTGGCGGCGCTGGCGACATCCTGATCGCTGGTGACGTCCATCTTGATCGGCACCAGGATGCCGGATGCCGCGAGTGTGGAAATATCCCGCGCGGCGGCGTAGATCTTGGCGGCGCCGCGCGCAGTGAGCGCGGCTATCAGCGCCTGGGCGATCGCGCCGGTGGCCCCGGTGATGAGAACGACAGAACCCTTGATGGTCTCGGTCATGCGGCTGATCCTTGCTGGAGGGAAGTCACATTCGGGCTGGTATCGTCGAGCCAGCCCGGCTCGACGTCGGGCAGTGGAATCGCTGACAGCAATTGCCGCGTGTAGGCATGCTGCGGGGCGCTGAAAATCCTGGCGACCGGGCCGTATTCGACGACCTCGCCGTGGTGCAGGATCGCGACGTCGTCACAGAGCACGCGGACGACGGACAGATCATGGCTGATGAACACCAAAGTGAGACCAAGCCTCGCGCGCAATTCCCTGAGCAGCAGCAGGATGTGCGCCTGCGTCGACACGTCGAGGCCGGAAACGATCTCGTCGGCGACGATGAAATCCGGCTCCAGCGCCAAAGCGCGGGCGATCCCTGCCCGCTGGCGCTGGCCGCCCGACAATTCGTGCGGATAGCGATCGGCGAAGCCGGTCGGCAGCCCGACGAGATCGAGCAGGGCCGCAGCGCGATCGCGCTGATCCCGCCGTCCCTTCAAGCGTCCGTACACCTGCAGCGGACGCGTCAGCGTCGTGCCCAGCCGCAACCGTGGATTCAGCGATGATTGCGGGTCCTGGAAGATCATCTGGATGCGCGCGCGCAGAGGGCGCATCTCGGCCTCGCCGAGGCGGCTGATTTCAACGCCGTCGAACTGGATGCCGCCGGAGGTCGGCTGCAACAGCCGCACCAGCAGCCGGCCGAGCGTGGTCTTGCCGGAGCCGGATTCGCCGACAAGGCCGAGCACGGAGCCGCGCGGCACGGCGAGGTCGATCCGTTTGACCACGTCGCGCAGCGACGTCCGCCGGAACAGCCCGGCGCGCTCCGGATAAGCGAAACTGAGGCTTCCGGTCCGGAGCAGGATTTCGCTCATGATTTTGCTCATGATGTCGCTCCTGGCGTTGCCACGGCCTGCTGCCGGTCGAGCCGATGCGCTTCCGACCACAGGCTTTCGATCAACGCCGTCGGCACCGGACACAGGGCTTCGGCGGGCCGGTCGGCGCGCGGCGTCGCCGCCAGCAGAGCACGCGTATAAGGATGCCGCGGCCGAGCCAGCACCTCAGTCGTCTCGCCTTCTTCGAGCACGCGTCCGGCATGCAGCACGGTCATGGTCCGGCAGATTTTTGCCACGACGCCGAGGTCATGGGTCACGAACAAGATGGCCGCGCCGTGGCGTTGCCGGAGACGTTCGACCAGCTGCAGCACCTGGCGCTGCACGGTGACGTCGAGCGCGGTGGTCGGCTCATCCGCAATCACCAGGCTCGGATCGCAGGCAAACGCCATCGCGATCAACACCCGCTGCCGCATGCCGCCGGAGATTTCGTGGGGATAGAGCTGCAGCATCCGCTGCGGTTCGCGGATCACGACCTCGGCGAGCAGCTCGGTCGCGCGCTCCAGCGCGTCGCGTTTCGACAGAGCCAGGTGATGCCGCAGCAGGCCCGCGATCTGGGCGCCGACGCGCTTCACCGGATTGAGCGATGTCATGGGGTCCTGCGGAATCAGCGCGATGCGGCGGCCAAGCAGGCTGCGCCGCTCCGGCTCCGGCATCGCAATGAGATCGCGTCCCTCGAATTGAATGGTGCCGCTGCCGATGACGGCATTCGCCGGCAGCAGGCCAAGCACGGCGCGTCCCAGCATCGACTTGCCGGCGCCGGATTCGCCGACCAGTCCCCTCACCTCGCCGGTCCCGACTTCCAGGCTCACGCCGCGCAGCACGTTGGTCAGATGGCCACGATCGTTGATCGCGACATGCAAATCGCGGACGGTGAGGACGGCGGTCATCGCCGCTGCACCGGATCGAGCGCCAGGCGCAGCCCGTCGCCGAGCAGATTGAAGCCGATCACGCTCGAAATGATGCAGCCGATCGGCAGCGCCATGATCCATGGCGCCTGGTAGACGATCTGGCGCCCCTCGGCGATCATGCCGCCCCAGGTCGGCGTATCGCCGGCCACCGAAATGCCGACAAAGGAGAGGATCACTTCCACCAGGATTGCGATGCCCATCTCGACCGCCAGCAAAGTGACCACCAGCGGAACGAGGTTAGGCAGGATCTCCAGCCGCAGGATTCCGCCGCGGCCAAGGCCGATGACCCGCGCCGCCGAAGCGTAGTCGCGCTGCAGCTGCACCATGGTTTCGGCCCGGACCACGCGGGCAAAGCGGGTCCAGTCGACGACGACGATCGCCGCGATCACCGAGGTCAGCCCCGCGCCGATCACCGCCGCCAGCACGATCGACAGCAACACCGGCGGAAACGCCATCCAGACGTCGATCAGGCGCGAGGTGACCTGATCGACCCAGCCGCCAAAACTGCCGGCCATGAGACCAAGCGCGATGCCGATCGCGCCTGCCAGCGACGCTGCGATCAGCGCGACCGCAACCGCGGTCCGTGCCGAGTAGATCAGCCGCGACAGCACGCAGCGGCCAAGACTGTCGGTGCCGAGGAGGTAGGCCGCATCGCCGCCGCTGACCCAGGCCGGCGGCAATTGCGCCGA
>Ga0210402_10004111_pt1 | contig 13356 bp, 9 predicted proteins | sample IncBWC7MmetaG_FD_161055 | JGI IMG/M metagenome (GOLD analysis project Ga0210402, IMG submission 161055) | Forest soil microbial communities from Barre Woods Harvard Forest LTER site, Petersham, Massachusetts, United States - Inc-BW-C-7-M | ecosystem: Environmental > Terrestrial > Soil >...
CACGCTCAAGCCGTGGATCGTGACGCAGGCCGCAGCGATTCACGACCTGTCGGCGGTTGGCCCGCGCTTGACGCCGTACGCGAAGGGTGTGGTTGCGATCGAGGCGGGGCTCGCGGACATGCGCTTCGTGTCGGTGGTCAGGCAAGTGGCACTGCCCAAAGAGATGAGCGACGACGCGGAGATTCGCGACTCCTACTATGCCGCGCTGGACGAAGCGCTCGAACCACGCAAAGCGCGCGGGCGAGACGCGGCGTTGGTCGGCCTGCGCGAGCTGGCGCAGGAAGGCGTACTGGTCGATCCGAGGGTGGAGCGGGCGCGGGCGTTGCTCTCGGAGATCTACTCGGGCCGTCGCATCGACGCGCTCGACAAACTGATGCTACCGGCTCTCAGCGCGCTGACGCAAGAGTCGACGGATCAGAAGCTCGCCGCTCATTTGCCCACGTTCTACGCGGGCTTCGTGCTGAGCGAGGCCGCACCCGATGCAGCACTCTTGCGCGCGCTGCTCGAGCGCGGCTTACCACCCGCGCTGGCTCACCGCCTGGACCCGTCGCAGCTCGACGAAGCCTCGCGAGATTTGCTGGCGCGCGCGCTGATCGAACGCGGTCGCCGCTACCTCAGAGCCGAAGATTTTGCTACCAGCCTGCGCCTGAGCACGACGAGCAAAATGACTCCCGAACGCGCCCTCTACCACGCGCTCGGCAGCACCCTGCAAAACGGGCCGCGAGACGCGAGTGAGGTACTGCTGCACGGACCGCTCCTACCGAGCGCCACCGGACAGGTGTCAGAGCTCGATCAGCTGGCCGCGCAAAAGGTCGACACGGCGCCACTCGCTGCCTTCGACGCAGCCTATTTGCTCTCGCTCGTGCCGCCGCAAAATGATCCGAAATTCTGGGACGATCTCGGCAAGCGTTTCGAAAAGGCGACGCGCGTGTTGCGCACCGCAGAACAGAAGAAATTGGCCCGGGACTTGGGCGACGCCGCCAAGGACACGGCCAAGACACTCCGCGCCGCCCACGCGACGCCGACTCCGCACTAGTACCTCGGCTTCCGGGTCGTCGCACTAGTTGCCCGAGCGTGTTTGGCAAATAGGCCGAGGTCGGCGATACTCCGCAGCACTGTCCAGGGGGGTTTCGCTACGTCAAGAAACAGCCCTCGCCCCCGGGACCGATGACTACCCTGCTTCGCACCAAGCGCTTGCTCTGGTTGCTCATTTTCGCGATCGTCACCGTGATGGCGTGGCTGTCCTACTTGAGCGGGCGACGCTACGTGCGTGCCGTCGCGTGGGTCGAGCACACCCTGCAAGTACAAGCCACGATCGACGATGTCTTGTCTGCCGTGGTGGACGCAGAGGATTCCAGTCGTGGTTTCTTGCTCACTCAGGACGACGACCGATTGGCCGCTTCGCGAGCTGCGACGGCCCGCGTCCCCGCGCTGCTAGCCCATCTGGGAGAGCTCACGCGCGACAATGCAAGCCAGCAAGTGAGGCTCCGCAAGCTGTCCGCGCTGGCCAACGACAAACTCCTTTTCATCGCCGAGACCATGCGTCTTTCGCAAAGCGGCGAGCAAACGGAGGCCCTGGCATTGGTGCGCGGCGGGGGCGGCGTCGCGTTGATGACCGAGCTCCGCAGCGCGGCCAGCGCCATGGATCGCGAAGAACATCGGCTCCTCGAGCTGCGCAAGCGCGCCGCCGAGCAAGCTCAGAGCCTGGCCATCTGGGGCGTCGGTGTCGGCTCGGTCCTGACCATCGCCATGTCGCTCGTCAGCTTGCTGAGCGTGCATCGCGACGTCGAGGAGCTCCGGCAGACAGCCGAGGAGCTGGCGGAGCGGGAGCGCTACTTTAGACTCCTCACGGAAAACAGCCGCGACCTCGTGCGCATCGCCGACTTTGCATCGAAAGTAACGTACGTGAGCCCATCGGTGGAACGCATGCTCGGCTACACGCAAGAGGAACTTCTGGCGCTCCCACCGCTCTCGCTCGTGCACCCCGATGACGTTGCGCTCTTCCAACCGAGGCCCGAGCCCATCTACGATCGCTACAAGGGCGCTCAGCTTGAATACCGGATCCGGCACAAGGACGGCAGCTACCACTGGCTGGAGATCAACTTCGCGCCCCACCTCGACGCCGCGGGCGAAGTCGTCGGGATTCAAAGCTCCGCGCGTGACGTGACCGAACGTCACGTTGCCGAAGAACAGCTCGCGGCTCAAGCCGCCGAGTTGCGCAGCCTATCGCTCTGCGACGAGCTGACGGGGCTGTACAATCGCCGTGGTTGGCTCGAGCTGTCCCGGCAGGGCTTGCGCCTAGCCCAGCGCGAGAAGCGCGCGGCGGGCGTGATCTTCGTCGACCTGAATGGCATGAAGCTGATCAACGATCAGTACGGCCATGAAGAAGGCGACCGCGCGCTGCGGGACACCGCCGGGCTGCTCAAGAAAGCGTGCCGCGAAGTCGACGTGATCGCGCGCTTCGGCGGCGACGAGTTCGTGGTCTTTGCGCTGGACTTCGACCCGAGCGGGCTCGAAGTATTGCAAGGGCGAGTGCGGGCCGCGTCGACCGAGCTCAATCTTTCCGGCAACCGCCCCTTTCAGCTGTCGATGAGCGTGGGCGCCGCGTTCTTCGAGCCGGAGACGCCGGAATCGATCGATGAACTGCTCGACCGCGCCGATCGCGAAATGTATCAGCAAAAGCGCGCGCGAAAGCGGAATGGCGGTGTCTCGCTGCGGCCCCTGGCGCCGAGCTAGTCACCAGCCGACGCGCTGACCGCCCTCAAATTCCGGCGCTCTCCACGCGCCGCAACCCGCGCACGAATTGCTCGAGCACCTCGGCGAGGCGTTTGTCGATCTCGGGGTCGAGCTCGATCTCCCCAGACTCCAGCACCGTAATCTGTTTGTCGAGCACGAACAGACCGTTTACCACGTGCAGTGGATCGAGCGAGCTCAAGACTGGGCGAAGGGCATAATCGATCGCCAACACGTGCGCTACGGTGCCACCGGTCGCGATCGGCAACACGACTTTGCCCCGCAAACCAAACTGCGGCAAGACGTCGAGGAATGTCTTGAGCAAGCCGGAATAGGCCGCCTTGTAGATGGGCGTGGCGATCACGATTCCGTCGGCGGCGGCGACCCGAGCCAGCGCTTCGACGATCTTGGGCGCGTCGAAACGAGCGTGCAGCAAATCTTCCGCCGGGAGATCGCGCACATCGAGCAAGGATGCCACGACGGAGCGAGTGGCGATGCGAGTGGCCAGCGACGCAGCCAGGCGCTCGGTCCGCGACGTACTCGACGGACTTCCCGAAATGATCAACACGGATGTCATGGGCTCGACCTTGGCGGGAGCTGAATGTACTCCACGGCCTATACCGTCACTACCGAACCCGACGATTCGCTGCATACCGTCACTACCGAACCCGACGATTCGCTGATTTCTCGAGAAAACCGCGATTCCGTGGCGCGCTCGGGGATCCCTCGCGGCGGGAGGCAGTGTAAGGTCTGCCCCATGATCCACCGAGCGGACCGAGCCCATCTCCAGTTCCGTGCCGGACTCACGCTCGCGCTCCTCGCCGTGGGCTCGAGCGCGTGCTCGAACAACGACGCGCAGAAGTCTTGGAACGCGCTCGGCACCTGCCTCGCAGGCTCCGCCGCGAGCGGTCCGCTGGCAGCGCGAGCCACTCAGTTACGACTGATCCAACTCGCGAACACCGGAGCTGCAACGGACAGCGCGGGCTGGCCCAAGCGCTGCGCGGGCTATGCCGACGATCTCTACGCCGCGCTCGGCAGCGCGAGCGAGACGGCCCTGCTCAAAACCAAACTGCACGAGCGTTTGGCCTGTGGCGACAGCAAGGGCACCTGCACGCCGCCCACGGACAGCTCGCTCATTTCGGTCGCCACCGAGCTGTGGGAAGCGGCTGCAAACGTGGGCTTGAAGACCGAAGTCGCGAGCGGCATCTCGTTGCCGTCCGCGGCGGCGCCTCCGGTCATCACGGCGCCGAGTTGGAAGAGCTTCAGCGACAAGCCCATGCGTATGGTTGGCCCGCTGCTCACGCCAGACGGCCGCGCGATCGTGCTGCTCAAGGCCAACGAGGGCCACACGCGGCCCCGCGGTTGCGAATTTCTTGCGGGCTTGAGCAAGGTTTCTTGCTTCGAAGGCCATGCCGACGTGCCGGAGTTCCCGGCGCAGACGGTGGACCTGGTGAGCGACGCGCGCAGCGTGTACGCCGCGGGCCTGACCGAGAAAGGCCTCAGCGCCTTCGATCTGAAGACCGGTAAGCAGTCGGACGTGCGCGGCTTGGGCGCGCTGCGTTTCGTGCACGACGGCCTGGCCGTCGAGCATGGCGAGAAGAACGAGGGCTACCAAGCGGTCACGATTTCGGACGGCAAGGCCGGGAAACCGACGCCGCTCGTGATCGAAAATCCAATCGGAGATCCGCTGGTATTGGGCGATCAGGTCGTGTTTCTCCAAACAGCCCAGGGCGGCGCGCAATTCGTCGCGAAATCGCTGGTGGGCGCGAAACTCAAGGACGTGACCCTGCAGAAGGGCACCTTCTCCGGCACGCTGCACAGTTGCCGGCGGGACTCGGCTCTCGGCGTGGCTGCGTTCGGTGCGCGCGCCGGTGAACACGGCGCGAAGGCCACGGGCGGCGACGGCAAGACGCAAGTGACGGTCACGCTCTTTCAAGGCGGAGCCTGGACTAAGCCGAGTGAGGCCACGATCCCCTTCGAGCGCGGCATCGAGTCCGATCTGGTGTGCAGCAAGACCGGCGTGAGCCTCGCGTACGCCCAAGTGCTCGACGGCAGCGTGCAAGTCGGGCGGCTCGACTGCGACGCGGCCGGCTGCAAGAACAACGAAGTCAAACTACCAGGCGTCGAAAGCAAGTGGTGGTGGGCGGTCGGCCCCTTGGGTGACAAGACACTCGTGCTCTGGCGCTCGAGTCTCGGTGAAACACGGCTGCGCATTGCGCCACTGTCGGCTTTGGCGAACGCGAAAGACAAGGTCGTCTTCGACGCGCCGGACTTCGGTGGTCCGAGCGCAGCCGAGCTCACGCCGCTCTACAGCGACGACGCGGCCCTGTTACTGTTCCGCGATGAAAAGCCGGTCGCGTTGCAGGTCGCGGCCGAGGGCAGCGTGCGCGTCTTAACGCCGTAGCAGCGCCGGCCGCTGCCGCCGACGGCGCGCCCCGAGCAACCCGAGCAGCGAGAGCGCGGTTGTCAATGCCGCCCAAGAGCCGAGCGGGCTCGGCCCCGATGCGCGGCGGGCGCAGCCCGGGCTCTTCGGAACCACGCGCCCGCCCACGCTCGGCTCGGAAGTGCCGCCGCTTCCGCCGCTGGCTGCTGACTGGCAGCGCAGGTCACCTTGGCGCAAGCATCCGGCACGCACACGTTCGCGACGCACGTGGCGCCCGTGGCACAGCCCCGACAACCGCAGCTGCTACAGAAACCAACCGGCTCTTGATCGCTGCCAGCCGGGAAGCCCACTGCGCACGTGAACCCGTCGTCGCAGGTCATGCCCGCGCAAACGTCGACGCAGCCGCCCTGACGGCAGGCTTGTCCGTAAGGACACTTCACGCCCACGCACTCGCCGACGCAAGCGCCCGCGCGGCACACGTGCCCGGCCGCGCACGACTTGTTCGCACCGGAATCCTCCACGCACACGCCCTGCGTCGAGTCGCACACGAACCCGCCCGGGCACGGGAACTCACCGCGCGTGCAATTCGGCGAACAGCTATCGGTATTTGCCCGTATTTGCTGGCCCGATCAGAACGAACATCGATTTGACGACAAACCGAACATGTAAGTCAGAGTCAGATTCTCGCGCCCTGTGGCGCGCGGAGGCTCAGCGAACGCTACGCCGATAAGCCGTCGCCAACGCGTCTGCGTACTCATTCCAGCGATTGCCGGAGTGCGCGGCGATCCAGCGCAACTCGAGCTCTGGCCGACGCTTGCAGATCGAGTACAGCTCCTGCACGAGCTCGAGATTCTTGATCTCGCCGCCTTTGCGTTTCCAGCCGCGCGCTTCCCAACCCTTGGCCCACTCGTTGATCGTGCTCACGCACAGTTGGCTATCGGTGTAGAGCACCACCTTCGTGCCCTCGGGCACCAGCGCGCAGCCGCTGATCAGCGCGCTGAGCTCCATCCGGTTGTTGGTCGTGTGCGGCTCGCTGCCCCAACGCTCGTCGACGACTTGATTACCAGAAACGTACACGGCGCCCCAGCCACCGGGACCGGGATTGGGCTCGGCCGCGCCGTCGGTGAACACGCCGTCCTTCGGGCCGTCGCTGTACTTCGCGAGCACCTCGGCGATGCACAAATTCTCCTCGCGTGAGCCGGGCGACGAGCGCAGAGCCCGCGCCGTTGTCGTTTTTTTCTTGGGGGTACTCTGCGGGCTTTGCTTCTTGCAGGACAGACAGATCTTCGGTTGCCAGCCCGGATATTTTGCGAGCGTCGCCTCGGGCACTGAGAACTCTTTGCCGCAAGTCTGGCAGGCGAAACTAGGCACGGCGCCGGTTTAGCACAACGACGCGCGCGCAAGAATCAGAGTGATTTCCAGACGCGCAGCAGCTCTTCAATCAGGAAATCACGGAACGCGGTCACGGCCGCAGACTGAAAGCGGACCGATGGCGTCACGACGTGAAGCCCCGCCGCGCCCGCCGCATATTCGGGCAGAATTTGCACGAGGTTCGGCGCGGTATGGCATTTGGTGCTGAGCTTCACGCCCGCGATCGGCAAGAGCCCGATGCCCATGCCCGCGACCACGGCCTGTTGCGCGAACCCGAGCTCGTCGACACTCATTGGGCCGTGCACAATCACGCTCTCTTCGCCCTTCGGGCCAACGAGCCGCCACTCGGCCTTGGCATTCTTACCGCGGAAGAGCACGCACGGGTGCGAGGCCAAGTCGGCGAGTTTCTTCGGGCGGCCGTTCTGTTTCAAGTAGCTCGCCGCGGCAAAGATCCCGAGCGCATCACTGCCAATTTTGCGCGCGACGAGCGTGGAGTCGGTCAGCTTTCCGGCGCGCACCGCGAGATCGAAGCCTTCAGCGACGAGATCCACGAAGCGCGACGTCAAGGACAACTCCACGTGCACGAGCGGGAACTTGCGCGTGAAGCGCAGCACGATATCGGCCAGGTTGAGCATGCCCAGGTCGTTCGGCGCGGTCGCGCGCACGATGCCGCGCGGCACGATGCTCGTATCGGACGCGGCCGAGGCCGCCTCTTCCAGACCAGTGAGCGCGACCCGCGCGCGCTCGTAGTAAGCGTGGCCAGCGTCGGTCAGGTGCAACTGGCGAGTGGTGCGTTGCAATAGCCGCACGCCCAGGTCCTCTTCCAAGCGTGACACCGTGCGACTGACCGACGACTTGGGCAGCCCCAATTGCTTGGCCGCTGCAGTAAAGCTCTCGAGCTCGACGACTCGCACGAACACCGCTACGTGGTTCAAATCCATTGTTGTCATGGTAGCAACTGTTCGTTGCCTATTCCAGATCTACCCCTCGCTGGCGCAACAATTATGTTCAGGTGGTCCAACCGGAGAACCCATCATGTCCAGCATTCAAAACAAGCTCCCGGCCATTGCCCGCTACCTGCTCGGGATCGTATTTTTCGTATTCGGTTTGAACGGCTTCCTGCACTTCATCCCGCAGCCTCCGATGAGCGGCCCGCCCGCCAATTTCGCCGGTGCACTGTTCGCTGCGGGCTATTTCTTCCCGCTCTTGAAGGGCACCGAGGTGCTGTCCAGCCTGCTCCTGTTGTCGAACCGGTACGTGCCGCTGTCGCTCGCGGTGCTGGCGCCGGTGCTGATCAACATCGTGGCCTTCCACGCGTTCCTGGCGCCCAGCGGCTTGGCGCTGCCGCTCGTGCTGCTAGTGGCAGAGCTGTACTTGGCCCGCAGCTACCGCGACGCCTTCGCGCCGATGCTGCAGGCGAAGAACGCGCCACACACGAGCGCCCCCGCATCCAGCCGCTCGCGCGTTGCGGCGACTGCAAGCTGAACACCGAGCACACACGACGCACCCGCTCGGGCTAGCCTCGAACGGGTGCGCGCGTTTCTTTGGGCGCCGCACGAAGCCTCCGAAAAGCGAGGCTCAAATCGCGATGCGCAGCGCCAGGCCGAGATCGAGCAAGGCGGGCGCGCGATTGAAATCCACGCCGCCCAGCTCGAGGTGCTTCACGCCGAAGCGAAATTCGCCGTTTTCGCTGCCATAGCGTGCGGACACGAAGGCCTCGAAGCGCAGGTGCGTGAGAGCGATCAGTGAGTAGTCGAAGCGGGTGATGAACGAGCGGTCCGAGAGGTTACCGAGCGTTGAAAGCGTGAACGTGTGGTTGTCGAGCGAATACGGCGCGGGAAAGCTGATGTAGAGCGCCGCGTAGTGCCGACCCAGGTAGAAGAAATTCGCCGAGTCATTGAGCGCGACGGAGTGCGGCAACACGAGGCCGGGGTACGCGGCCGGGCTCGAGTAGCCGAGGCCGTTGTAGAAGTACTCCCCGCCCACCGTGAACGTGTCGTTGTCGTTGTACTTGCGGGCATAGCTCGCGCCGCCCACGATCTGCGGTTTGTAGCCGCTAGAGCGGTACACCGGGTAATAGGTGTCGACGACTTGTTGGAGCGTGGCCGGGTCCGGCGGCGTGGCGTTGGGCTCGTAGCCCACGCGATCGATTTCACCGCCGGAGCGGAGCGCGGCTTCGCCGTAGACATCGAAGTCCCCGATGCCGAACGAGAGATCCGCGGCGAGCTTTGCCTTGTGGTTGCGCTGCGCGAGCGCACCCAGCCCAAGCTCGGAAGGCCCGAGCACGAACTCCGCGCGCCCAGCAGCCGCCACGCTGCCGAGCGTGGGCGTGGACGTGTTGCTCTCGGTCAGTAGATAGCCGTAGAAATTCCAAGCACGCGATTCGATCGGCAGGTGCAGCTTGAGCATCGTGGTGCCGGTGCGCGCGTCGAACACGTCGAGCGGATTGCGCGGGCGCAGGTGCAGGAAATCGGTCGGCGCCCAGAAGTGCCCGGTGCCCCAGCGCACGTGCTGCTTGCCTGCCGTGACGAACACGCTGTGCGCGACATCGAAGTTCAGCCACAGTTGGTCGAGGCTGACGGTCGGACCGCGCGTCGGCTGCTGAAACAGCGACGACAACGACTGGCTGCCCGAGGTCGAGCCGGTCGCGCTCACCGCTTGAATCGACTCGGAGCTCGACGCGCTCGCGGGCAAGGTCGGATCGAAGACCATGCGACCGAGCACGAAGCCACGCACGCGATCATTGGGCCGCGCGTCCATGTATACATCCAGCAGTGAGGGCGAGCTGAAGCTCCAATCACCGGGCGACTGGCCTTGTGCGCCGGTGGTTTGCGCGCGCAAATACAGCTGGCCGCCGATGCGGAGCGGATCTTCCGGCGCGGCTTCTTCGCTGAACATCGGTGTTTCGCCGCTGCCCAAGATCTGCGCGTCCCGCGACGACGCGGCGCTCGCGTTCGGCGCCGCAGATTCCGCGGCGGCGGCGGGCGGCGCGGGCGGCGCCGCGGCGGGAGCGGGCGCGGACCCGGGTGGCAGCGGCGCAACCGGCGCAGGGTTCGGGCTCGGAGCCGCGGCAGGGGCCGGCGGGCTCGCGGCCGGGGGCGTGCTGCCACCAAATAGGTCCGCTTCACTCGGGCGGTCCTGTGCGTTGGCAGCGGCGCTGAGCAATAAACAGGAGAGCGCGGCGCCGGAGCGCACGAGAACGAGCCCGTGTGTCATGAATCCCTCAGCCAACGCCGCAAGTCAGGCGCTCAGCGCGATTTGCTCTCGAGCCAGGCCTTGGTGAAGAGATTGGCCTCGAGCGGTTTCAGGTCGACGCTCTTGATCAAGATGAGCGTGGAGTTCTGCTTTTCCACTTCGTCGTAAAAACGGATTTCTTGCGGATACCAGATATCGCCTTTGCGCGACTCACTGTAGATCTTCTGCCACTTGGGATAATACGAAGTGCGCAAGAGCCGCCCGGAGAGCGCAAATTCCTGGCGCTTCAGCTCGTTCTTCGTGGCCTTGTCGATCCACAATTTGATCACCGGGAAGGCGAGGTCGAGCCCCGGCTTGCCCTTCAGCGTCATGACCTGCGCGGTGTACACGCCGAGCTTTTCCTCGCCGTTGTCTTCCGGATCGTACTCCTCGGCCAGGCGGGATTCATCGAAATCCGAGCGGCGCGAATTGGTGCCGCCGATGCGCTCGCGCTCGGTGCGGCGCTCCCATTTGCCGACCGCGGGATCGTAAAACCACAAATTCTGATCGATGCGCAGGTAGCCCTGACCTTGGGAGGATTTGGGCTTCGTGAATAGGATCATGAACTTTTGGTCGGCGCTCCGGCGGAACACCAGCGCCTCGTACACGACAGCGACCTTGTCCTTCTCTTTTTGCTCGATGTACGCGTTCGAGCGCCAATCCCCCTGATTGCGCTGGCGGTCATCCACGCCCTTCAGGATCTCGACGAGCTCGGCCTTGGACGGCGCGGCGGACGCGACGCGTACGAGACCGCCGAGCGAGCTCGCGGCGGTCGCAGCCGCGAGGAACAGGGTGCTTTTTACCAGGGTTCTACGGTGCATGGCTCAACCTCAATCGATATCTCAACCGAAGTGGGACATCGCGTCCACGGGCTTGAGCCGCGCGGCACGCAAGGCCGGATACAGTGCCGCGATGCCGGTCACGACCGAGATCAGCGCGATCGCTCCGCCGAGCGCCGTCGGCAGCACCGACAGCTTCAGTGTATCGGACATCAAGAACAGTTGGACGGACAGGGGCACGTGAATGTTCGCAGAATTCAGCACGCCCGCCGTCATTGCGCCCACGACCGCTCCGGCGATCGCGCCGAACACGCCGAGCAGGAAGGATTCCCACAAAAACATGCGCACGACGCTGCCGCGTTGCATGCCGATGGCGCGTAACGTTCCAATTTCACGAGTCCGCTCTCGAATGGCGATCCACATGGTATTCATGATCCCGGTGATGACGATGGCGATGAGGATCACCATCAAAACGAAACTGAGCCCGTTCAACGCCGACAGCGTCCACATCATGAACGACAGCTCGTCTTCCCAAGACGTGACGTCGAGCTTCTGACCCGTCCAATCTTCCCGGGTCACACTCTCGAACTTCATCCAAAACGGCCTCGGATCCGGCTCCATGATCTGGTAGCCGGCTTTCTCGAGTGAAGAGCGCAAGCGCGCCGCAAGCGGCCCCAAATCATTGACGTATTGGGGCTTGAGGTGAATCTGAATCGCGCCGGTTACGTCCGGGCGCAGCTGGTACAGAGCACGCAGTGAATCATTGGAGATGAACACGTTCCAGGCGCTGAGCAGGCCCACGTCTTCGGCCACCGCGACCACGCGGCAGTCGATGGTATTGGCCACGCCGCGCGTGGTCTGGGCGGAGATGGTGATCGCGTCGCCCACCTTCACCTTCAGCTTCTTGGTCTGGGCGTCGAACAGCAAGATGGTGTTCGGCTGACTGAGCTCGTCGATATTCCCGCTCTTGATGCGGAGCACGGCCTTGAACGAAGCCTCATGCGCAATGTCGATGCCGCCGATGCCGGCCTGGAGCGCCGAGGTGTCGCTCACGACTTTGCCCCAACCGCGACCGCGCTCGACGGTGAAGTCGAGCTCGGGCAGCACCTTTTTGACGGTTTCTTTGACCTTCTCGTAGTCGACCACCACGGCTCCGGCCTGCCCGGAAGTGACCTTGTAAAACCCGCCCACGTTCAAGTGCCCGGTGCTGAGCGTGGTTGCGGTGTCGATCAACGTGCCGCGGATGCCGGCAGACAAGCCGTTCAAGAGCACGAGCAGCATGGTCACGGCGGCGATCGCCAAGCCCAAGAACAGCGCGCGCCGGCGGTGCTCGAACAAGCTCAGCCAAGCGATGCGAAGGTCCAGAAAAAGCGACGACATGGTCAGTCCTCCGATTGCATGGCTTCACGCGGGCTGATGCGCATGGCAATCCACGCCGGGTAGACGCTCGAGATCACGCTCACGAAGAGCACGATCACGAGCGCAAGCACGAGATTTTGTGAGGCCAATGCCGGGTACAACCGCGGCCCGGAGAAAAAGAACATCAACACTTCATTGCCCGCGGCGATGCCCACGCGCCCGAGCAGCGCGACCAGCCCGGCGCCGAGCGCAGTGCCGGCGGCACCGAAGACCAGCCCAACCGCCACCGATTCCAGCACCAGCATCGCTAGAATGAAGCGGCGCTGAGCACCGATCGCTCGAAGCGTACCAATTTCGCGCACGCGCTGCAGCGTGGCCATGACCAGCGCATTGTTGATGATCACCAGCGCGACGACGAAGATGATCAGCACCGCGATGTACAGCACGACCCGCATCAGGGTCGTAAATTGCCCGATCAAGCCCGCAGCCTTTTGCCAAGTGATGGCCTTGAGTGGCAGCCCCGCCTGCCTACCCGCGGCCTCGATGGCCGTGACGGTCTGGGCGAGCTTGGACTCGTCTTTCAGCAGCACGGCCGCATTCAGGATCACGCCCTGCTCGAGCTGCGCCGGGTCGTAAGCCTTGGCCTCGTCGCGTCGGTGAGTGCCCGCCAGGCCCGCGAGCTCCGTGCCCAGATCGTCGCTCGGGTCGGCCACTGCCGGCGCGGTCGGGCTCGGCGTAGCCGCGCCGCCGAACAGCTCGCTCTCGGCGTTCTCGCGGCTCACCTCTTTGGCCCCGGAGGTCGCGCGCATTGCGGCAATTTCGCGCGCGCGGTCGTCGGTCATGAAGCCGTACAGCTCGCGGAAGCTGACCAGATCCATCATGTTCATGGTGCCGGCTTGCGGCGACCGCTCGAGCCCCTTGAAGGCGAACGTGCCGTACACTTTGAGGTTCGCCGACTGCACGTAACCGCTGCGCGTGAACGCCTTGATCGTCAGTGTGTCGCCGATGCGCACGCGATAGAGCTCGAGCGACGGCGCGAGCTCGCGATAGAAGAACGCATAGCGCTGTTCGAAATTGTCGTCGTCGGTGTTCAAGAATTGCCCGAGCAATTTGCCGACGTCACCTTCGGACGAGGACAAGGCGCCCTGCAATTTGCTGCGGAAGAGCTTGGTCTTCGGCGCGTCGAGCTCGAGCAAGAGCTCCTTCACCTGGGTCGACGCTTCACGCACCAGACGCTTCAGCTCTTCGTCCTTGGCGATTTTGGCGCCGCGGTTGGTGATCGCCTCGTGGATCTTGTCCAGGTTCCGCGCGGTCTTGAGCTTGACCTGCTCTTCGTACACGTACTTCGAGAACATGAAGCCGCGCTTGCCCTCGGGGATCGCTTCACCCTCGACGATCGTCATGCGGTCGAAGGACTTGGAAAAAACCTTCGGGTCCGTGCCGACGTAGCGCAAGAATAGCATGTCGGCATCGGTCGCCAGCGGCGCGATGCGGTTT
>Ga0210402_10004112_pt1 | contig 13355 bp, 14 predicted proteins | sample IncBWC7MmetaG_FD_161055 | JGI IMG/M metagenome (GOLD analysis project Ga0210402, IMG submission 161055) | Forest soil microbial communities from Barre Woods Harvard Forest LTER site, Petersham, Massachusetts, United States - Inc-BW-C-7-M | ecosystem: Environmental > Terrestrial > Soil >...
GTTGATGACAGCTTAGGGAGATTGTGATTGCATGTCACGTTCTCGTAATGTATCTCATCTTCATACCCTCCACAGACTCTGACATAGATCGTCGCTCGATTGATTGAGGTACATGAAAATGAACGAGCTCAACGCCCCGTCGGGGAGTGCCCCGTCAACGGCAACAGATGCGACAATGATGCGCCGCCGCTCGACGGATAAAGACCCTAGCGGGACAGTACGAGTGCTGCGGTGGGTGTCAGTTATTGGACTGCTTTTGCCTGTGTTTCTTCTTACCGTCGTTGCCTGGATCGAACACACGAACATTCTGACAAGCGCGGAGCGTGATGGCACCAAGATTGTGGACCTTTTTCGCGAGCAAGCAGGAAACCTGTTCACCGGCCACGAACTCATCCTGGACATGGTCGTGAACCGCATGCAAGACCGTAATAAGGACAAGACTCAATTTGCGAACATCTTGCGCGAACTCGAAGTCATGGATAGGCGGCTCGACGATGCATCAGAGATTTTGCTCGTGGACGCTGGGGGAGCCGTACTGGCATCGACAGCTGATTTGCGGCCAAACCAACCACCGCCTACTCCGGACCAAAAGTGCTTTCTCGCGTTGAGCAAGAACGAGGCTGCAAGCTGCATTGGCCAACCACATGACGATCCCCGATCAGGGGATAAGCTATTCTCGCTGAGTCGGCGTATGGAGCAAGGCGGCGCATTCAGCGGGATTGTCCAAGTCGCAATTTCGGTGGATTATATTATCAACCTTTGGGCATCCGCCGCGCCAAGCGAGGACGATATTGTTACGATGTTTACCTCTGATGGCACCGTTCTCGCTCAATCTGGTCCGCGATCGCAGGCTGCGCCGAGCCTCCCTGATGTGGGCAGAGCCTTGATCGACAAAATAGGTCTGTCCCCTGCGGGTATCATCAGGGCACCGCTATCGACTGACGGGGACGATCGGATCACCGTCTATGCGATGCTAGCCGAGCATCCTGTGTACGTCAGCCTGAGTCTCGCCAAAAGCGGAATCCTAAAGGAATGGTATGTCATTCTCCTCGTTTATGGAGTGGTCGCTGGGTGTTTTATGGCTGGCGCTGTAATCGCGCTAAGCATCGCGATGCAACGAGTGCGTGTATTTAATAGCTTGCTCGCGTCGAATCGGCGACGATAGCTTGGTTCAAGCGATTAAACTGCGTAGCGAATCTACAAGACTGCACTGACGCATGATGCGACGCTCCCAGACTCCCTCCGTTATGGCGGATCGCCATTGGGGAGACCGTCTGGAAGACCGTTGAGGAGAACGATGGCGGTTCGGCGTCTGGTGCGAACCACGGCATCGACCACCACGCTGCGATAACAGTTCGGCATATTGTCAAGGTAGGCGATCCAGCCACCGTTCACCCCACCGTCATAACGACCCTCTCCCAGACCGTCGGGGTGCAAGAATCCTGGGGAGACCATCTCAGCATGATGGGGATGACGATTGCCGAACGTCTGGCGATGTTGTCGGCGATCGGAAACCACCGGTCGCTTCCGGCGGGTCATCCGGCCGAACGATCCACGGCACCCTCCTTGCACCGTCAACACGCCCGTCGCCCCAATGATCTCCATGCCATCGGGGGCGCGTCCTTAATGGACCGATTGGGTAGGACTACCGCGATCTGACCATCGCCCCCGCACAGCTGCTTGAGTGGCAGCCCACGGCGTTGGTCAAGTCGTTGGTCAGGATGCCGGTTTATATGGGCAATAAGCGTTTGAAAAGGCTAGATTCTATGGTGTTGGCGGAGGGGATGAGATTCGAACTCACGATACGAGTTGACCCCGTATAACGGTTTAGCAAACCGCCGCCTTCAGCCGCTCGGCCACCCCTCCGCCGGAATTTCCCTCGGGTCGGCCCCGAGGGCAACGCACGGACACGGCGTTTGCACCTCGGTTTCTAAGGCCTGGCCCGATAAGCGTCAAACGTTCAGCTCAGCCCGACCTCGAAGCCGCGCTTCGTGCAAGGCCGAGCCATCATGGCTTCATACCAGCGCTGCACGTTCGGGAAATCGGCCAAGTCAACCTTGTGCCGCTCGTGCCGCCAAGCCCAGCCGAGGATGGCGAAGTCGGCGATCGATACCGGGCCGCCGACGAATTCCGCCTGCGACAGGCGCTTGTCGAGCACGCCATACAGCCGCAGCGTCTCCTTCATGTAACGGTCGAGTCCGTATCGCTGGTCCCGCTCGTCCTCAACCTGGAGGAAATGGTGCACCTGCCCGGGCATCGGACCGAAGCCGCCCATCTGCCACATCAGCCATTCCAGCACCGGGACCTGCGCGCGCAGGTCGGACGGATAGAATTTCCCGGTCTTCACCCCGAGGTAGATCAGGATCGCTCCCGACTCGAACACGCTGATCGGCGCGCCGCCCGGGCCTTCCGGATCGATGATAGCCGGGATGCGGTTGTTCGGGCTGATCTTCAGGAAGTCGGGATTGAACTGCTCACCCTTGCTGATGTTCACCGGGTGGACGTTGTAGGGAAGGCCCATCTCCTCGAGCGCCACACTGATCTTGCGGCCGTTCGGCGTGTTCCAGGTGTGCAGTTCGATGGGCATGGCAGCCTCCCGCGACATGACGTTCGGCGGGATTGTCACCGAGCCGGAGCCCATCCGCAACCGGTGCCACGATACCCGATTGCAATGCAGGCAATACGTCGGCGAAGCTGATCACTTCGTGAGCAACGGGCCATCAGCATCGGTCCGCCAGCGTGGCCTGTTGCTTGCACCCCCGTGTCTGATCAACCCCGCCAGGAGGCCAGGCCAGTGAGCGAATCCGCGGTCAGCATTCCCGTCCCGCTCGCCCATCCGGCGACGCGCTGGTTTCAGCTGGCGCTCGGCCTCATCTGCATGATGGCGATCTCCAGCCCGCAATACGTCTGGACGCTGTTCACCAAACCGCTCGGCGGCGCACTCGGTGCGGCGCCGGCCGCATTGCAGGTGACGTTCTCGCTGCTGATCGTGCTGCAGACCTTCTTCTCGCCGTTCCAGGGGTATCTGGTGGACCGCTTCGGCCCGCGCCGGCTCATCGCGCTGGGCGCCGTACTTACCGGGCTTTCCTGGATCCTCGCCGCACATGCCGGCTCGCTTCTTATGCTTTATCTCACCTATGGCGTGATCGGCGGGCTTGGCACGGGCATCGTCTATATCGGCGTCGTCGGGCAGATGGTCGGCTGGTTCCCAGACCGGCGCGGTCTCGCCGCGGGCGTGGTGGCCGCTGGATACGGCATGGGCGCAATCGTCACGACCTTTCCGATCGCCGGCTCGCTCGCCAGCGCGGGCTATCAGGCCACATTGCAGCAGTTCGGCCTGATTTTCGGCGTGGTCGGCTTCGTCGCCGCGCTGGGCCTCAAGCCACCGCCCGCGGCCCACAGCGACGCACTCGACGGTGCATTCACGTCCACCGGGGCCATGCTGAGAACGCCGATCTTCTGGCTGATGTTCGTGATGATGAGCCTGATGTCCACCTCGGGACTGATGGTGACGTCGCAGATGGCAAGCTTTGGCGCCGACTTCGGCATCACGCAGGCCGTGGTGTTCGGCATGGCCGCGCTGCCGCTGGCCCTCACCGTGGACCGCTTCACCAACGGGTTGACACGGCCATTCTTCGGCTGGGTATCCGACCGGATCGGGCGTGAAAACACGATGTGCCTGGCCTTCGCGCTGGAGGGCGTCGCCATGACACTATGGCTGGTCACGCGCGGCGATCCGCTGCTGTTCGTGCTGCTGTCCGGGCTGGTGTTCTTTGGCTGGGGCGAGATCTTCTCGCTGTTCCCGGCAACGCTCACCGACACGTTTGGGACGCGCAACGCCACGCGCAATTACGGCTGCCTCTACATGGCACAGGGCATCGGGGCGATCTTTGGCGGTCCCATGGCATCGTTACTGCGAGACGCGACCGGCACCTGGACGAGCGTCTTCGCCGTGGCGATTGCCGCGGACCTGATCACCGCACTGCTCGCGATCGCCGTGCTGAAGCCGCTGCGCGCCGCCTACATGCGGTTAGGCCAGCACGAACGAGCGCTCAACACCCGCACGTGATGCGCCGCCGCACGCTAACCCGCCATCGCGAACGCCGCCCGTTGTGCGGCATGCTCCTCGGCCAGCATGATCGGCGGCATCACCGCCAGCAGCCGTTCCTGCGTAGAAGGCGTGGCGCGCGTCAGCGGCAGCCGCACCTCGTCCGCGCACAATCCCAGGCTGGCCAGTGCGGCCTTCACCGGAATTGGATTGCTCTCCTGGAAAAGCGCCGCGTGCAGCGGATCGAGCAGGTCGCGCAGCGCGGCAAAACGACCGAGATCGTTGTTGTCCCAGGCCCGGTGCATCAGCGCGCACAGCGCCGGAGCGACGTTGGCGGTGACCGAGATGCAGCCGATGCCACCCATGGCTCGGTGGGCTGGCGCCGTCGCGTCGTCGCCGCTCCATTGCAGGAAGGTGTCGCCGCAGCGCGCGTGCAGCCGGGGCGGGCGCGACAGATCGGCCGTCGCATCCTTCAGTCCGACGATAAGCTCGGCGTCGTGCAGTCGCGCCACGGTGTCGTCGGTGATTGCCACGCCTGACCGCGACGGAACATCGTAGAGGACGACTGGAAGATCCGTCGCATGCGCGATGGCGCGGATATGCGCGATGATGCCCTCCTGCGTCGGCTTCACATAGGGCGGCACGGCGCAGAGCAGCGCATCGGCGCCCGTGGATGCCGCCTCGATGCCCAGCGCGACTGCCGCGGTGGTGGCCAACGCGGTGCAGCCGGCGATCACCGGCACGCGTCCGGCCGCCGCCTCTGCCACCGTGCGCACGGCGTGCACATATTCCGGCAGTATCAGCGCAGCGGCCTCGCCCGTGCTGCCGCAGACGATCAGCGCGGCGGTGCCACGCTCGATCTGCCGTTCTGACAGGCGGGACAAAGCGTTCCAATCCACACGCGTGTCGCGGAACGGGGTTGCGAGCGCGGTCAGTGAACCGCCGACGCCGGAAATGGTGTTGTGCATCGTGCTGATTCCTTTCAGGCGCACCGGCGAACGCCGAATGCGGGCACCTCGGCGCGCAGCACCAGGCGTCCCGCCGCGTGATTGGCGCGGATCGCCATAAAGCCGTGCAACGTCAGCATGCGGCGGACAGCGTTCTCCAGCCTGGGCAGGATGTCGACGCAGACTGCCAAGCGGCCATTGACCGTCAGCGCGCGGCGGATGCGTGGCAGCGCGCTCGCCAGCCAGTCGATCGAGGGGACATGCGGCACAATCACCAGGCTGGCGCTGTCGGCTTCCGGTCGCTCGAACGAGCGGAGATGGGTCACTTGTGCAGCACCGGCTCGCAGCAGCGCGCACATCAGGTCTGGGCCGTCGCCACCGAGCACAATTATGTGGTCCTCGTGCTCGACCGCGCCGAAGCTGTCGAGCAGGGAGGAGCCCGGTTCGGGCGGTTTCAGCGGCAGGCTGGGCGGCGCGCGACGAGGCGCAGCCGCCGCACGAACGTGCGTCAGCATGGGAGGCGTCTCCTGGCAATGCTCGGACCGGAATGGTCGCAGGTCATGGCGGGCCGGAAGATCGGCGCGACGACGTATAGAAACGATTGGCGTCGTGGCCCGCGCTTATAGCATTGGCGTAGCTGTCGGCTTGGAGCCGCAAACCCGAAGGACGCGATCAACAGCGGCCGCCCTTGATTCTCCTCTTGCGGGAGGGGGTTGGGGGAGGGGTTGCATCGTCACAAGGCATGCGATGGCATCAACACCAAGCTTGCCCCTCCCCCCAACCCCCTCCCGCAAGGGGAGGGGGAGGGCCTTTCTCGAACATGAGGTCCAGACAATGCTGCGTATCAGCCCCGCCGTGTCGACGATACTGCTCGCCGTGTCGGCGTTGCCGGCACCGGCGCAAGAACGCATGGTCACAATGCTATTGGACAATGCGGCCGTGGTCCAGCCACACAACGTGACCGTGAAGGCTGCACGCTATCGTGACAGCGATGGCCTCGAGATCCGACAGATCGGCGAAGCTCGCGGCTTCGACCTTGACACCTTCGCATTTGTTCCAGAGCTGGATTTCCATGATGGCACAATCGAATTGGACGTCGCGGGTACTCCCCTCGCGAACGCGCCGCCGGGCGCGCGCGGTTTCATCGGGGTTGCCTTCCGCATCGATACGGCAGGTGCCACCTTTGCGTGCGAGGGATTATACATCCGCCCGACCAACGGCCGCGCCGAGGACCAGGTTCGCCGCAACCATTCGACGCAGTATTTTTCGTATCCGGGCTACGATTTCGATCGCCTGCGGCGGGAGGCACCGGACCGATACGAATCCTATACGGACCTCGTGCCTGGCGAATGGACCCATCTGCGGGTCGAGGTCTCGGGCGCGACCGCGCGGTTCTATGTCGGCACTGCCGCGCAGCCCGTGCTCATCGTGCAGGATCTGAAACACGGCCCGGATGCACACGGGGCAGTCGGTCTATTTGTCGGCAGCGGTACCGACGGCCACTTCCGCAACCTGTCTGTCCGCATGGCGGCGCCAGCAGGCCGGCCGTAATGCGGGCGCAATCGCTATGACAGTGCGCGCTTCAGCGTCTCGTTGACCAGCGCCGGATTGCCCTTGCCGGCCATTGCCTTCATCACCTGGCCGACAAAGAAACCAAACAGCTTGTCGCGTCCCCCTTTGTATTCCGCCACCTTGTCGGCATTCGCCGCCAACACCTTCGCAACTGTCGCATCGATCGCGTTTACGTCGGTGACCTGACGCAGCCCCTTCTCCTCGACGATGGCGGCAGGGTCCTTCCCGGTCTCCACCATCGCTTCGAACACCTCCTTGGCGATGCGGCCGTTGATCGTCTTGTCGGCCAGCAGATCGAGCAGCCCGCCAAATGCCTCCGCGGACACCGGGCTCTCGGCGATCGTGCGTCCGACGCGGTTCAATGCTGCAAACAGATCGCCCATCACCCAATTGGCAGCGATCTTCGCATCGCGTCCGTTCGCGACCGTCTCGTAGAAGTCCGCCGTCTCCTGCTCGGCCACCAGCACGCCAGCATCGTACGTGGTCAAACCATAGTCATCGATGAACCGGCGCTTTTTGGCGTCCGGCAGTTCCGGCAGCCTTGACTTCAGCGTCGCCACCCACGCCTCGTCCAGCACCAGCGGAAGCAGGTCCGGATCGGGAAAATACCGGTAGTCGTGCGCGTCTTCCTTGGACCGCATCGACCGGGTTATGCCGCGTCCGCTGTCGAACAGACGCGTCTCCTGCTCGACTGTGCCGCCGCTCTCCCACACCTCGACCTGGCGCTTCGCCTCCGCCTCGACCGCCTGCATGACGAAGCGCACCGAGTTGACGTTCTTCACCTCGCAGCGCGTGCGATACGGCTCGCCGTGCCTGCGCACCGACACGTTCACGTCGGCGCGCATGGAGCCCTCCTCCATGTTGCCGTCGCAGGTGCCGAGATAGCGCAGGATGGTGCGCAGCTTGCGCAGGTAGGCGCCCGCCTCCTCGGGCGAACGTAAATCAGGCTCGGACACGATCTCCATCAGCGCCACGCCCGAACGATTGAGATCGATATAGGTCTTGGTCGGATGCTGATCGTGCAGCGACTTTCCGGCGTCCTGCTCCAGATGCAGGCGCGTGATGCCGATGTCGCGCGTCGAACCATCGGCAAGCTCGATCTCGATGGTGCCCTCGCCGACGATCGCATGCTGATACTGGCTGATCTGATAGCCGGCCGGCAGATCGGCATAGAAGTAGTTCTTGCGATCGAACCGGCTCACCACATTGATATGCGCGTTCAATCCCAGCCCGGTGCGCACCGCCTGGGCCACGCATTCGCGGTTGATCACCGGCAGCATGCCGGGAAACGCCGCATCCACGAAGCTGACCTGCGAATTTGGTGACGCACCGAAATCGGTGGCCGCCCCGGAGAACAGTTTTGCCCGGCTGATCACCTGGGCATGCACTTCCAGGCCGACCACCACTTCCCACGCTCCGGTGCTGCCTTCGATCAGGTATGCCATCGCCCGCCCGCTCCCAACGCCGCGCACATTTGCCCGCATGCCGACCTGCGTGCAAGCGTGGCCGGACGCCGGGCTGGGCGACGGCTCAGGTGGCTTTGATGGTCACCGGGTCAACGTCCTTGAAGACCGCCGTGCTGTCCGCTGTCTCCGGCATCGTCGGGAAATGATAGCCGCATTTGGGGCAAGGTTCGGCGAGTACCGCCTGCTCCATGTGCAGGTCGTACGGCTTGTCCTGAATCAGCGCGCATGTCGGACAGACCCGGATCAGCCGTGCGTTCTTGAATTCGAAGTTGGTGATGATGTCTTCCATGATCGCACCGGAGCGCACGGCCCATTCCTTGGCGTGCTTGTGGTACGTGTTCATGTGCCAATCCTTCAGCGCCTCGAAACTGGTCCAGAAGCTGACCTCGTTGTGCCAGGTTGGATCCTGCGGGTGCGTCCACCAGGTCAGATGCAGGAAGCCTGGCAGCGTCTTGAGATGATGGCGCACGTCGCTGAACACGATCTGGAACTTCTGGTAGTCGTCGGCGCTCGAGAACCTTACCCGCTGCATGCTCTGATAGATTGCCATGTTGCGACTCCCGCCCGGTTCATTGGTTGTGCCAACCGGTGCGATCCAGTCATCGGCGCCGATCAAGATCGCCAGCGCCGGCGGCGGAACCACCCCGGACACCCGGCGTCAGCGCGCCCTGCGCGGGCTATGTTGCCGATGCCGGCAATGCGGCCGAAGCATCCACCATTCGAGGGGAAGTTGCCATCAAATATTGTGCGATGCACAATCCGTTCGCCATTTCAGCCCCCCGCCCTGATCTGCGGCAACGCGTCGAACCCGGCGGCACGTTCCAGTGCGGCACCCACGGCAAACACCGTCTCCTCATCGAATGGCTTGCCGATCACCTGCAGGCCCAGCGGCAAGCCGTTGGCATCCAGACCTCCCGGCACCGACATTCCGGGCACACCGGCCATATTCGCAGGCACGGTGAACACATCGTTCAGATACATTTTGATCGGATCGTCCATGTTCTCGCCCTGCGCGAACGCCGCCGATGGCGCGGTCGGCGTGACCAGGGCATCCACTCGAGCGAACACCTCGGTGAAGTCGCGCAGGATCAGCGCACGCACCTTCTGCGCCCGTAGGTAATACGCATCGTAATATCCGGCCGACAGCACATAAGTGCCGATCAGCACACGCCGCCGCACCTCGGCGCCAAATCCCGAGGCGCGCGTGCGCTCGTACAGGTCGCGCAGGTCCTCGCCGTTCTCGCGCAGGCCGAACCGCACGCCGTCGTAGCGCGCCAGGTTCGACGAAGCCTCGGCCGGCGCCACGATGTAATAGGTGGTGAGCCCGTATTTCGTGTGCGGCAGCGAAACGTCGATGATCTCCGCGCCCGCATCGCGCAGCCAGCCCAGTCCCTGCTGCCACAGGCGCTCGATGTCGTCCGGCATCCCGTCCATGCGGTACTCGCGCGGCACGCCGATGCGCAGTCCCTTCACATCCCGCCGGCAGGCGGCCTCGAAGTCGGGCACCGGGACGTCCGCGCTGGTGGAATCCTTCGGATCATGCCCGGCCATCGAACCGAGCAGGATCGCGCAATCGCGCACCGTGCGCGCGAACGGGCCGGGATGGTCGAGCGATGAAGCGAACGCGACCACCCCCCAGCGCGAGCACCGCCCATAGGTCGGTTTCACGCCCGGGACGCCGCAGAACGAAGCGGGCTGGCGGATCGAGCCGCCGGTATCGGTCCCGGTCGCCCCCATCGCCATCCGCGCAGACACCGCCGCCGCCGAACCGCCCGACGAGCCGCCTGGCACCAGCACCGCGGTCGTGTCCTGCCGCCGCTGCCAGGGGTTGGTGACCGCGCCGTAGCCCGATGTCATGTTCGACGAGCCCATGGCGAATTCGTCCATGTTCGACTTGCCAAGAAACACCGCGCCGTCACGCAGGAGATTGGCGCTGACCGTGCTTTCATAAGGCGGAATGAAGGGATCGAGGATGCGGCTGCCCGCCGTGGTGCGTACGCCCTCGGTGCAGAACAGGTCCTTGATCGCCAGCGGGATGCCGGTGAGCGGCGCAAACTCGCCGCGCGCGAGTGCCGCGTCCGCCGCATCGGCCTGGGCAAGCGCGCGTTCGCCGGTCACGGTGATGTAGGCGTTGAGCCGCGGATTAAGTGTGGCGATCGCCGCCAGATGCGCCTCGGTAAGTTCTCGCGCGGTGAACTGTCTCACCCGCAGCCCATCTCGCGCCGCGGCGATCGTGAGGTCGGTCAGGTTCACTCGACCACCTTGGGAACGACGAAGAATTCCCCTGCCCGCTCCGGCGCATTGGCCAGCACCTTCTCGGGATAGCCGCCGTCCGTCACCACGTCCTCGCGCATCTTCAGGGCCATCTGTGCGGCGCCGGCCAGCGGCTCGATGCCGTCCACATTCACCTCATTGAGCTGTTCGATCCACCCCAGGATGCCATTCAGCTCCGCTTGCAGCACGGGCAGTTCGGCGTCCTCGACGCGGATGCGAGCCAGCGTGGCGATGCGGCGGATGGTCGCGAGATCGAGCGACATGACGTGCGAGATCCTGTTCCGGGAAAGCAGGCCGGACCATACCGGCGGCGCCGGCGCGGTTCAACCGGAGCAGGCGGCTGAAGCGGCAGCCTGATGATCGGCTCGCACCTTGGTCATGCGAGTTCCAACGTCCGTCTCAATCATTCATGGAGTCGACAATTATGGAACTGGAGTCAGCAAAGCTGTTTCATTTCGTGAGTTTGGCGCTCCGCCACCAGTGCCTCGTAATGCTCCACCAGCGCAAGCAAGGCAGTCGACTCCTCGATCGTCAACGCGGTCGAAGCCATCATGCGAAGAGATCGCTCCCGCTCCAGGAGTTGCTGGACCGTTGGATCGATAGGGGACTGCCAATTGCTGTTCATGGGGCCCAGTGTTGCACGGCTCTCGTCAGAAAACCGTAAACACTGGGCATGAATCAAGGTGAATCTTCCGTTTTCGAGCCAACATATAGTTTATTGGCACCGCGCCAGATCTCGACTCTGCTCGTCGAAGCCTTCAGATGCGCCTGACACGCTTGGTGCGCCGCCTCGATCGCGGCTTCGAGGTTCCTTGCGTCCAGGTGCAAGCCCCACGCAACGCGATCGTCTGCGACCAGGCAGAAGCACCGGTATCGTGGCACGAAAAGGTCCCCCGGTCAGGCGTGACGTGGCGATTGGTCGCACGCAGCATTCCTCGCGCATCACGCATTTCGGCGAGAGTGACGGAGGCCGGCCTTCGACTGCGTAACTATTCCCGTTAGGCAGAAAACTTGCCCGTGATCTTGCTATAAGTCAACGGCCGTCGGGACAGTCCAGCCACCGGCAATTCCTCGGGTTGACGTGTGGAGCTGCCCGAGAGCCTTCGGCCGCGCCAATGTCGGTGCCGGCGCCAATGTCCAGGGCGTCTCGAAATAACTTCACAAAGCCGAGAGTGGATCTGATTGCCATTACAAAACGGGAAGTGGGGCGTCCGATGAAGCATCGCCTGCCCAGCCTGTCCCATCGGCCAATTTGACTTTCTTCGCGTCACGGAACGATATGGCGTCCAAAGGACGGCTCAACCATGCAAATGATCGCGCGCGTGTGAGGCCGTCATTTTGCCTTAGCAGAACCGTGATAGGACCGTTATAAAACGCGCTTCTGCCGCCTATCGAACGGGGGCTGAGATGGTGATCAAATTGGCTCCTGCCGAGGAGTTCAGGGCGGTGGCGGCGCGTTACGACAAGCGCGCCAACGACACCGCAAGGCCGGCGCTCCGGGACGCATATCGGCAGCTTACCTTGGGATACACGCGGCTCGCCGTGCAGCAGGAGGCGGTCGAGCGATACCACGCCGTGATCGGCAGACTTGACGCCGATGACCTTGCAACAGACCCCCGCCTATCGGGCAGCCTGTCATAGAGCGGCAACGTCGCAGTCGCTCTGTCCATCCATCCGCGATGCGGACAAGGTTCACCGAGCTTGGGGTCTTTTGCGAATTCCTCCATAGCTTTTCCCACCGGTCCCGGCCGCCGATAATGCGCGTATGGCATTGCTCAGCATGCAGGCGCTGCGCGGCGCGCTTGACCGGGATCAGCGTCTGATCGGGCTCGATTCCGGCAGCAAAACGATCGGTGTGGCTCTGTCCGACGTCCGCCTGACGCTCGCATCCCCCTATGGCAGCGTCAGACGCGGCAAGCTGCGGGGCAACGCCGCCCAGATCGCCGAGATTGCGCGCAAGGAAGGCGTCGGTGGCATCGTGGTAGGACTGCCGCTGTCGATGGACGGCTCGGTCGGACCAGCCGCACAAGCCGCTCGCGACTGGGCAGTCGCGCTATCGGAAGCCACCGGATTGCCGGTCGCGCTCTGGGATGAGCGGCTATCGTCGGCGGCGGCGAACCGGTTCCTGATCGGCGAGGCAGACCTTAGTCGCCGAAAACGCAGCGCAGCGGTGGACAGCATGGCGGCCGCCTGGATGCTCCAGGCGGCGCTCGACGCCAGTCGATAGCGTTCAGCCGCGCTGCACGAGTTCGATCATGTAGCCGTCCGGGTCCTTGACGAATGCGATGATGGTGGTGCCGAACTTCACCGGACCGGCCGGACGGGTCACGGTGCCGCCGGCCTTCGCCGCGACATCACATGCGGCCGCCACATCCGGCACGCCGATCGCCAAATGGCCAAACGCGCCGCCCATCTCGTATTTCTCCACGCCGTAGTTGTAGGTCAGCTCGATCGCCGTGTTGCTGTCCTCGTCGCCGTAGCCGACGAACGCCAGCGTGTACTTGCCGTCCGGCACATCGCGCCGGCGCAATTCCTTCATGCCGAACGCCTTGGTGTAGAAGGCGACGCTGCGATCGAGGTCGCCGACGCGCAGCATGGTGTGCAGAAAGCGGCTCATGTGTTCACTCCCCTCTCGGACAATGCATCCGGGTCCAGGCCCAGCAGAAAAAGCCCGGTCTCGTCCGCCGCCCCAATGGCGGCATCCCGGTCGGCTAGAATGGTGCCTCCGGCCTCGAACGCAACCCCGCGCAGGCTGGCCGCCGCCGCCGCACGGATCGTCCCAGGGCCGATGGTGGGCAAATCGGCACGGCGATCCTGCCCCGGCTTGACCAGCTTCACCAGCACACCGCCAGGCCCGGGGCGTGCCAGTGCACCGCAGCGCGACAGCATCGCATCGGTGCCCTCGGCCGCCTCGACCGCCAGCACCAGCCCGTGCTGCACCACGCAGCCCTGGCCGACATCGACCACCCCCAGCGCACGCAATACGGTCACCGCGCGCCCGATATCCGCCATAGCCAGGGCGTCCGGCGCGGCGCCCGACAGCAGCCC
>Ga0210402_10004113_pt1 | contig 13354 bp, 13 predicted proteins | sample IncBWC7MmetaG_FD_161055 | JGI IMG/M metagenome (GOLD analysis project Ga0210402, IMG submission 161055) | Forest soil microbial communities from Barre Woods Harvard Forest LTER site, Petersham, Massachusetts, United States - Inc-BW-C-7-M | ecosystem: Environmental > Terrestrial > Soil >...
CGCGACAGTTGCTCGGCGATGATGCGCATCGGTCCGTCGACGGCTCCGCCCGGTGAAAACGGAACGACCACGCGCAGCGGTCGCGACGGATACTCATCTGCGGCTGCTAACGCCGCCGACGCGAGACCCGCCGTCATGGCCAGCACCAGCGTCGCGGTCCGGCGCAGCGTCGAGTGCAGCATGGAAAGACTATGCACCGGCGCGCTGCCGCAAGAGTTTCTTGATCGGCGCCGGCAACGCCGCGCCGGCGACGTCGGCCAGCGACAGCCAGAGCAGGCCCGGCTCTTCCGCGCGCGACGGCCAGGCACGCACTGAGCACGGCTGTGGCGTAAGCGTCAAGCGGAAGTGCGTGAAACCGTGCTCGATCGCCGGCAGCGGCGGCTCGAGTGCGACCTCGGCGGCAAACCGCGAGCGGCAGTGCGCGAGCACGTCGACCCCCGGCGCAAGCTCGGGCAGGCTCCACAGCCCGGCCCAGATGCCGGTGCCAGGCCGCTTTTCGAGCAGCACCTCGCGGTGGCGCTCGAGCAGGAGCACCGAGACCGCGCGCCGCGGCAACACCCTGGCGGGACGTGGAGCGGGCAACTCATCGATCGTGCCCTCCCGCCGCGCAACACAATCGCGCTCGACCGGGCATGCGGCGCAGCGCGGAGCGCGACGAATGCATACGGTTGCGCCGAGATCCATCAGCGCCTGCGTGTACGCTTCGATCTCGACGTCGGGAAGCAATGACTCGGCATGTCGCCATAACGCGCGCTCGACGCTCGCTTCTCCGGGAAATCCGACGATGCCCGCGTGCCGCGCGAGCACGCGCTTGACGTTGCCGTCGAGGATCGCGCCGCACGTGCCGAACGCAAACGCCGCGATCGCCGCAGCAGTCGAGCGGCCGATGCCCGGCAGCGCGGCGATCGCCTCGACTTCGCGCGGGAACGCACCGCCGTGCTCGCCGGCAATCACCTTCGCAGCGCGGTGCAGCAGATGCGCTCTACGGTAGTATCCGAGCCCGCTCCACAGGGCGAGCACGCGCTCGAGGCTCGCCGACGCGAGGTTCGTCACGTCGGGAAACGCCGCGACAAAGCGCCGGTAGTACGGGATAACCGTCGCGACCTGCGTCTGCTGCAGCATGATTTCCGACAGCCAGATCCGATACGGGTCGCGCGTGCGCTGCCACGGCAGATCGTGGCGGCCGCGTTCCTTCTGCCACGCAACGAGTCGCGCCGCGAACGATCGCCGCATGACCGGGCTTACCGCGCGCTGAGGCGTTGGCGCGCCTTGCCGGCGGCTTCAGAGGTGGGGTACTTGTTGACGATTTCTTCCAGCGTGCGCCTCGCCCCGCCGTTGTCGCCCAGCTCGACCTGGCAGCTCGCGACGTTGAGCAGCGCGTCAGGCACCTTCTGGCTGTCGGGATAGGTCGCGATCAGCTGGCGCTGGGTCGCGATCGCCCCGCGAAAATCGCGCAGCGCGTATTGCGCGTTGCCGGCCCAGTACATCGCGGAGGGTGCGAGCGGGCTCTTGGGATACGCGCGCGTGAATGCCTGGAAGCTCGCAGCCGCCGCCGCGTAATTGCCGCCCTTGAACTGATCGAGCGCAGCGTCATAGCTTTTCTGTTCCCCGGCAACGTCGACCACGGCCGGACGCGCCGCAGTCCCGCCTGCGTTGGGAGGCCCGTTGGCATCGGGCGTAGCTGCGGGTGCATTGGCCGTCGGGCCGGCCCCGCCCTCGAGCTTGCGCACGCGTGAGTCGAGATCGAGATACAGATCGCGCTGGCGTTTCTGCGCCTGCTCGAGCTCGTAGGTCAGTACCTCGTTCTGTCCGCGGAGCTTGGCAATGTCGCTTTTGATCTGCTCGAGGTCGCGCAACAGATCGAGCAGCCCCTGCCCCTTGACCGTGTCCTCGAGCGCGCCGAGGCGCTGGTTGAGCGAGCCTTCGAGCTGCGTGACGCGCGCTCGAAGCTCCTCGATGCGCCGACGCGCCTCATCGTCGTCGAACAGCGCCGCATGCGCCGGCGCGCTCGCGAGTTGCAAGGCTGTCGCGAGCGCAAGAACGAATGGCGCGACCGCGGCGCAACCGCCCTTGAGCATGGCGAGGACCCTCTCAGCCTTCGGCGCTACTCACCGGCATAAACCACGTCGTCGCGGCGGTTCTCGGCCCAGGCGCCTTCGTCGTGCCCGGCATTACGCGGCTTCTCCTTGCCGAAGCTCACCGTCTCGATCTGCGGGTCGGTAGCCCCGTAGAGCAGCATCATGCGCTTGACGGTGTCGGCGCGACGCTGTCCCAGCGCGATGTTGTATTCGCGGCTGCCGCGCTCGTCGCAGTTGCCCTGCAGCGTCATCCGCGCCGAGCGGTTGGTCTGCAGATACTTGGCGTGCGCTTCGATGAGCGGTTTGTAGTCGTCCTTCACCGCGTAGCTGTCGAAATCGAAGTACACGCTGCGCTTGGACAGAATGCTGCGCGGATCGCGCAGCGGATTGCCCTGGCTGCCGGTCGTCGTGCCGGTAACGCCAGCGCCGGTCGTGCCGGCAGTGCCGGCACCCGTATTGCTTCCCGCCCCCACGTTCCGTTCCTCGACCGCGACTTTTTCCGGAGGCGGATTGGTAGCGCATCCTGCCAGCAGTGCCGCCAACGCGACACCTGCCCAGAGCGCGCTCGTGAAGCTGCGTTGACTGAGCTTGTTCATCATTGATCTCCTGTTCTTGTTGCCTGCTATTTGAGCAGCGGGCCCCATGCGGGCTCGCGCACATCGCTCGCCGCGGCGGTGAGCCGCTGCTTAACGCGTCCGTCGCTGGAGACCGCGGCCAATATACCACGCCCCCCATTCTCGGAAGCGTACAGGATGAGCTTGCCGTTGGGCGCGACCGACGGCGATTCGTCGCCCCCGCCCTGCGTAAGCACCTGTACTTGGCGGGTCGCGAAATCCTCGATCGCCAGATTGAACCGGCCTCCATCGCGACGCACGAATACGAATCCCTTGCCGTCGGGCAGATGCCGCGGCGATACGTTGTAATTGCCGTCGAAGGTCATGCGTTCTACCGGCCCTCCGCCGAGCGTAAGCCGATAGATCTGCGGACTGCCGCCGCGATCGGACGTGAACAGAATCGCTTTTCCGTCCGGCGAAAAATTCGCTTCGGTATCGATCCCGGGTGAAGTCATGAGCCGCTGCACGCCGCTGCCGTCCGCGTTGATGAGATAGATCTGCGACGAGCCATCGCGCGACAGCGTCACCGCCAGATGATTGCCGTCGGGCGCCCACGCCGGAGCACTGTTGCTGCCGCGAAAGTTGGCCAGGACCTGGCGGCGCCCGGTGACGAGCGACTGCAGGTACACGACCGGCTTTTTGTTCTCGAGCGACACGTAGGCAATGCGCGTGCCGTCTGGAGACCATGTCGGCGAGAGCAGCGGCTCGTTCGAATTGACGATGGTCTGCGGGTTGTAGCCGTCCGCTTCGGCGACCAGCAGCTCGAAGTGCGCACCCTGCTTGGTGATGTAGGCGATGCGCGTGCTGAAGACGCCGACGTCGCCGGTCAGCTTTTCGTAGATGATGTCGGCGATGCGGTGCGCGGTGGTCCGGAACTGCGCCGGAGCGACCACATACGAAACGCCCGCGAGCTGCGACTGCTTGACGGCGTCGAGCAGGAAGAAGCGCACCTCGACGCGGCCGTCGGACTGCGGCGTCACGCTGCCGACGGCAACGGCGTCGGCACCGCGTCCGGTCCAGTCGCCGAAGCGCACATCTTCGGCGCGCGCCGGGCGGGGATTGACCCCAGCGGGATCCACGAGCTTGAACAAGCCGCTGCGCGCGAGATCCGCGCCCACGATCTCGGTCAGCGGGTACGGGTAATTCGCTTCGCCGGCGAACGGCACGATCGCGATCGGGATCGTCGTGCCGCCGCCGCCGATGATCTCGATGGTGAGCTGCGCCCGCGCAACTCCGCTCGCAAGCGCCACGACGAGCGTGCCGAGCAGCACCACAAGAGTTGGGAACCTGAGCGGTCGGATCATGCGGCTTGCTGTGATTATTGGATTATAACGAACGCGCATCGCGTTCCGGGTTAACGGCTCTTCACCATGCCGTCGAACCCGAGAGCGCCGCGCAGGCGCTCTGCGGTTCGCCGCGCGTCATCGCGCGTCGGATACGGTCCTACAACCACGCGGTACAACCCTCCCTCCTCACGCACCTTCGCTTCGACGCCCAGCGTGGCAATTTGGTTCGCCATATGCGCGACGAACGCCTGGGCGTTGGCGTTGTTCGCGAATGCGCCGAGTTGTACGACAAAGCCGCCGGTTTCCTGCCCGACGGGGATCTGCGTCGCGACTCCGGCTTCGCTCGCCTCGACCGTGGGCAGCGGGGGCGCAAGCGTCGGCGGCGCCCCGGTCGGCAGCACGCTTTCCACCTCGACCTCGCCGCTCCCACGCTGCGCGATACCGATTCGATACGCCGCCGCATAGGACAGATCGATGATGCGTCCCGGATGGAATGGCCCGCGATCGTTGACACGCACCACGACGCTGCGCCCGGTGGCGACGTTGGTGACGCGCGCGAACGAAGGCAACGGCAGCGTCGGGTGGGCGGCCGTCATCGCGTACATGTCGTAGGGCTCGCCGGTCGATGTTCTCTGGTTGTGAAACTTGCGGCCGTACCACGAGGCGAGGCCGCGCTCCTTGTAGGCACGCAGGCTGGTCGCCGGCACGTAGTCGTGCCCGAACACCGAATAGGGCCGGTTGGCGAACCGGTGCAAGGGCTCGAGCTTCGGAATCGCGTCGGGGATGCTGTCGAGGTTCGCGGGGGGATTTTCGCCGGGGCCGTCGTCCTTGTAGTAGCCGCCGGGACGCGTCGGGGACGTCGACAACGAGGGCGAAGCCGCGGACTGCGCCGACGCGGGGGCTTCACTCCGCGGAGCCGACGTGCATGCCGCGAGCGCAGCCACGATGACGGCGATCGCGACGCGCCCACGGGCGCTTTGACCGACCCGATCCGGCACCCTATAGTCCGCGCTCATACGCTGCGTATGGAGTTCGGATGAAGAAGACGGCGTTGCTCGCCGGCGTCGTGGTGGCTGTCATCGTGTCGGTCGGGCTGATCGAGCTGCGCGCTTCGGGCAAGGGCGCCGCGGCCGGTTTCCTCGGGCCGGGATCGCTCGTCGCCGACGTCAATCTCACGCTCGAGGTCCTGCTCGTGCTCGGACTCACCGTCGGCATGGCGCTCGTGCGCCGCGGCCGGATCGAAGCGCATCGGATCAACCAGACGGTGTGGGTGCTGGTGAACAGCGCTCTGGTCGCGTGCATCATGGTCCCCTCGCTGCAGAACGCGAAACTGAAACGCTTCGCCGATCTCGCAAGCCCGCCCTCCGGCCTTCCCTGGCTGCATGCCCTGGTCGGCGCGCTCACCATCGCGGCCGGACTGTGGCTGGTGCTGCAGATGAACGATGTGCTGCCTCGGCGCTGGCACGTGCGCGGCTGGAAGACCCTGATGCGCGCAACGCTTGCCGGCTATTGGGCTGTCGCCCTGCTCGGCATCGCGGTCTATTACGCTTGGAACGTCGCCTGAGCGGCATCAGGTCTTCACCAGCTTCCGGTTCGCTTGCACATTCATCAAGATCCCCAGCCCGACGAAGAGGCTCACCAGCGCGGTGCCGCCATAGGAAACGAGCGGCAGCGGCACGCCGACAATGGGAAGAACCCCGCTCACCATCGCCATGTTGACGAAGGCGTAGGTGAAGAACATGAGCGTGATCGCGCCGGCCAGGAGCCGCGTGAACAGCGTCGAGGCGTTGGCGGTGATCATCAGCGCGCGGCCGATCAAGAGCAGGTACAGGACGAGGAGCACGGTCGCCCCGATCAGGCCGAACTCCTCGCCGAACACCGCGAAGATGAAGTCGGTGTGCCGCTCCGGCAGGAAGTCGAGGTGGGTCTGCGTGCCGTTCAACCAACCCTTGCCGATGACGCCACCCGAGCCGAGCGCGATCGAGGCCTGCGTACTGTGATAGCCGGCGCCGAGCGGATCGCGTTCGGGATCGATGAAAGTGAGGATCCGCTCCTGCTGGAAGTGATGCAGGTGTGGCCAGACGAGCGGGGCCGCGGCGGCGGCGAGCGCGGTGAGACCGATGATGATCTTCCATGACAGGCCGGCGAGGTAGAGCACGAAGAATCCCGACGCTCCGATCATGAGCGCGGTCCCCAGGTCCGGTTGCCGCTTGATGAGCCACACCGGAAGCGCGATCAGCGCTGCGGCAACGATGAAATCAACGAACCGTATGCGCCCTTCGTGCTTCTGGAAGTACCACGCAAGCATCAGCGGCAGCGCAATCTTCATGAGCTCGGAGGGCTGGAAGCGGCCGATGCCGAGGTTGAGCCAGCGCCGCGAGCCGTTGACCATCGTTCCCCCCAGCGCAACGGCGACCAGCAGCAGCACCGACACGGCGTAGAGCGGGACCGCGGCCCGCGCGAGCTGCTGTGGAGCGACGTTGGCAACCATCCACATCAGCACCAACGCAAAGCCGAGCGAAGCGGCCTGGCTGGTCACCCGCGCCACGCTCTGATCGGATGCGGAAAAAAGCGTCACCAGCCCGATGCCAACGATCGCCAGCGCTGCCGCCATCAGGAAGCTGTCGACGCGGCGCCCGAGGTGCTCCCAGAGCCTGCCCAACAAAGCGAAAAACTTGTGCATCAGTCGGACTCGTCGTCGCCGGTGCGCGGCGAGTCGGACGCGGCGCCGGGCGTACGCCCGAGCAGGTAGTAGTCGAACACCGCGCGCGCGATCGGGGCCGCGGCCTGCGCGCCGAACCCGCCGTTCTCGACCAGCACGGCGAGCGCGATGCGCGGATGATCCGCGGGGGCATAGGCGATGTACCACGCGTGGTCCCGCAGCCTCTCATCGACCTTGCCGGCGGAGTATTTCTCGCCCTGCTTGATCGAGAAGAGCTGCGCCGTGCCGGTCTTGCCTGCGGATACGTATTGCGCGCCGACGAAGGCGCGCGCGCTCGTTCCCTCGCGCGCCACGCCGACCAGCGCGCTCTTGATCAACGCCAGATACTCGGGTTTGACCGCGAGCACGTGCGTTTCCCGCGGTGCAATCTCGCGGATCGCTCCGGTCTTGACGTTCTCGACGGCGCGCACCAGATGCGGCCAGTAGGCGTGGCCGTCGTTGGCGATGGTGGCGATCGCCTCGGCCTGCTGAACGGGGGTAAACGCGTTGTAGCCCTGGCCGATGCCGGCGGAGATCGAGTCCCCCAGGTACCACTTGCGATGCTCTTCGCGGTAGCTCTTGCCCGAAAAACGCTCGCGCTTCCAGGCGCGCGACGGCAGCACTCCGGGGAGCTCGCCTTCGATGTCGATGTCGGTCTTGCCGCCGTAGCCGAATTGCGCGAGGAAGTCGTGCGTCACGTCGATGTCGGTCTCGCCGGCGAGCATGTAGTAGTACGTGTCGCAGGAGACGATGATGGACTTCATCATGTCGACGTAGCCGTGCCCACCGGGCTTGTCGTCGCGAAACCGGTGCGGGCTGCCGGCGAGCTGGTAGAACCCCGGGTCGAAAATCTGCTGCGTCGGGGTGCGCTTGCCCGAGGTGAGCGCGGAGAGCGCGAGGAACGGCTTGATCGTCGAGCCCGGCGGATACGCGCCGCGCAGCGGGCGATTGAGCAACGGCTTGTCGGGCGAGTTGTTGAGCGCGTCCCAGTTGGTCGGATCGATGCCGTCGACGAACAGGTTCGGATCGAAACCCGGCTTGGATACGAGTGCCAGCACTTCGCCATTGGTCGGATCGATCGCGACCAGCGCCCCGCGCCGATCGCCAAAAGCCGCTTCGGTGGCCTGTTGCAACTTGATGTCCAGCGAGAGCTTGAGATTGTTGCCGGAGATCGGCGGCGTGCGCGACAGCGTGCGCACGGCGCGGCCGCCCGCATCGACCTCGACCTCCTCGACGCCGGTCGTGCCGTGAAGCTCGCGTTCGTAGGAAAGCTCGAGCCCGACCTTGCCGATGTAGTCCGAACCCTTGTAGTTGGCGGTCTCGTCCCAGTCGTCGATGCGCTCGACGTCGGCATCGTTGATGCGGCCGATATAGCCGATCACGTGCGAGGCGAGCTCGCCGAAGGGGTACTGGCGGAAGAGGCGCGCCTTGATCTCCACGCCTGGAAAGCGATAGCGGTTGACCGCGAAGCGCGCGACTTCTTCGTCCGACAGGCGCGTGCGCAGCGGGAGGCTCTCGAAGTTCTTGGTCTCCTCGAGCAGGCGCTTGAAGCGCTTGCGATCGCGCGCCTGGACCTCGACGAGCTGCGAGAGCTCGTCGATGGTCTGGTCGAGATTCTTGACGCGCGAGGGGGTCACCTCGAGCGTGTACGCCGAATAGCTCTGCGCCAGGACGATGCCGTTGCGATCGGTGATGACGCCGCGATTGGGAACGATCGGCACGATGGCGATGCGGTTGCTCTCGGCGAGCGTTTGATAGTGCCGGTGCTGGAAGATCTGCAGGTAAGCGAAGCGGCCGAGCAGCCCCACGGCCCCGACCACGATCAGCGCGGCAGCGATAGTCAGCCGGCGCCGGAAGTAGAGGAGTTCCCGCTCGGCATTCCTGAGCTCCGGTGCTCCCAGCGCGGAGAACGAGCTTTTGCGGCGGGCGAAAAGACGGCGCATGGCGATCGGTGCCGCCTCAGCGCTCTTGGCGCGAGCGCCGCGGCCGCTGCGGCCATTGCAGCAATACCGTGACCACGGGCCAGAGGAACGCGCCGACCAGCGGTCCCACCGCGTAGGTCCAGCGCGGCAACGGCGCGCCGCCGACCACGCGCACGAGCAGCACGAGCCCGGCGCAGAACAGGAGCAGCACCGCGACCTGCGCTGCCTGTTGCCAGAGCGGGAAGCGCAGAACGCGCCGCCGGAAATATTCCGCCGCGTAGGCGAGCACCGCGTAGGCGAGCGCATGCTGCCCGAATACGGTGGCGTCGGCGACGTCCATCAGCAAGCCGAGGCACCAGGCGATGCCCACGCTGATCAGTCGCGGTTCCCGGATGCACCAGTACAGGAGCACCAGGGCGAGGAAGTCGGGCTTGAGCGCGAGCGCGACACCGCTGACGGGAACAATGTTGCCGAGCAGAGCGAGGAACAACGTGAGCACGAGAAACCACGGCTGCGCCGGGAGCAGGATCTCCTCGGGTCGCGCGGAGGTAAAGCTCGAGAGCTGCGCCATCGTTAGCGCTGGTCAACCGATTTCATGATCGCTTCTTGCCTTTGCCCTTGCGCGGCGCGTCCGCATCCGTCGGCTCGTCGGGTCGTGGCGGTGTCGCCGCGGCAGCGCTCCCAAGCACGAGAACGTGCGGACTCTTCTCGACTCCGGCGAGGGGTCTGCAGGTCACGCGCGCGAAAATCTGCCCGGTCTCGCGCTCGACCGATACGACCTGCGCCACCGCGAGGCCGGCCGGATAGGTGCCGTCGATGCCCGAGGTCACGAGCCGGTCACCGGCCTGGATTTCCGCGTTGGGCGAGAGGAAACGCAGCTCCGGGAGCCGCCCCGTACCCGCGCCGTACATCACGCTGCGCACGCCGGTGCGCTCGACCTTGACCGGGACCGCATGGTCCTTGTCGGTGACCAGCGTCACTTCGGCGATATAGGGGAACACGCGCGTTACCTGGCCGACGACGCCGGTCTCGTCGATGACCGCCTGTCCCGGTTGCACGCCGGCTGCTTCGCCCTTGTCGACAAAGAGCTTCTGCGTGAAGGGGTCGCGCCCCGAGTACAGCACCTCCGCCGCGGTTGCCGCGCCCTCGAAACGCGTCCCGACGTTGAGCAGCGCCCGCAGCCGTGCATTCTCCTGCTCGAGCGCCTGGTAACCCTGGACCGCGGGCGCATCGGCGAGCAGCCGTTCCTTGAGCGTCGCGTTGTCTCCCGCCAACGCGCGCTGCGAGGAAAAGAATGTTGCGACATAGGCGACAGCCTCGCCTGGAACCTCGAGCGCCCGCTGCAGCGGATAGAGGAGGTTGGCGACCGTGTGGCGGACGCTCTCGAGATACCGGTAGCGCGTGTCGGCGAACAACAGGGCGAGAGACAACAAGCCGAAGAAGGCCAGCCGGGTCAGCGGCGAGGGACCGCGATGGAAGAACGGCGGCGGCTCGACCGGGAAGTGACGCATCGCTGGGTTGAGCGTTTGGCGTCGAGCGTCTAGCGTCCAAAGCCTGCCATTCCCACGCTCAACGCCAAACGCCCATCGCCGGACCGATCTAGTCCGAAGTAAAGATGGTCGAAAGTTTTTCCATGTTCTCGAGCGCCTTGCCGCAGCCGCGCACCACGCAGGTCAGCGGATCGTCCGCGACGATGACCGGCAATCCTGTCTCCTCCATCAGCAGCCGGTCGAGGTCGCGCAGGAGCGCGCCGCCGCCGGTGAGCACCATCCCGCGCTCGGCAATGTCGGCGCCGAGCTCCGGGGGCGTGCGCTCGAGAGCGCTCTTCACCGCGGAGACAATGCTGTTCAGCGGATCGGTGAGCGCCTCGAGGATTTCGTTCGACGACACGGTGAAGCTGCGCGGGATGCCTTCGGCGAGATTGCGGCCCTTGACCTCCATCTCCTTGACCTCGGAGCCCGGAAACGCCGAACCGATCGTCTTCTTGATCATTTCCGCGGTCGTCTCACCGATCAGCATGCCGTAGTTGCGGCGGATGTAGTTGACGATCGCCTCGTCGAACTTGTCGCCGCCGACGCGCACGCTGCCCGAATAGACCATGCCACCGAGCGAGATCACGCCGACCTCTGTCGTGCCGCCGCCGATGTCGACGACCATCGAGCCGGTCGCCTCCGAGATCGGCAGGTCCGCGCCGATCGCGGCCGCCATCGGTTCCTCGATCAGATAGACCTTCGAGGCGCCCGCCCCCAGCGCGGACTCGCGGATGGCGCGGCGCTCGACCTGTGTCGAGCCGCAGGGTACGCAGATGATGATGCGCGGACTCGGGCTGAAGAGCTTCGAGTCGAGGACTTTCTTGATGAACTGCTTCAACATCTGCTCGGTGACGGTGAAGTCGGCAATCACGCCGTCCTTCATGGGCCGGATCGCGGTGATGTTGCCGGGCGTGCGGCCGAGCATCTGCTTCGCGGCAAGCCCCACCTCCTGGATCACGCGCTTGCCATTGGGGCCGCCTTCCTGGCGGATCGATACGACCGAGGGTTCGTTGAGCACGATCCCCTTGCCGCGAACGTAGATCAGGGTATTGGCCGTTCCCAGGTCGATGGCGAGATCGCTGGAGAAATAGCCCTTGAAGAATTCGAACATTGGACTTTCCAATACAGCGCGAGCAGCCACGGTGGCTGCTCAGGCAATCCGAATATGATAACCTAATATGCTTCGCCTCTACACCGCTTCTGGCGCGAAAACCGCCTAAAGGCCCCGAAAGTGGCACTTTCCTCCGAAGACGTCCAGCGTCTCGCCCACCTGGCCCGGATCGAGATCACTCCGGACGAAGCGCTCGAAGTGCGCGCCAAGCTCGATCGTATCTTCGAATTGATCGGCGAGATGCGCGCGGTCGACACCACCGGCATCGTGCCGATGTCGCACGCGCAGGATGTCGCGGCCCCGCTGCGCGAGGACAAGGTCACCGAGGCCGATCGTCGTGCACTCTATCAGCGCGACGCGCCGGCCGTTGCGAACGACCTCTATCTGGTGCCCAAAGTCATCGAGTGAAGAAGTAGGAAAAAAGCGAGTCAGGGAAGCGCAACCGCGCGGCGGGGGTCTCGCGGGAGGTTGTTTCCTCGTTGTCGCACAATCGTGCTCATTGCTCCAATTGCCGAACTCGCGGCTGCGCTCGCGAAGAAACGCATTTCCAGCGTCGAGCTGACGCAGGAAGCGCTTGATCGCGCGGAGGCGGCCAACCGGCGGCTCAACGCGTTCATTACGCTCGACCGCGACGGCGCCCTCGCGCAAGCGCGTGCCGCCGATGCACGCATCGCGGCCGGCGATGCGACACCACTCACCGGTATCCCGATCGCGCACAAGGACGTGCTGATGACTGCAGGCCTCAGGACGACCTGCGGCTCGCGGATGCTCGAGAACTTCGTCGCACCGTACAGCGCGTTCGTCGTTGAGCGGCTCGCCAGCGAAGGCACCGTGCTTGTCGGCAAGACCAACATGGACGAGTTCGCGATGGGCTCGTCGAGCGAGACTTCGTACTTCGGACCGGTGCGCAATCCGTGGCATCTCGATTATGTGCCCGGAGGCAGCTCGGGCGGTTCGTCCGCCGCAGTCGCTGCGCGCGTCGTCCCCGGGGCGACCGGGACCGACACAGGCGGCTCGATCCGCCAGCCTGCGGCCCTGTCGGGCGTGTGCGGCTTGAAGCCCACTTATGGTTTGTGCTCGCGCTACGGGCTGATCGCATTCGCGTCGAGTCTCGATACGCCCGGCGTGTTCGCGCAAACCGCTGAAGATTGTGCGCTGCTGCTCACCGCCATGGCCGGGCACGATGCGCGGGACTCGACCAGCGTCGATCGGCCGGCAGAAGACTATACGCGCGACCTGGGACGTCCGCTCACGGGCGTGCGCATCGGGCTGCCGACGGAATACTTTGGCGACGGCACCGAGCCCGCTGTGCTGGGCGCGATCGACAAGGCGCTCGCCGAGCTGCGCAGGCTCGGCTCGACAACGGTCGAGATCAGCCTTCCCAACGTCAAGCTCTCGGTCCCGGTCTACTACGTGATCGCTCCGGCCGAAGCGTCGTCGAACCTGTCGCGTTTCGACGGCGTACGCTACGGGCACCGCGCCGCGAAATACTCCGATCTGCTCGAGATGTACATGCGAACCCGGGCCGAAGGCTTCGGCGCCGAGGTCAAGCGGCGCATTCTCGTCGGGACCTACGTACTGTCGCACGGCTACTACGACGCGTACTATCTGAAAGCACAGCAGGTGCGCCGGCTCATCGCCGACGATTTCCGTCGCGCGTACGAGCAATGCGATGTGATCATCGGCCCGACGTCGCCGACGACGGCCTTTCCGATCGGCGACAAGACCGACGATCCGGTCAAGATGTACCTGAACGACATTTTCACCATTGCCGGCAACCTGACCGGTGCGCCGGGAATCTCAATTCCCTGCGGCTTCGACGGCAAGGGTCTCCCCGTCGGCATGCTGCTCCAGGGCAACCACTTTCGCGAAGCGCTGATCCTCAACGTCGCCCATCAGTACCAGCAGGCAACCGACTGGCACCGGCGCGTGCCCGAAGGCTACGCGTCATGAAATGGGAAGTCGTCATCGGATTGGAGACGCATACGCAGCTCTCGACGGCGTCGAAGATCTTTTCCGGAGCATCGACGGCCTTCGGCGCTCCGCCGAACAGCCAGGCGTCCGCGGTCGACATCGCGTTGCCGGGCGTGCTGCCGGTGTTGAATAAGGG
>Ga0210402_10004114_pt1 | contig 13352 bp, 11 predicted proteins | sample IncBWC7MmetaG_FD_161055 | JGI IMG/M metagenome (GOLD analysis project Ga0210402, IMG submission 161055) | Forest soil microbial communities from Barre Woods Harvard Forest LTER site, Petersham, Massachusetts, United States - Inc-BW-C-7-M | ecosystem: Environmental > Terrestrial > Soil >...
ACCCCGTAGCACTGCTCAGACAGCCGTGAAGGCGTTGACGGCCCCAGGGAGAGTTCAGTTCCACCGTACGTGCAACGCTTCGTGGCCACGAAGAAAACCGTCGAAGGCATCGCGGTGGGCGAGACCTTCTGATTGGAAAGTAGCACAGCGGTCAAGGGGTTTCGGGGGCGAATGTCTGTAACCGCTTGAATTCAGGGCGAATAAAAAGTCGATTTTGCCGTCAATGGGTTTTCGCGCGTTCGCGCTGGCGGCGGGAGCGAATGGCCAGTTCACTCAAAGGTATGGCGTTTCACGGGAGTGATCAACATCGCACTCGAACGGACGCCCCACACTCTCCACCTCTGTGCTAAATGTGAAGCGGTAGGTGGCACATCAGTGTGGCTCTTCACCCGATACGGATTTTACTCCATCGCCTGTGCCAGCCAGCCAGATGGCTCAATTGATCTTGGAAATGTGATGATCCGGGCGCGACGCGCCGCTCATCTCAGCAACCTTCAGAAGCGCTTTCCGGCGCTCGCCGACGTAGAGCTTTTGACCCTTCCAAATCGTAGCCCGGTTTGAGTTTTAGGATCTGCCGTACACGCACCGTCCCGCGACATACACCGCCCGGGCCGGCTCCCGCCCGAAGAAGTAGGGGAGCTCGCGGTAGTCGTCACAATCGTGCATGGCGAAATCGGCGAATTTGCCGGGTTCGAGCGAGCCGATTTCGTGGCCGCGCCCCAGGCTCCAGGCGGCGTTGATGGTGGCCGCGGTGATCCCTTCGGCGGGCGTCATCTTCATTTGAGTGCACGCCAGCGACAGCACCATGGGCATGGAGGCGGTGGGGGAGGAGCCGGGGTTGAAGTCGGTGGCAATCACAACCGCGAGACCGAGTTCGATCATGCGGCGCGCTGCGGGATAGCGGCTCCCACCCAAATTGTAGACCGACGCCGGCAGCAGCACGGGCTGGACGCCGGCGGCTTTCAGGGCTGCAAGACCGGCGGGACCGGTGGCTTCCAGGTGGTCGGCGGTGGCGGCGCCCAATTCGGCGGCCAAGAGGGCGCCGGCGTCGGCAGTGAACTGGTCCGCATGCAGGCGCAGACCGAGGCCGAGCGATTGCGCCGCGCGCAGGATGAGGCGGGCCTGGGCCGGCGGAAATACGTTGGGTTCGCAGAAGACGTCGCAGTACTCCGCCAGACCGCCAGCGGCGACGGGCGGCAGCATTTCGTGGATGACCAGATCGCAGTAGGCGTCGATGCGTCCCCGGTATTCGTCCGGAACCTCATGGGCGCCGAGGAACGTGGGGACGTAGCGCAGGCTACCTTCATCCGCGAGTTGGCGAACGACGCGGAGGATTTTCGATTCGGCTTCGAGCGAGAGACCGTAGCCCGACTTGGCCTCGATGGTGGTGGTGCCGCCGCACAGGAACCAATGCCGGTAGCGGCGCGCGGATTCCAGCAGGGCAGTCTCGCTGGCCTGGCGAGTGCGGCGCACGGTGGAGCGGATGCCGCCTCCGCGGGCTGCAATGTCGGCGTAGGTGGCGCCTTCGGCGCGTTGCTCAAACTCGTCGGCGCGGGTGCCGGCGAAGATGGGGTGGGTATGGGCGTCGACGAAACCAGGCAGGACGATGCGGCCGCCGGCATCGGCGATCCGGGTGGCGGCCGTGACGTGGCGCTCGATTTCGGCGCGGGAAGCAACGGCCAGGATGCGGCCTTCGCGGATCAGCATGGCGCCATCGGGAATGATGGCGAGGTCGCGCATTTCCAGTCCGGTGCGGGGGCGGCGCGGACCAGCCAGTGTGACGAGTTGGCTGCAGTTGAGAACGGCGAGGTCAGGGGCGCTCGGGTCGGGCATCGGGGATTTCAAGGTTCTGTAGCCTGTCCCCGAAGCGGTGGCTGGGAAGGCTGGCGAGGTTGATGATGACGTTTTCGCGGGCGCCGGTTTTGGCGGCGGCGGTGAGGGCTTTGGCGACGGCAACGTCAGATGCGAATTTGGCGGGGACCTGCAGTCCATCTAATCGCGTGAGCATGGCCGAGGCGCGCTCGAAAACTTCCAGCGGAACTTCGGCGGCGCCGTGGAGCGCTTCTTCGACGAAGGGCGCGCGCTCCGCTTTGGGCCGCTTGTAGGCCAGCATCACGCGGTTGAAGGCTTCGGCATCGCGGTCGACGGCCGCAGTGAAAAAATGGCGGTCGGCTTCGAAGGAATCGTTATCCAGTTTGCTTTCCAGCTTGGCCAACGCGGTGACCATGGAGCCGAGCGCCGCTGCCATCGCCGCCGCTGCCGCCGCGGCGCTGCCTCCGCCTGGAGTTGCCGTGGGCGCGGCCAGTGCGTCCAGGAATTCGGGCAAACCGCGCCGCCAGGCGTTTGCGTCCGCGCCGGCTTCGGCGCCAGTTGCAGCGAAGGCTTCGGCGATGCGGTTTTCCAGCACCAGCTCCGGTTTGAAATTCTCGTAGCGCAGGAAATAATCGGCGGCCAGTTCGATGGCCTTCTTCGGAATCAGGCCGACAATCTCGCTGCCCACCACCGCCACGCCGTAACGTTCGGCCTCCCGGCGTACGGTTTCGAAGACCAGGTGCATGGGCGTCTGTTCAAAATCGGTCAGGTTGATGGACACCTGCGCCAGGTTGCGTGAAGCCAGCGTGACCCCCATGGACTTCACGTAGCGAAAACCGCCGGAGGAGAAGCGGATGGTCTTGGCGATGCGCCTGGCGATCGATACGTCCGGGGTGCCGAGGTTGATGTTGTAGGCGATCAGGAATTTGCGCGCGCCCACCACAGTAGCGCCGGCGGTAGGATGGCAGACCGCGTCGCCGCAATCGGGATCGCGGGCGGGTTGGGCGCCCATTTCTTTGACCAGGGCTTCGAACTGGCCGCGGCGGATGTTTTCGAGGTTGGTGCGTTCGGGCCGTTTGGCCGCGGCCTCGTAAAGGTAGACCGGCACCCGCAGCTTGTTCCAGATCTCGGCGCCAAGGCGCTCGGCCAGTTTGACGCAATCTTCCAGGGTGACGCCTGCGATGGGGATGAAGGGGACTACGTCGGCGGCGCCGATGCGCGGGTGTGCGCCCTGGTGTTTGGTGAGGTCGATGAGCGCGACGGCACGCTCCACACCGCGGAATGCGGCAGCGGCTACGGCCGCCGGTGGACCCACGAACGTGAGGACCGAGCGGTTGTGATCGGCGTCGGACTCGCGGTCCAACAGGACCACGTCGGGTACCGAGAGGATGGACTGAACGATGGCGTCGATCTTGGCAGGGTCGCGGCCTTCGGAGAAGTTGGGGACGCATTCAACGAGTTGTCGGGACATGGGTATTCAAGACCTCGAGACCGGTAAAAAAGAATAGCGGCCATCTTCGAACTGGCTTGGTGAATTCACGTCAGCAGGGGATGTACCCAACCCGGTTGATCCACCCCGGGGTGCGCGGAGCCTGGCTTTGCTGATAAACCGCCGATTGCCCACAGAACACTGTAGCTGCCCATACCCTTAACGTCTCGCCGGTGCAGCAAGTCTGATCTGACCCGCCAGAATCTTCTTTATGACATCCTCAAGCACGATCACTTGTATCACGTGTGCTTCATCGTCTCTTCTGAGGACGTGCGTGACTCCAGGGTAGTGCCGGACATGTAGATTAGCTTCCGTAACAGCATCCAATGTGTACCAACGGTGCCGCTCCTGCAAGGCACCCCAGCAGACACAGATGTCTATATGGCGGAACGCCTTCCGGCTTGACGAATTGTTCAGGTTGCCGAGCAGCCCCTCAAGATTGTTCTTGAACTCTAAGGTCAGGCCTCGCGTTGAGAAGCCTGTCTCTACGGCTCCTAATGTATCCAGAGAAAGACCTAATGGGTTCTTGTCGATACCACCGTAACGGAGCCGGTCGAGATCTTCCTGGCAATCAAACTGCACATAGCAGTCATATGTCTTCGACGCACTTGTTGCTAGAATCCTAAGACCGGGAAACAAACCAAGAGCTGCGAGCTGGTTAAAGATCCCGATAACATCTTGTTCCGTAATCGGAGCGCTAACGTAGCACACGGGAGGAACGGAGAGCGGGTTGTCTTTTGCGTGGGTTTTCACGTTGTATACCCAATCCTCATGCCCCTTCTCTACTGCACGTTGCGCTCCGGTTGTCTTTTCTCCCGCCGGCTTTAGAAATCCACCTTGCTTCAAGAGATACTGAATGGCATCGTCGGCCGTTCTCTGCGCAAGGTCCATGATCTGCGGTTGGAGGGCCTTGCGGCCTTGGTCTAGAGCTGCCTTATCAAAGTGAACCAATACAAAAACGTTCGACGCGAGATATTCAGAGCGGGATGGCTGAATTCTGATTGACTCCGATGCGATCCTTTGGTGATTCACACCGATCACTAAGCCAGGCCCCACAAAATGTGTCCGTTTCTGCCCAGTAGCGGATTCGGTTATTGCTGTCCACGTCGGCTCATCATAAGGACGAAACGCATACAGACGCGGAGAAAACTCTGCCAGTTCAGCTTCAAATTCCTGTTTCTCGTCCTGATCTAACTGCTCTGTGATATCGGTCGTAGTCCACTCGATATAAACAGCATCTTGTCTTTGGTAATCTCTTGGGATATCAGCAATACCGGGGTGATCGTTGTGATACTTGCCGACGTCGAGAAAGCGGAACGGTGGGTTTTTCTCGGTCAAGTGGGGGTAGTAGAATTGTGGACTTATTTGCTTTTTTGATACTGAGCCATCCTTATTCACAAGGTTTAGTTGAACCTTGAATTGACCTGCGGGTTCCTGGCCGATAATAATCTGCCCGACTGCTGTGCGCGTCCTAATGATCGCTTCCCAAATATCGAGGCTAGATCCAAGGTTGACTAGGCTCGCTGGTCTTGTCTCAGGCGAAAACAGAAGTCGTGGGTAGGTACCACGCTTGCGCCGATCAAGGGGGGTAGGGCTGTTGTCAACATCGAGCATTGGCGGGTCCGGACGTTTGCCCTGGACCCAATCCCGACCGAACCTCATGCGCCCCTTGACTGCAGAGCCATTTTGACGAGACTGAATTTGGACATCGTTCGTACCATATGCAAGGAACGTCAGACCAACGCCCTTGTAACCTCGATATGGATACTTATTACCTCGCTTCTTGATTTTGGCTGGGATGTCCTTGAAGGTGGCGGTTGGAGCAAATGCTTCGCAGACCTGTGCCTGACTCATTCCGATTCCGGTATCGAAGACAGAAATCGCATTGGCCTTGAGGTCAATTGTGATCTCGAGCAAATAAGGTCCAGGTAGCTTCTCGATACAAGCATCTTCCAAGGCATCCATAGAGTTCTGGACGGCCTCTGCTAAGGCGTCATGATTGCTGTTGTAGCTCTCAAGAATCCCTTGGATTGCACGCCGTGCGTGCTCAGGTGACCTCATTGCGGCTTCGATCGGGTCATAGGGAAGAACAAGCGTCTTCTCCGTCCGTGCATCTTTGTCGGTCACCTCTGTGGCCTCCTTTCGCTTCGTCACCGTACCCCATCATACACAGTAGCTCACCTACAGGCAGGACTAGCCAGCGTGCAATGCCGCCCAGAGCCACGGGGGGGCCGGGTGACGGAATTGCTTCCTCTACGATGGCACTTAACAACCTTCGCAAGGTCGGTGTCATCCCCGCCTTCGACCCTCGGACGTAGTATGCAGCGCCGTCCAAAGGCTACTTTGCCGTGTCCGGGCGACGTGCGCGTGCAATCTACACGGCGATAGCAAGGAGCTTGGCCTGCCAATACCCAGGATGCCGGCGGATGTCGCAGTCAGAAAATCCACCGACGGCTCGCGCCGCACATGGCCAGCTATGATTTTGGCATTGAAATTCTCGTCCGCCAGAAATCGGAGGCGCATCAGCGTCTGGTGGGAGACACGCGCCGTGCAGATTCGAGTTTCGCATAGAGCAGCGGGTTAGCCTCGCGCGATTCGCGAGCCGACTCGTCGAATCGAGCTTCACCTTCCTTGAGGTAGGCGTCAATCTCCGCGCGGTGCGCCAGGTAGTACGTGATTCCACCGTAGACCTGTTCCAACGAAAGCGAGGGAAAAGACTGAAGGATGCCTTCCTGTGTTTCGCCTTTGAGGAACTCGTAGACGACCGAATCCAGCGATACGCGGCTCCCCATCAGGTAGTAGCCGCCTTGCCGCCGTTCTATATATTCCTGTGCCATTTCTTGATCTGATTATAGCGTCAAGTTTTACCCGGGCCGCTTGATGTCGTGCTCTCGTGCGAACCGAATAGCCTCTTCGTACCCCGCGTCGGCGTGACGAACCACGCCTAACCCCGGGTCGGTGGTCAGCACGCGCTCCAGTCTTCGCTCCGATTCTTCGCTGCCATCGGCCACCACCACCATGCCGGCGTGCTGTGAATAGCCGATACCGACGCCGCCGCCGTTGTGAATGCTCACCCACGAAGCGCCGGCGGCTGTGTTGAGCATGGCGTTGAGCAGCGGCCAGTCGGCAATGGCGTCGGAACCATCGCGCATGCCTTCGGTTTCGCGGAAGGGCGAAGCCACGGAGCCGGCGTCCAGGTGGTCGCGGCCAATCACGATGGGGGCGCGCAGTTCGCCGTTGCGCACCAGCCGGTTGATGGCCAGGCCGAATTCGGCGCGCTCACCGTAGCCCAGCCAGCAGATGCGCGCGGGCAGGCCCTGAAAGCGAATGCGCTGGCGGGCCAGAGGCAGCCAGCGGGCCAGGGTCTCATTGTGCGGGAAGATCTCGGCGGCCAGCCGGTCGGTGCGGTAGATGTCTTCCGGGTCGCCCGAGAGCGCCACCCAACGGAAGGGGCCGCGGCCTTCACAGAATAGCGGGCGGATGTACTCCGGCACAAAGCCGGGGATGTCGAACGCGTTTTCAACGCCGGCCTGCTTGGCTTGGGTGCGGATGTTGTTGCCGTAGTCGAAGGTCACGGCGCCGCGCTTCTGCAGGGCCAGCATGGCTTCCACATGGACGGCCATGGCGCCCATGGACCGCGCGATATAGTCCTCGGGATGCTGGGTGCGCAGCGTGCGGGCCTGGTCGAGCGTCATCCCGTTGGGGACGTATCCGTTCAGCGGGTCGTGGGCGCTGGTCTGGTCCGTCAGGACATCGGGCACTACGCCGCGGCGCACCAGTTCGGGGAGGACATCGGCGCAGTTGCCGACCAGCGCCACGGACACGGCATCGGCGGTGCCATTGCTCGTTGCATTGCTCGTGTGCAGCAGACGGAGCGCTTCTTCCAGGCTCCACGCGATGCGGTCGCAGTAGCCGGTATCGAGGCGGCGCTGGATGCGCGCGGCGTCGACATCGATGCCCAGGAAGCGCGCGCCATTCATAGTGGCGGCCAGCGGTTGCGCGCCGCCCATTCCGCCCATGCCGCCGGAGACTACCAGCTTGCCAGCCAGCGACCCGCCGAAATGTTTGCGGGCCAGCGCGGCCAACGTCTCGAAGGTGCCCTGCACGATGCCCTGGCTGCCGATGTAAATCCACGAGCCGGCGGTCATTTGGCCGTACATGGTGAGGCCGAGTTTTTCGAGGCGGTTGAACTCGTCCCAGTTCGACCAGCGGCCCACCAGGTTGGCATTGGCGATGAGGACGCGCGGCGCTTCGGGGTGGGTGCGGAAGATGCCCACCGGCCGGCCCGACTGCACCAGCAGCGTCTCGTCGTTCTCCAGCGACTGCAGCGAGCGGACGATGGCGTGGAACGATGGCCAATCGCGGGCGGCGCGGCCGGTGCCGCCATAGACGACGAGGTGCTCGGGATCTTCGGCCACCTCCGGATCCAGATTGTTGTGGAGCATGCGCAGGGCGGCTTCCTGGTGCCAGCCCTTGCAACTCATCCGCGTGCCGCGGGCCGCTTGAATTGCATGGCCGCGACCCTCAGGGTCGCGCGCAATGGTCAGACTCATAGGATGACCCCTGCCGGAACCGGTGCTGGAACCGGTACGGTTTCCGGAATGGCCCACTCGTCAAATTTGCCCTGACGGATGGCGGCGGCCACGGCCTCAATATCGCGGGAGAGCGGGCGATCCTGCACCAGCGGCGGTGCCATCGCGCGCACGGTTTCCAGCACCCGGCGGATCTGCGGGCCGCAGTCGAATGGCTGGCGATAGCGCAGGGCCTCGGACGCCGTGAGCAGTTCGATGGCTGCAATGTATTCGACGTTCTCCACGATGCCGCGGAGCTTGATGGCGGCCGTCATCCCCATGGAGACGTGATCTTCCTGACCGCCGGAGGTGGGGAGGTTGTCCACGCTGGCGGGATGGGCGAGTATTTTGCATTCGCTGAGCAGCGACACGGCGGCCACGTGCGCGATCATGAAGCCGGACGAAACGCCGGGGGCCGTGGCCAGGAACGCCGGCAGTCCCTGGTTGAGGTCGGGGTTGACCAGGCGGTCGATACGGCGCTCGGCGATGCCGGCCAGCGTGGTGAGAGCGATGGCCGCGCAATCGAACGCCAGAGCCAGGGGCGCGCCGTGGAAGTTGCCGCCGGAGATCACCTCGCCAGTTTCGGGGAATGCCGCGGGGAATGCTCCGGGGAATGCCACGGGAAAAACGAGCGGGTTGTCGGTGGCCGATCCCGTCTCCGTTTCCACGGTGGCGCGGGCAAATGCCAGAGCGCCGCGCACCGCACCGTGGACTTGCGGCATGCAGCGCAGGCTGTAGGCGTCTTGAACGCGTGCCGGAGCGGTGCGGCGCGCGGGTTCCACGTCACTCCCTTCCAGAAGGCTGCGCAAGTGCGCGGCAGAGACGGCCTGGCCGGGGTGAGGACGCACGGCGTGGATGCGCTGGTCGAACGCAGCGGGCGTGCCCAGCAGGGCCTGCAGAGACATGGCACCTGCGACATCGGCAAGACCCGCCAGACGCTCGGCGCGCCAGAGGGCGAGCGCGCCCACGGCGGTCAGAGCCTGGGTTCCGTTCAAGAGCGCCAGCCCCTCCTTGGCTTCCAGGCGGATGGGTGGAATACCAGCCAGACGAAGCGCCTCGCGGCTGGGCATCGTGCGGCCTTGCCAGGTGGCCTCGCCTTCGCCGATCGCGCACAGGGCGAGGTGGGCCAGCGGGGCCAGATCGCCCGAGGCGCCGACTGAACCCTTTTCGGGGATCACCGCATGCACGCCGCGGTTGAGCATGGCGGTGAGGGTTTGAGGGATCAGGGCGCGGACGCCGCTGTAGCCCAGCGCCAGGGTGTTGGCCCGCAGCGCCATGATGACGCGGATTTCCCCTTCGGAGAGCGGCCGGCCGAGACCGCAGGCGTGGCTGCGAACCAGGTTGAGTTGCAAGCGTTCGATGGCATCGTCGGGGATGCGGACCTCGCAAAGCTTGCCGAAGCCGGTGTTGATGCCGTAGACGGGCGCGTGGCTTTCGATAGCAAGCCGCACCACCTGGCGCGACGCTTCCATCTGGCGTGCGGCCGCGGGAGAGAGATCCACCCGGACCGTGCCGGCGGCAATGTCCGCAATCTCACGCAGTGTCAGCACCTGTCCACTGAGTAATACCATTCTGACCCCATCATAACGCCGTGCTTTCGATTGGTGAAGATGGAATCAATGGTAAGATCAGCCTATGGCCATGGAATCAAGCGTCTTGCTGGACGAAATCGGCAGAAAGCTGATTGGTGTGCTCCAGGAGGACGCCCGTTTGCCGTTTGCGGAGATCGGGCGGCGGATTGGCTTATCGCCGGCGGCGACCACGGAGAGGCTGCGGCGGCTCGAAGAAGTGGGCGTGATCGCCGGATACCGGGTGGAATTGGACCGCGAGGCGCTGGGATTGCCCATCCTGGCGATTGTCCGGCTGAGTTGCGATGGCACGAGGTACCGGCCATTTCTGAAAGCGGTGGAAGGGTTGGAGAACGTGGTAGAGTGCCACCACGTGGCCGGCGGCGACGCGTTCATTCTGAAAGTGGTGGCCGCGTCGGTGGTGGAACTGGAGAGGCTGGTGGAGAAGTTGCTGGATTTCGGCGTGCCCACCACGAGCATCGTGTTTTCGTCGCCCGTAGAGCGACGGCCGCTCCGTTGTGGGGCAGGTTGGCAGGGGCACCCTCTGGGTCCGGCGGATTGCTAATCCGCCTCTTGCCCCCCTCTCTGACGCGCGCTCCCTAACGCCCCTTCAATATATCGATGTTTCCGTTTTGATTCACCAACCGCAGGTCGCATCCTCCAGGGCCGATCTTGCCGTTGATTTCATCCGTCGAAATATCACCGCTCAGGGTCAAATCGAACTCGGAGTGGATCCGGCCGAACGAGGTCTTGGCCCCAACGTTGTATCCCGCGGCACTGGGAACGGTGGCGCGAATCGGGCCGAAACTGGTGCGCAGGGAGACTGGTTTGCACGCCCCGGGCCTGGTTGTGGCGGTCACCGATCCGTTAGCGTTTTCCACGGTGATGGGTCCGCCCGCGGAATCCACGGTCACGCCGTCGAATGAAGTCTTGGCGTAGACTTCGCCGCCGATCTCGCTCAGACGGATGGCCGCGTTGCCGGCGGTCACGTGTGCGTAGCCCTTCACGCCGCGCACATCCACGCCGCCGAAACTGGTTTCAGCCGTTACCGAACCGCTCACCGTATCGCCGGTGATGGACGAGTTTTGCCCGCGGGCCGTCACGTCCTTGGCAACGCGCGAGAACTTCACCGCCCCGAACGACGTGCGCAGATCGGCGGTGCCGGCTACGTCGGTTGCCTCGACCTTGCCGTTTTGATTCTGCACGGTTACATCGGATTTTGCGCCGGCTATTCTCACGTCGCCGAAGGAGTCGGAAATTTGGGTAGTGCCGGTGACGCGGTCCACCTCGACCCTGCCGTTGGCGCTGCGGACCGTGACGCCGGCGCCGGCGTCGCTTATGCGGGTGTCGCCGAAACGGTTGCTGAGATCCAGGGTGCCGGCGACGTCCGTGGCGGTGACCGCGCCGTTGGAGTTCACCACCGTCACCGCTCCGTTGTTCGTGCGAACTTCCACGTCGCCGAACGCATTGTCAATGCGCTGGCGGCCGCGCCCATTCAGGAAACTGACTCGGCCGTTGGAGTTGCTGATGATGCCAGGCGCGTGCAAATCCTGCACCGTGACCGCGCCAAACTGGTTGCGAAGTTCCAGCGGAGCGCTGTCCGGCATGATGAGGTCCAGCCGTATGGACACCGATGTATTCCGATGCCCGCCGAAGACCGGCACTTTGGGATATTCGGTGCGCACCACCACACCGGTTCCGGTTTCCTCCATGCGAATCTGGACCCGGTTGCAGTAGTCGCGCGCATCCTCGGCGCGGTCGGCCGAGCAGCGAATCTCCGCCTGCACCGACACCTCGCCTTTGGCCTGGGTGCGCACGTTGACGCTACCCAGCGAGTGCACCACCCGCAGGCCACGGCCTGCCGGCAAGGCGACGGTCTTCTGAAAATCGCGGCGGATTTCCTCACGCGCGCAGGCGGTCGCCGCACAACACAAGAGGACCAGCAGATTAATTCCGGTTCGCATTTTGTATCCAATCCTGAAGGGTCTTTTGCTTGGCCCGATAGAGCCCAGCCAACTCGGTTTCGAGGTACGTGTTGTAGCGGTTGTTCTCGACATTAGCCTGGAGATCGGCGATGGCCGAATCCAGCAGCAGCAGTTTCTCGCGGTAGGCTGCCGCCAGGGGAGAAGGCGATTGTTGCAGACCAGATGCCGCCAGCGCCGCGAGTTTGGCGATGGAACGGACATATGCCACCTCGGTTTGCCGCACTTCCTGAAGCGCCGCTTCGGTCATCAAGTCGCCCGCCGGCTGGTTGGCGCGCGGCTGGTTGGCACGCGGGCGCCAGCTTCGCCACGGTTGGAAGAGCGCAACGGCCAGCAATGCCACAGCCGCCGTGCACAGTGCCCAACGCCAGGCAGGCATGGCTTTGGAAAGCCGCGTCTCCACGGCACGTTTCTCCGCGGCCTGCTTCTCTGCCAATAGGCCCGCGGCAATCCGCTGCCAGAGCAATGGGCTCTCCCATTCCCGATGGAGTTCCGGCGCCACGCGCGAGATTTCAGACCATACGTGAAGTTGCCAGGCACAGGCTTCGCACTGTTGGGCGTGCGCCCGCATTTCCGGCATTAGGTCGGGAGTGGAAAGCGCGCGATCCAAGTCGCTGCAATGCAAAATCATCGCGGAATCTCCATCAACAGTTGCTTCAACTCTTTCTTGGCTTCAAACAGCCAGGCCTTGGACGTTCCTTCCGGAACTTCGAGAATGGCGGCGATCTCGGCGTGCCTCAGCCCTTCCACCTCGAACAACAGGAAGACCATCCGGTGTTTTGGATGGATCCGGCGCAGCGCGTCGTCCAGCGCCACGTTCAACGCCAAGTGATTCTGCCGTGCGACCGATTCCACGAGCGGGCCCACCGGCGCCCGTTCGCGCTGCCTCTTCCTGGCCACGTCATAGGCGGTGTTGATCAGGATGCGGCATAGCCACGTGCCGATACTCGACTGGCCGTGGAACCCATGGATTCCGCGGTACAACTTCAGAAACGTCTCCTGAACCGCATCCTCCGCATCCGGCCGGCTGCCCAGGATGTGGTAAGCCATGCTCTTGAGCCTGGGTCCGTGCGCCAGGTAGACCTGTTCGAACGCACGGATATCGCGCCGTCGGCAGGCAGCCAGCAGTTCGGCTTCGGTTTTATACTCCGCTTCGGTTTGCCCCAAGAGTTGCAGCCGGTTGATCAACGCCAGTTCGCTCGCTCCGACCATGCTCGCCGTATCTTTTCGTGCTTTGGACGCTGGAATCGCACCGTTGGTTGGAAATATTTCGTGTGGGGCGGGTTGTCAACCCGGTTGTCAACCTGCGGCGGACTGGCAATCCGCCGGCCGCGGCCGTCGACAACCGCCGCTTTCAGGTAGTGTTGTGGTAGATTACCGCCCCCGCGCTATCATAGCCCCACATGCCTCTGTGGCTCTCCGAAACCGACGTGCGCGCCGCGCTGTCCATGGCCGGCCTCATCGACGCCATGGAATCCGCCCTGATCGCATTCTCCGCGGGCCGCGTGGTGCAACCGGTGCGGATGACAATGGAACTGCGCGAACGGGCCTTCTTCGCCTTGATGCCGGCGTACGACCAAGAGCACGCCATTTTCGGCGCCAAGCTGGTGACGGTAATTCCCGAAAACCACGGCACGGCCTGGCCGTCCCATCAGGCGATCATTTCGCTCTCCGATCCGGCCACCGGAGAGTTGCTGGCGCTGATGGACGGGCGTTACATCACTGAGGCGCGCACGGCCGCGGTCTCCGCGGTGTCCACGCGGCATCTGGCGCGGGCCGATGCCAGCGTGCTGGCCATCATCGGCTCCGGCGTGCAGGCGCATTCCCACGTGCAAGCCCTGCCGCTGGTGCGCGCGTTTCGCGAGATTCGCGTATGGAGCCCGAACGCCGCCCATGTCACCCAATTTGTCGCACAGTCTGTAGAACAGTC
>Ga0210402_10004115_pt1 | contig 13351 bp, 8 predicted proteins | sample IncBWC7MmetaG_FD_161055 | JGI IMG/M metagenome (GOLD analysis project Ga0210402, IMG submission 161055) | Forest soil microbial communities from Barre Woods Harvard Forest LTER site, Petersham, Massachusetts, United States - Inc-BW-C-7-M | ecosystem: Environmental > Terrestrial > Soil >...
TTTTCTGCGGCAGCTCATCGCGCAGGCGCGGCCTGAAGACGTCGCCATCGGAATCTCCACCAGCGGCGGCTCGCGCAACATCGTCATGGCGCTCGACGAAGCGCGCAAGCGCAAGCTGCTGACCGTGGCGTTGCTCGGCTATGACGGCGGCGAAATCCGGCGGCGCGGCCTGGCCGACTTCGCCCTGGTGGTGCCGTGCGACTACATACCGCGCATTCAGGAAGTCCAGGCGTCGGTGTACCACGTGATTCGCGAAAACCTGGAGGTGATCAACCTGGAGGTGATCAAACTGGAGGAGATCGCACATGCCCCTGCTTGAGCTTTTTGGAGCCGCCAGTTGTCCCCATACGCGCGAGATGCGGGAGTGGCTGGAATGGCGGGGACGCGACTTCGTCGAATACGACGTGGAGTTGGATCGGGCCGCCCTGGCACGCATGCGCGAACTGACCGGGGGCCAGCGAACCGTGCCCGTGTTGATCGAAGACGGCAGGTTGATACAGTCCGGCTGGCAGGGCCGGGGTTGCGTCGTGGGCGGGAGTTAGGGCGATGACCTGCGCCCGGTCCATCCGCGTCCGAGGTGTGGTGCAAGGCGTGGGATTTCGCCCGTTCGTATTCCGCCTGGCCCATTCCAACACGCTGGCCGGCTGGGTGTTGAATGGCGACGAGGGCGTGGAGATCCACCTGGAAGGCGCCGAGGCCGCGGTAGACGCCTTCATTCGGGATTTACAAGCGCAGCCTCCGCCGGCCGCGCAGATCGCGGCGCTCGACGTGTGCCCGGCCGAGCCCGCCGGGTTCAGGGACTTTTCGATTCGGGAAAGCCGATCGCGGGCGCAACCGTCGGTCCGCATCGCGCCCGATCTAACCGTCTGCGACCCGTGCCTGGGGGAGTTGTTTCACCCCTCTGACCAGCGGTACCGGTATCCGTACATCAACTGCACCAACTGCGGTCCTCGATTTACCATTACACAGGCACTGCCCTACGACCGCCACAACACCACCATGAGCAACTGGCCTCTTGATGCGGCCTGTGCCGGCCAGTATCACAATCCCGGCGACCGGCGGTTTCACGCCCAGCCGGTATGCTGCGCTGCCTGCGGCCCGCATTACTTCCTCAGGTGCGGCGATGAGATCACTGCGCCCGACGGACCCGCCATCGCGGCCGCGACGGAAATGCTTCGTGCCGGAAAGGTGGTTGCCGTCAAAGGGCTGGGCGGTTACCACCTGGTCTGCGATGCAGCCAACCACGCCGCCGTGCTGGCGTTGCGCGAGCGGAAGTATCGAAAAGAGAAACCGTTCGCAGTTATGGCGAGGGACCTGGCGACGGCGCGCGCGCTAATCCATCTGACGGCCGCGGGCGAGGCGTTACTGACGTCGTCCGCGCGGCCCATTGTGCTGACGCCGGCGCGGGTGGATTTGGCGGGCGTCGCCCCAAACGTCGCCCCGGACAACCACGAACTCGGGGTCATGCTGCCGTACACGCCGCTCCACCACCTTCTGTTCGCGGCGGGCGCGCCCGAGGTGCTGGTGATGACCTCTGCCAACCGCGGATCTGAGCCCATCGCCTACACCGACGATGACGCGCGTACACGCCTCCAAGGAATCGCAGATGCGTTTCTGGTCGGCGAGCGGCCGATTGCGCGGCGCGTGGACGATTCGGTGGCGCGCGCCGGCGCCTTCGGCCCCACAATCCTGCGCCGTTCCCGAGGCTATGCGCCGGGTGCGGTGGCAAGGTTCGCCGTGGAGCGTCCCATTTTGGCGGTGGGGGCCGACCTGAAGAACACCATCACGCTGGTGGTCGACGGGCAGGCGTTTGTCAGCCAGCACATCGGCGACCTGGACCATTACCAGGCATTCGAAGCTTTTCGCGAGACCATTCACGACTTGCTCTCGATGTACCAGGTGCGCACGGAAGATCTGCTGGTAGTGCGCGACGGTCACCCGCAATATGTCTCGACCGCGCACGCATTGGAGATTCCGGCCGCGAAGCGAAGATCGGTCCAACATCACCGCGCCCACATTGCCTCCGTGCTGGCCGAACGCGAGGCCTGGGACGAACCCGTGCTGGGCGTCAGCTTCGATGGCACGGGCTACGGCGATGACGGCGCCATCTGGGGCGGAGAGATTTTCGCGGGAAGCATCGCCCGCGGTTTTGAGCGGCTGGCGCACCTGCGGTATGCGTTGCTTCCTGGAGGCGACGCCGCGGCGCAGCATCCCGTGCAGGCCGCGGCCGGCTTCCTGCTCAACATGGACGACCTGCCGTGTCTAAGCGCGGCGCCGTTTCATTTTCCCGAACGCTATGAGGTGGCGCGGCAAGTGGCGCGCAGCGGCGTGCGAACCTTCCTTACCAGCTCGGTGGGCCGGCTCTTCGACGCCGCGGCCGCATTGCTCGGCTTTCAGGGCCCTATCAGCTTCGAGGGTCAGGCGGCCATGTGGCTGGAGCACCTGGCGCGGGCCGCCCCGCCGCGCGACGCACTTCCCTTCCCTCTGGCTGCGGGGGCGGGAGCGGGAGCCGAACTCGACTTCCGCCCACTGCTTCTGGCTGTAGCCCAGGACAGGCGGCGCGGGCGCGACCCGGCTGAGATCGCGCGCGCTTTTCAGCTTGGCATCGCCCGAGGGCTGTGCGGAGCTCTGGAAACGTTGAGCCGGCAGACCGGCATTGGCACAGTCGCGCTGTCGGGTGGGGTTTTTCAAAACGAGTTGTTGCTCGAAGACATCCAGGCGCTAATCGCCGACAGTAAGCTCCGCGTCTGGACGAACCACGCCGTGCCGCCGAACGACGGCGGTATCAGCCTGGGACAAGCGGTTATGGCCGCGATGGGAACGGCGGATCAATCTTATGCATGAGCTTTCCATCGCCATCAGCCTGGTAGAAGGCGCGCAGGAGGAGGCGGCGAAGCACGGTGCAGCCAGTGTCAGTGCCGTGCATCTCAGACTCGGCCCGCTGTCGGGTGTCGTCAAGGAGGCTTTGCTCTTTTCGTACGACCTGGCCGCCGAAGGCACTCCGCTCCAAGGCTCGAAACTGATCATTGAGGAGACGGCAGTCATGGTGTTCTGCGCGGCGTGCCAGGGGCGGCGGCCCATCCGCTCGCTGCAATCCATTTGCTGCGCAATCTGTAACGCGCCGGCCACCGAGGTGGTCCAGGGGCGGGAGTTGGAAGTGGTAGCACTGGAGATACGCCAATGAGTCAGGAACCGCGGCTGGTGGAGGTTCGGAGGAACGTTCTCAAGCAAAACGATGTGATCGCCGGCGAGTTGCGCCAACGATTTCGCCAGGCCGGCGTGTACACTGTGAGCCTGGTGTCGAGCCCGGGATCGGGCAAGACGGCGTTCCTCGAAAAGACGCTTTCGCTGCTTGGCAGAAGCCATCGCGTGGCGGCGCTGGTGGGCGATCTGGCCACCGAGAACGACGCGGCGCGGCTCCGGCGCAGCCAGGCCCCGGTCAGGCAGATCACCACCGGCACGGTCTGTCACCTGGAGGCAGCCATGGTGCGGAGCGCCTTGGAAGGATCGAACGCCTTGGAAGCGTGGGACCTCGACGAGCTCGATTTTCTATTCATCGAGAACGTCGGCAACCTGGTCTGCCCGTCGTCATATGATTTGGGCGAGAACCTGCGGCTGGTCCTGCTCTCGGTGACGGAGGGAGAGGACAAGCCGCTCAAGTATCCCACCATCTTCAACAGCGCCGACGTGGCGGTGGTCACCAAGATCGACTTGGCCGCCGCCGTCGAGTTTGATTGGGACAGCGCGTTGGCCAATATCCAGGCAGTCCGCCCGAACATGCAGGTGTTGCGCGTTTCGGCGAAGACCGGCGAAGGATTGGACGAATGGCAGCGATTCCTGCAGGCTCGGGTGGCGGAAGGCGCACTCGGTAAACTCGCGCTGGACGTGGCGTTCCCTGGCGTATAGGAAGACAAGTGCCTTTACCATGCCAGTGGCGCGGCCCGGAGGCCGCCGAAGAATTGCGAGAACTTCTGCACTGGAACCAGGCCAGTGGTGGCGGCGCAGTTTACGATTGGCGGATTGCACCAGGAATGCGGATCGTCACTCGCCGGGAAGGAGAAACGGAATACGCTGTCCGTTCCGGGTCAATGAAATGAACCAGACTCTCCGACTTGGACTGATTATCTATATGAAATCCACTTCGGAGTGTGGCGCTGGCCGCGTCGGAAAAGCATCTCCCTGTGGCGCAGCGGCGGGCCGGATCGGGTCGAGCGCCGGCATGCACTCGAATCGAGATCATCGGCGAAGACGTCCGGATAGATGACCTCGCCCGCCAAGCCAAGACACCGGCAGCCCCGCATCGCAACCAAATTCAATCTCATAGGAGTCTCAACTTTCGCACGTCCCATGCTGGTTTGATAGACCCAGGAGTAACCGAACGGGTACAGGTACTACGACTCAAGCGGGCTTCTTCGTGGCCGGCTGCTTTTGATAGCCCGGTGCAGTCCGCTTGCTGACGCGCGCGGCTCCGACGGTGTGGCGCGGTGGTTACCGCTTGCTGACGCGCGCGGCTCCGACCGGGAGTGGCGCGGCTCCAACGGAGGAGTGGTTACCGCTCGAAGCGCAGGCGGGCGCGGCCCAGGCAGATCTCGTCGCCGGAGCGGAGCTTTTCGCCGCGGCGGTTGCCGGAGGGAACGTCAATGGTGCGGCCGTCGCGGAAGACGCGGGTGCCGAACTCGCTGCCATCGTCCGAGATGCGGTAGTCGCCGTCTTCCAGGCGAATGTGGGCGTGCTTGCGCGAGACCGTGGCGTTGGCTTCGTCGGCGCCCTCTTCGAAGACTACGTCGTTGCGGCGAACCACGCGCTGGTCGGAATCGGTGAGTTCGGCCAGGCGGCCCAGGTTGATGCGCGGCTTGTCCAGGGTGTACGCGGGCTCTTGAGACTTGCCCTTCAGAACGGTCAACCGGCCAGGCGCGGTGGGTTTGGCGATGCGCTGCACCGGTTCGGAGGAATATTCGATGTGAAAGGCGCGCTCGCCGGTTTCGGCCGTCTTTACTTCTACCGAGAAGCTGCGTGGAATCTCACAAGCAGAAGCGGCGAGGGCTTCGCGGATCTCCTTTTCCAGGCGGCCCTCTTCGCCGAAGGCAGTCTGGTAAACCGCGCGCCGGTCGGGGTCGGCCGATACCAGGGTCACGACCAGACGCGAATAGGGGAAGACGCGCTGGCCGCGGGCGACGGTCTGAATTTTGGTCTCAAGCTCTTCCATGATGGCGCGATGGACCAACAGCAATTGATCGGAATCGGCGGCGCCGAACATGTGGCTGGCCCAGCGGCGGAAGCCGCGCTCGATGGATTTTTCGATCTCGGAAAACAGGCTCATGGCTGAATCAGCCCCAGTTTCACCGCGGCGTTGACAATCAGGGCGGCGGCGGGCGCGGCGTTGGCGCCGCCGTACACTCCATTTTCCACCAACACGGAGAGCGCGATCTTGCGCGGCGAGGCGCCGTAGGGCGCGAAGCCGATGAACCAGGCGTGCGAAGGCGCGTCGGCCAATTCGGCGGTGCCGGTTTTGCCCGCGATGGCGACGCCAGCGGCGCGGGCCCGCGAACCGGTGCCCTGGGTGACCACCTCGCGCATGAAACGGGCGAGTGTCTCGGCGGTGGCCGGCGACAGCACAGTCTGGGCGGCGGCGGTGCGGGGGTTGTTTTCGTCGGTGATCCAGCGGCCCTGCGGCATGACGCCGCCATTAGCCACGGTGGCGGCCACCCGCGCCATCTGGAATGGCGAGGCCACTACCTGGCCCTGGCCGTAGGAGGATTGCGGCAGCGACTTTTTCAATTCCGCGGCGGTGTTGGGCGAGGAGGCGGCGATGCCCAGCAGGTTGGCGGTATCGAGTAGGGCCTGCGCGCCCACGTCGTAAGTGCCCAACTGCGCGAAGTAGGCGTTGCAGGAGACCACCAGGCCGCGCTCCATGTTGAGCGTGCCGTGCGGCGATTGGTCCTGCACATCGTCACGGATGGGCCGCTTCGACCCTTTCATGAAATTGCCGACGCGATTATCGGGCAGGCGAATGCACTCGTAGGTCTTGCCCGTCAGTTGTGGGTCCTTGCGCAGCGCGGCCATGGCGGTGACTACTTTGAATGTGGAGCCCGGCGGGTACAGGCCGTAACGCGCGCGGTCGAGATAGGGATTGGCCTCCTGGGCGGAAGACAAGACCACTCCCTCACGGTCGAGCGACAAGTCGTGGCTCGGAACGGGGTCGTGGCTCGGAACGGAGTCTTGAGCGGCGCGGGCGGGGTCCGGGTCCAGTTGCGGCAAGGGGAAGCTCACGGCCGCCAGCAGATCGCCGGTGGCCGGGTCCATAACCACGGCCGCGCCTTTGTCCTGGTTGGCCGCCTTCAACTGGTTGCGCAGAATCTCCGCCACTTTCAACTGGAAACGGGCGTCGATGGACATGCGGACGTCGCGCGGCCGGTCGAGCACGCGGCGAACTTCGGGATCGTTGGGTTCGTGGCGATGGCGCAGCAGGGGAACTACTTCGCGGTAATCGTAGCGCAGCACGCGCTCCAGTTTGCCGGTTTTGGGGTTCTTGATTTCGAGCAGAGTGGGCCGGTCGTCATACCCACGGAGGCGGCGGGCCGAATCGCGCTCCACGAAGGAGGTGTTGCTGGCGCCCCAACGGGTACGGGTCCGGAGATCGCCCAACAGATCGAACATCAGGCCGCCGAAGGGATAGCAGCGGCTGTCGGTTCCATTAACGCTGCCACCAACGCTGCCATTAACGCTGCCACTAACGCTGCCACCAACCTGCGGGGAATGTGGGCAGGCGCGGTCGATATCGATGCCCAGTTCCACGTAGAGGGCGCGGTGCTTTTCCAGGTCGTCCCAATTGCTGGTGGCCAGGGGCAGGCCGTTGCGGTCGTAAATCGTGCCCTTGGGGATGTCGCGCATGATTTCCTGCAGGCGCGGATTGTACTGGTAGCGGCGGGCGCCATCGGCCTGCAGGACCAGCGTGCCTTCGCCCATGGTGGCGGCAGCGCGCAGCACTTCAATGTAGGCGGCCTTGGCGACGACGGCCGCGCCGGCAACGGCCAGGATCAACCCGGCGGCGGTGACTGGGATGCGGAAAGGCGCGAGGCGGTCGGGGGCACCGCTTGCTGACGCGCGCGGCTCGGTTCGACTGGCGCGCGGCTCGGTTCGACTGGCGCGCGGCTCGGATCGCGCCGAATCGGATCGCGCCGAAATGGAAAGCAAGATGGCGATGGCGAAGAAGTTCATCAGCATGGCGGTGCGGCCGTAGCTGAGGAACGGCGTGACGACGCCGGAGAGCGGCACCACTCCCAGCGAGCCGCCGCCGATCAGCAGGATCTGCAGTGCCGTGGCCGCGGCCAGGCCGGCGGCCAGGAAAAATTCGTAATCGGTGCGGGCGCGGAGCGCGATGCGGAACGCGCGCCAGACGATGAGCGTGTAAAGTCCGAAGACCACGGCCACGCCGGCGAAGCCCCACTGTTCGCCAAGCGCCGAAAGGATCAAATCGGTGTGGGCGGCGGGCACCAACTGCGGCTCGCCCATTCCCATTCCGGTGCCCCAGACACCGCCGGTAGCATAAGCCCACAACGAATCGGCCACCTGATCGCCGCCGTGGACCATGTTGTCCCACGGGGAAAGCCACATGGAAACACGCTCGCCAACCGTGTGCGGCACGCCGAGGAAATAGCCGGCCGCAAAGCCCGAAGCCAGCAGCGCCAGACCGGCCGTGGGCACAGCCACGCTGCCCCTGGCAATTCCGTATAGCACCAGGAAGAGGCAGGCGAAGATAAGGGCGGGCCCCATGTCCTTCTGGAGGAAAAAGAAGATCAGGCAGAGGGCTACGGAGACCAGCGCCGGCAGGGTGAACTCCACCGGTGGAATGTCGAAACGGCGGGTGAGCGGGGCCAGCGATTGGCGGGTTTCCCGGGCGTGACGGAGAACATCCCAGCGAGTGGCGAAATAACCCGCCAGAAAAAAAATGAGCAGCAGGCGGATGATTTCGACGGGCTGGAACCCCAGCAGGTTGACTTTGGCGTCGCTGGTTCCAGGACCGGACCCGAAGAGAATCAGCAGCACCGAAAGGCCGAAGCTGGCCAGCAGCGGCACGAAGCTGAGCTTGCCCAGGAGGCGCTGGTAATCCAGTGAACCGAACACGGCCAGCAGCAGCGCGCCCGCCGCCGCGCCCTGCGCGAAATCCACGAACAGCATGTTGTCGCGAACGGGGTCGCGGAGGCTGATCATGAGGATCAGGCCGATGCCGCTGAGCAGCAGAACGGCCGGCAGGAACAGTTGGTCGCCCGTGAAGCCGCGGACACTCCACCAGACATGGACCACCAGGAACGCCGCCACGAAGAGAACGGCCCACAAGATCACGGCCCGGTGAAACCTGGCGGGAGTGCGGACCACGAACAGCGGCTTGAGCGCGCGGAACTGTTCGGCAGTCAGCAGCGGAATGGATTGGCGGCCGGCACCGGGATGGGAAGCCTCCAGGCGGTCGCGAAAGCTCTTGAGGCCGGCACTTCCGACACTGCCCCGGGCGCCGCTCAATTCCCCGGCAGTGACTCGGACGCGCGCAATGGCGCCCACGTTCTGCAAGTCGCCGGTGCAGATGTAGTAGATCTTGCGCGCTACAAACAGGCGCTCGGCCGGGTCGGACCACATAGTAAGGGCCGGGAGCAACTGTTCCTGCGCATCGACGCTGTTGAGGTTGAGCAACTGCCTGGCGGCAAGTTGCTGATCGATTCCGCCGAGCCCCTGCGACTTGGCCGCCTGGACCTGGTAAAGGCCCACGCCCACCAACAGGCCGGCCGCAAGAGTGCCGGCAAACTCGCGCCACCGCCAGGCCCCGCGGGGGCCGAAAGTATGGCGAATCCCGGCGCGATCTGCCGTGCTGCTGCGGGTTATCATTGTCCGGAAGATTGGCCCGAATTGGTCACGGCACGCAGGATGCGCCGAAGAATTTCGCCAGGCTTCATACCGCGGTGAATCTCCAGGCTGTTCTGGGCGCCCGATGGGGACACTCCGGATTCGATCTGTTGCAAGCGGAGATTGGCGTTGTCCAGGCTGACCTGAATCCTTGTAATGTTGGTAGTGGAGTTGCCCCAGGGCACGACTTCCTGATACAACTCGGACGCGTGTTTGTAGTCGTCGGCAGCCCGCTGGATCTGGTCCTTCTCCTGGGGAAGACCGCGCATGTTGTTCGAATCCTTCCAGAGCCGGTCGGCGCGAGCCAGGTAACCATCGGCGAGTTGACCCTTGTCGCGATTGCCAAGCTGGTAGCCGCGCTTCTGCGCTTCCTCCAGGGCCTGGTAGGCCTTATCGATATCTTTCAGGCCATAGACGTAGACTCGCGCCAGACCAAGCTGGGGGTCGGGCGACTTGGGCAGCAGACGCTGCGCTTCGTTGAACTCATCCACCGCCGTGTTGTACTCCTGCAGACTGTGATGGGCGCCGGCGTTGATGCGCGAAATGTGGCCTTCCGAAAGGCGGACTTTGCCGCGCACCGTATTGTCGGGTTCGATGGCCAGCGCGTGCGCCGCCATGGTCCGTGCGCGCTCCCAGTCCTTTTCGTAGATCTGCTGCCCCTCGTTATTGCGGTAGGTGTCGATCACGTGGTCGGCCGCGGCGACGAACTTCTGCTTCACCACATTTCGTGGGCCGCGCAATAGGAAAGACGAAGGATTGCCATTGGAAAGTTCCGTCCATTTCGTCCAGATCTCGGCCGGGTCGGTCACCTGCTCGGCCTGGATTTCGCGGGCGAGTTCCTGGCCTTGCCGATAGAGAAGATAGTCGCCCACCAGGGCGTAGATGCCGTAGATCAGAGAGGCGACGAAGAGGATGGCGAGGGTGCGGGCCAGTGGCACGGGCATCCTTGCGCGCGCGGGTTTGGCAACCGCTCCCTCACGGTCACGGCTCGGAGGTGTGGCCTGCGCGGGCTCGTGAGGCCGCGTGCGGCGGGTTTCATCTGGGTCGGACCCAAGATGGGTAGTGCGCCGCGTGGCATCCAGGTCTGCCCCAACACAGTCCAGGAGGCCCATGCTACTCATGGCGGCGACGGGCGAGCCGGACCGGAAGGCTTGCAGGTCCTGGCGAAACTCCGCGGCCGATGGGTAGCGCACCGCCGGGTCGGGCGCCATCGCCTTCATCATGATGCGGCGCAGCGGTTCGGGGCAGGGGTCGGGCGCGGGCGGCGCGGCAATACCGGAACGGATCATGCGCTCCAGGCGCTCGGTGGTTTCGGCATGGTACGGCTGCATCCCGGTGACCAGTTCATAGAGCATTACGCCGAGCGACCAAAGGTCCGATCCGGCGTCGACCTCACCCAGATCCAGGCGCTCCGGGGAGGAGTAGGGGACGCTGCCGAATTCGTTGCGCGTGAGTTTGCGGGAAAGCGAAAGCGCCTTGGCGATGCCGAAATCCAGCACCCGCACCTCGCCGTGGCTATCGATGCGGATGTTCTTGGGCTTGATGTCGCCGTGGACCACGCCGCGGTAATCCTTGCCGCCGATGGCCACGCGCAGGGTGTGGGCGTTCTCGAGCGTGGAGGCCACGGCGATGGCCACATCGGCGGCGAATTCGATTTCGAGCTTGCCGCGCCGCACCAGATCGGCCAGGTCCTGCCCATCGATGTACTCCATGGCGACGAAGAAGTAGCCCTCCAGGTCGCCGGAATCGTAGACGCGGACCACGCGGGGGTCCACGGCCGCCAGATGGGCTTGCAGAACGGCGCCGCGTCGCTCCGCCTCAATCCCATCACGGGTATCGGGATCGGAGCTGTCCTCGATCAGCTTGAGGGCGACCATATGGCCCAGTTCCGTGTCCTGCGCCAGGTATACATCGGCCATGCCGCCGCGCCCGAGTTTCCGGCGGATTTCGTATTTGCCGAGTTTGCGGGAAGCCGGCGCGATCATTGGCGGCCTCCGGGCTGCGTACCGCGGACGGGCGAAGCACCACGGCCATCGCGACCGGGCGATGCACCGCGGCCATCGCGAACGGGGGAGGCTCCGCGGCCATCGCGACCGGGGGATGCACCCCGGCCAGGGGCATCCAGAAGGAAATTTCGTTCGCGGAGCGGATCCATTTCGACGCCGGGCAGTTCCAGGGAATTCTTCTCGATGATATTGCCGATCAGTCCCGGTTTGGCTCCATCCCGCGCCGAAATGCCGGCGCCTTTGTTGCGCTGGATGGCATTGTGCGAGAGCCAGTAACCCCCATCGCCCAAAATCAGCACGCCTTCGGCGGCGCAATCGTGAACCGCGTTGCCTACAAGCACGGCGTTGCCGCCGTGGATTTCGATCCCGATACCGGCGCGGTCTACTTCCATGTCGTCCACTTCCACATCCGAATTTAGCAGGCTGATGCCCACTGGAACCGGCATCTGTTCATCGGCCAAAATGCGCAGGCCGCTGATGCGGGCGCCCTGCACGGCTTCGGCGACCACGGCGGGCCCGGCGGACACGGGCGCGGCGCGCAGAATCGCCTCGCGCGGCAGACGGCTGCGCAGGGTAACGCCGGTCTTCAGTTTGACCTGTTCGCGGTATTCGCCGGCCAGGGCTTCCACGGTGTCGCCGGCGCGGGCCTGCTCCATGGCGGCCGCGATGGTGGAAAACGGCGCGCCGGACCCGGCGGTGAGCAGGCGGGGCGTAAACGGAGCGGGCACGGGCTGCCAGAGGCTGCGGGAAAACCAGCCGCCAGCGAGCGCGATGAGAAGTCCGTACAGGAACCAGGCCGGACGGCCGGCTAAGATGCCGTGGCTGTCCTGGTGGACGGCCGGTATGGGCGGCGCCGTGAACTGGTCGCCTTCCACCAATACCACGGTGACGTTGTCTTTGCCGCCGGCGTCATTGGCCGCCGCGATCAGGGCGCGGACACCGGCCGCGGGATTCCCGGCGCGCGACTCGACGGCCTGCAGGATGTCAGCCGACGGCACCAGGTCGCTGAGGCCGTCGCTGCAAAGCAGAAGGGCGCTCTCGGGATCGAAGGAAATGCGCTGGACCTCGATGAAATTCTCGTCGTCGGGCGCGTGCGGTTCGGAGCCGACGTCGCGGAAGACTTCGTTGCGGCGCGGGTGGCGCATGGCTTCGGCTTCGCTCAACTCGCGGCTGTCCTCGCGCTGGCCGACGGGCGAATGGTCGTGGGTGATCTTGCGGATTTGGCCGGGGCGGATCTGATAGAGCCGCGAATCACCGACGTGGCCCACCACGGCCGAGCCGTTCTCCAGCACGGCCAAGGTGAGAACGCAGGCCATGCCATGCCACTCGGGGTTTTGCTGCGCGGCCTTATAAATTTCGTTGTTGGCGTTGACGATGGCTTCGCGGACGCGCTGCTCGGCAGTGCCGATCTGGCGTTCCAGGCGCGCACGCACGCGGCCGACGGCGATTTCGGCAGCCTTCTCCCCGGCCGCCTGGCCGCCGATGCCATCCACGACCAGGAAAATGCCGCGGTCCACGTCGATGTGGAAGGCGTCTTCGTTATTGTGGCGGATGCGGCCGGGGTCGCTGGCTCCGGCACACTTGACTCGTGTCTTAACCATTCAGTTTAACCAGTCGGGTTAACCAGTCGATGTGCTTCGGAATTCGAGAAAAACGACGCCGGCCAGTCCGATTCGCGACTGGGGCGGCACCGGGGCCTCCTGATTGCGGTCGCGCTTTTCGCCGTCGGCGTACTCCACGCTGGAAGGAACGGTTTCGCCGTTGATGGTGGTGCCCAAGCGGCTGAGATCCTTCAGAAAAAAATTTCCGCTTTCGGGGTCGCGGCGGAGGCGGAAATGCTCGCGGGAGACGTCCGGGAGGGTTTCGAGCTTGATGTCGGTCCAGTAATCGCGACCGCCGCGGCCGACGACGATCTGGTCCTTGGTCATGTGGTAGGTCCGGCTCCCGGTATTGTCTTCGTATTCAATGACGGCGAAGGCGCCGGGCGCTTCCGGGACCACGGGGGCGGGGCTAGGGGCCGGGGGCCGGGGACCTGCGGCATCCGACTTCGCGGCGGCGGGTTTGTCGTAACTCTGGGACGTAGATTCGACGCCGGCCAGGCGGCGGGTGGTGATGCGCTTGGTCATGGAACCAGCGCCCAGATCGTCTTTGGCGGGCAACGCCAGTTCGGAGTAGATGGCGATGTCGCCGGGCTCGATGCCATCGTCGGTGTTTTCGAGGATGCGGATTTGCCAGCCGCCATCGGGAGCCACGATCTTGGGCTGGGACCGGCGCGACAATCTGAGCTTTTCGGCGAGCCCGGCGCGGTTGAGGGCTTCCAGTTCGGCATTGAGAGCGCGGCGGACCTCATCCACGATGCGGGGGAGGATGCCGCGCAGGCGCTCCATGTCGTCGGGGTGGAGGTAGACGTGGTAGATGGCGGGGGGCAGGATGGAGTAATGGAGCGGTTC
>Ga0210402_10004116_pt1 | contig 13351 bp, 10 predicted proteins | sample IncBWC7MmetaG_FD_161055 | JGI IMG/M metagenome (GOLD analysis project Ga0210402, IMG submission 161055) | Forest soil microbial communities from Barre Woods Harvard Forest LTER site, Petersham, Massachusetts, United States - Inc-BW-C-7-M | ecosystem: Environmental > Terrestrial > Soil >...
ATTGTCCGCAATTCGGTCGTCCACGACGTTTACGGCGATGGAATTGTGCTATTTCGGGTCAAGGATGGTCTCATCGATACCAGCGCCGCGTGGCATACCGGCATGCAACCGACGCAATCGATTGGCACACCGAATGCCATCTGGACCTGGATGTGCACGGACTGTATGGTCAGCAGGAACGAGGCATTCCTGACCGACAGCCCGGGCGTAGATGGTGGTGCATACGACATCGATTACGGCAATACTCGCAATTCCGTGATCGCTAACTACGGACACGATACGCAGGGTTACTGCATTGCAGTTTTCGGCGCCGGATACGTTACCCGTGAGAGCGTCGTGGAAGGAAACCTCTGCATCAAAAATGGAAAGAGTCCGCGCATGGCGCAATATCAAGGTGCGATTTTTCTATTGACTTGGAATGATGGGGTCATCGAAGGCCTTCGCATCGCAAGAAACACCATCTATTGGGACCCTCCTGGAGACTTTCCGGCGCTGCTCAACCGGGCGGACATCCGTGGATCGCAGAAAACATTTCGAGAAAACACAGTTTACTCCGGATCGCCGCGGATGATCGATAGCAACAAAAGCATCACGCTGCAGAACAATGTCTACATCACTTGTGGGAACAGGAGTGCTAGCTGGACCGTCGATAGCCTCACTTACGGTTCCCTCGACGAATTTCGCAATGGCGTCGGACAGGAGCAAGGCAGTAGCTGGGCTTCGGATCTGTCGGCGGACTCTTGTTTCGGCGCGCTGCGATTGCGGTCCGAGCAACAATCCAAAAGTGTTCCGGCCAGCCAGAATCGTCCTGCCGAGCGCGGCGCAACAGCAACTAACTGGACAGTTGTCTCCGAGCTTCCAGCGAGCGTTGATTCGCAAGGACTGCTGGATGTCGCGTCTGCCGGGCAGTTGATGATCCTGAAAAATCTCTACACCCAATTTCGTGCCAGCGGCCTGCGATTGATGGTTTCGCTTGACTTGCCGCAAGCGAATGCCGCCGAATCATTACAAAACGTAATCCGCGACCTCGATATGACCGGCATCAAGGCATCCGGTCGTGCTCCTCGCTGGCCAACCATCCGCCTCATCGCACCTGACGGATCGATTGTGAAAGAGTGGCAGGACTTTGTGAGCTCGGCAGAGATAGGGGTGGCAGTTCGCGGCGTGTTAGGCGTACCGCACTACTCTCAAATGAAATCTGAAATCCAATGAATCTATAATGCACAAGGGGACCAGAGGGCGGCGAGAATCGAATCACGCGATCCTTACGGATGCCATAACGGGGTCGGCCACATTAATGCGGATTTTGTGCCCGGAAACAAAACCATCTGCGACCTTTATTTGTCTCGACCACACACCACTAGCTATCTGTTTCCTCGGAATGCGGTCCTTTGCTATACTTAGTGCTCTCGCGAATTCAATTTTTTAAAGCTGATAGGAAGAATTATGGCAATGAAGTGTGAATACTGCGGCAAGGGCCCGAGCTACGGCAACGTAGTGAGCCACGCCAACAATACCCGGCGGCGCCGCTGGAACCCGAATCTGAAGTCGGTCCGCGCCCTGATTTCCGGCGCGCGGAAGCGCGTCAAGGTCTGCACCGCGTGCATTCGCGCGGGTAAAGTTAAAAAAGCCGCCTAAGCGGGACCATAATCCATTGCAAACTCTGCGCCCGATTGCTGTCCGCAAGCGCAACTCTGCGACGAGCCAAGTGCGCCGCTCCACGGCGACCCTGCTCCCGTTTGCGGCGGTATTGTTTTTTTCTGCTCCGTTCTTTTTGGCCGGCTGCAAAAGCAACGTCGCGCCCGCCGCTGACGTGTGGGCGGTAGTCAACGGCAAGGAAATCAAGCGGGACGAAGTTGAGAAGTATTACCGCACGCGGATCAGCGCGGAAGGCCAGGAGCCTTCGCAGGAAGAAGCGCTCTCGCTGAAGCTCAACGTGATCGACGAGCTGATCAACAATGAAATCCTGCTGGAGCGCGCGAAAAAGCTGAATATCGAAGCCAGCGACGGCGAAGTCGAAGATGAATTTACCTCACTGAAGAGTCCTTACACTGAAGACGAATTCCAACGCCAGCTCAAAGACCGTGGTGTCACCGTTGAGGACTTGAAAAATACTGTTCGCCGAGAGCTCTCCATCAAGAAATTGATCAACCGCGAAGTCGTTTCCAAGGTCACCATCAGCGATCAGGACATCGAAGACTTCTACAACGCCAACCGCCCACAATTTAACGTGGCCGAGCCGCAATACCGCATCGCGCAGATTGTGGTCACCCCGCGCAAGGAACCGCAAATCCGCAATCGCAAAAATGATGACGCCACCAACGAAGCCGAGGCGCAGCGCAAAGTCAAAATGCTGGTGGACCGGCTAAACAGCGGCGCAGATTTTTCGCAACTGGCGATGGACTATTCCGAGGATATGAATTCCGCAACCACCGGCGGAGATCTGGGTTTCGTCCCGGAATCTTCGCTGAACCAGTCTGATCCAACGCTGAAAAAAATCGTGCTGGGATTGAAGCCGGGGCAGGTCAGCCCGCCGATTGTGCTAAAGGACAGTATTCGTATTTTGAAGCTGGTGACTCGCGAAGCGCCGGGACTACGCGGCCTTTCCGATCCACAAGTACAGCAGACCATTCGCGACACGCTGCGCAATCGCAAGGAGCAATTACTGCGCGCCGCGTACCTTGCGGTGGCTCGCGACGATGCGCGGGTCACGAATTATCTGGCGCAACAGGTTTTGGAAGCGAACGGCAAGTTGCCGAGTGCAGCTAAATCGTCGTTGCCACCGAAGCCAGTCACTCCGCAAAACTAGCGAAGCGTGAATTCGAACGTTGAGATTCTTCGGCGATCCCTTCGGATCGCCTCAGAATGACAATTTGCGTTATTCAACCCAGGCGAGAACGTCTCCGGCGTTTATGGCTTGATTTTCTTTGGCCAGGAGTTTTTCCACTTTGCCGGCTTTGGGGGAGCGGACTTCGTTTTGCATTTTCATCGCTTCGACCACCAGCAAACCTTGCCCTGCTTCGACGGAGTCACCTTCACTCACCAGAATGCGGACAACTTTTCCCGGCATGGGCGCGGTGATTTGCTGACGTCCTTCGACTTCAAGCGCGCCATGTTTTCTGCCGCGCCACAAGCGGGGGTCTGTCACCTCAGCGTGATACTCGGCGAGTCCAGTGTGCAGAGTAAGCGTTCCATCGGCTCGCGGGGCGATTCGAATCTGGTGCGATTCACCATTCAGCAGAACGCTGAAGGTGTTCGGCGTGACTTCGGCGACGCTGGCGTTCAGTTCGGTTCCGTCGAGCGAGATTTTCCAGGCGTCATTCGAACGAGATAGTTCCACTACGCGGGTTTTGCCAGCAAGCAGCACTTCGTATTTCACGAAAGCGGCTCCAGCTGCTGCCTGCGGCCTTCACGTTTCCACGCGGATTCGGGTTGAGGGTTCGGATTGGCGGAATTGTTTCCATTGTGGGTGGCTTGCCAGATGGCCGCCGCAATCGCCGCAGCGTCTACGCCGTTCGAATCGTTGTGAGTGGAGTGATGCGGCCGCTGCAACAGCGCGTCCAGCCACTTGGTGTGAATCTCGGCTTTCAGAAAATCCGGTTCGGCCAGAATGCGGCGGAATAGCGCGATATTGGTCTTGATTCCGGTGATGGAATATTCCTCGAGAGCGCGGCGCAAACGTGCAATGGTTTCTTCGCGGCTATTGCCCCAGGCGATGAGTTTACTGAGCAGCGGGTCGTAATCCATGGGCACGGTCCATCCTTCGTATACGCCTTCATCCACGCGAATTCCGGGGCCGCTGGGCTGGTGCTGGGAGAGAATTTTTCCGGGCGACGGAAAGAAATTATTTTCAGGATCTTCGGCGTAGAGGCGCACTTCCATGGCGTGTCCGCGCGGCGTGATGGTTTCCCACGCGAACGGCAAGCGATGTCCGGCGGCAATGGCAATCTGCAATTTCACTAAATCAAGGCCAGTGACTTGTTCGGTGACCGGATGCTCGACCTGTAGACGCGTATTCACTTCCAGAAAATAAAAATCGTAGTGGGCGTCAACCAGAAATTCGACGGTGCCTGCGTTGGTGTAACCGCCAGCGCGCGCGAGTCGGACTGCGGCATCGCCCATGCGCTTGCGCAATTCAGGGGTCATGATCGGCGAAGGAGCTTCTTCAATTACTTTCTGGTGGCGCCGTTGTATTGAACATTCGCGTTCGCCGAGCGAAACGACGCGGCCGTGAGCGTCCGCGAGGATCTGGATTTCGATGTGGCGCGGCTTCTCCAGATATTTTTCGAAGTACACGCTGGCGTTGCCGAAGGCGTTCAGCGCTTCGGAGGAGGCATCGCGAAAGCCCGCGGCGAATTCGGAATCGCTGGTTACGAGTCGCATGCCTTTGCCACCGCCTCCGGCAACGGCCTTTAGCAAAACGGGATAACCCATGTTGCGAGCGAGTTCCTGCGCGTATTGCGGGTCATCGATGGGATCGTTGGTGCCGGGGACGGTGGGAACTTCGGCGCGGCGGGCGAGCTGGCGTCCAGCGGTTTTTGCACCGAGCGCTTCCATGGCTTCGGCGCTGGGTCCGATGAAAGTGATTCCAGCCTCGAGGCAGGCGCGGGGGAGCGCGGCGTTCTCCGCCAGAAAGCCGTAGCCGGGATGAATGGCGTCACAGCCGGCGCGCTTGGCCACATCCATAATTTTGTCGATGCGCAGATAGCTTTCGCGGGACGGCGCGGGGCCAATGGGATAGGCTTCGTCGGCGAGGCGGACGTGGAGGGAGTTGCGGTCGGCTTCGCTGAAAACAACGGCGGTGCGGATGCCGAGTTCGCGGCAAGCGCGCAGGATGCGCGCGGCGATTTCGCCGCGATTGGCAATGAGAATTTTACGGAACATGGTTGATTCGAAATGCAGCGAAATTTTAGCATGCGCGGCGCGCGGCGAATTCGGGGCATTTCGCTTGCGTGTCCAATTGTTTGGGGTATAAGAGAAGTCTTCAGCAAGTGGAGGAAATCGATGAGAAGAGAAACTGCGCTGGCAAACAAATTGATGATCGCGGCGGTGATTTTATTCCTTTCTACTGGATCGATTAACGCGCAAGAGGCGGTGATTACTCCGCCGGAAAGTATTGTGGCCGACGGCGTTCCGCAGATTCCAGCTTCGCTTGCGGAGACTGCGGGGCGGTATGGAGCGTATCGCAGCGCGAGTCTTGCGGACTGGAATCCAGTGAAGCGCGAAATGCTGATCTCGACGCGATTTGGGGATACACCGCAACTTCATCTGGTAAGCGCGCCGGGAGGCGAGCGGCACCAGCTTACTTTTTATTCCGACGCGGTGACGAATGGGCGATTTTACCCAAATGGCGGCGACTACATTGTATTCAGCAAGGACATCGGCGGCGGCGAGTGGTACCAGCTGTACCGCTACGATTTGAAAACCGGCGACGTGACCTTGCTGACCGACGGCAAGGCGCGGAATTTAATGGGGCCATGGTCGTCAAGAGGCGACACGCTTGCGTATATGTCCACGCGGCGCACTGGGAAGGATACGGATTTGTGGGTGATGAATCCGGCCGATCCAAAGACAGATCATCTGCTCACGAAACTGGAAGGCGGCGGCTGGGAGCCGCTGGATTGGTCACCGGACGACAAGCAGATTCTGTTGAAGGAAGAGCTGTCCATCAACGAATCGTATTTGTGGCTGGTGGATGCCGGCATCGGAGAAAAGACCGCGCTTACGCCGCGCGACTCGAAAGAACAGATTTCGTACGGCGATGGAGAATTCAGCAAGGACGGCAAAGGCGTCTATGTCACGACGGACAAAGATTCGGAATTCCACCGGCTGGCTTATTTAGATTTTGCGAGCAAGCAATTGAAGTATTTGACGACGCAAATTCCGTGGGACGTCGAAGTTCTTTCGTTATCGCATGACGGCCGGCGAATTGCATTTGTAACCAACGAGGCCGGAGCCAGCGTACTGCATATTCGCAATGCAGGGACCGAAACGGATTCCCCATTGCCAAAGTTACCGTCTGGAGTCATCGGCGCTGTTCGTTGGAACAAGAACAATCAAGACTTGGGATTTGCGGTGATGAATGCGCGCGGTGCTGGCGATGCCTACTTACTCGATATCACCACGGGAAAAGTGGAACGCTGGACGAACAGCGAGACAGCGATGAAAACCGATACGTTTCCTCAAGCGGAACTAGTGAAATGGAAGAGTTTCGACGGGAAGGAGATTTCGGGATTTCTGTACCGGCCTCCGGCAGCGAAGTTTCCGGGCAAGCGGCCGGTGCTGGTGGTGATTCACGGCGGGCCGGAAGGTCAATCGCAGCCGGTATTTCTGGGGCGCGGCAATTATTATTTGAACGAATTGGGAATCGCGCTGATTTATCCGAACGTCCGCGGCTCGACGGGTTACGGAAAAACGTTTTCGCTGCTGGACAACGGATTCAAGCGCGAAGACACCTACAAGGACATCAATGCGCTGTTCGATTGGATTGGCGGGCAGGCGGACCTGGACGCGAGCCGCATTTGTGTCACGGGTGGCAGCTACGGCGGGCACATGACGCTGGCCGTTTCCACTTTTTACAGCGACCGGATCAGGTGCTCGGTGGACATTGTGGGCATGTCGAACCTGGTGACGTTTTTGGAGCACACCGAAGCGTACCGGCGTGATTTGCGGCGCGTGGAGTATGGTGACGAGCGCGATCCGAAGACGCACGAGTTCCTGGAACGAATCGCACCGATGAATCACGTGGACATGATCAGGAAGCCGATGCTGGTGGTGGCGGGGAAAAATGATCCGCGGGTGCCGGTCAGCGAAAGCGAACAGATTGCCGCGGCGTTGAAGAAGCAGGGGACGCCGGTGTGGTTCCTGATCGGTAAGGATGAAGGGCACGGATATCGGAAGAAAGTGAACCAGGATTATCAGTTTTATGCGACGGTAGAGTTTCTGAAGGAATATTTGCTGAAATGAGCCAGAAGAATTGGTCTCCAACAAGCGGCATTTCAGAGTTCTTAGGGCGCCGTCCGGGCGGACTTCATGGTGACGCGGTGTTACCCCCACGACCTGCAATAGTAACCAAACCTATGTCTAAACCATCGAAATTGCTGATAGTACGAAAGCGAAAAGGTGATTTGAACCGTCTATAGATATTGGGTATTATTCTCTTTCGTGATCGCACCTCTTTCCATGACCGCTGCCTGTTGTCGTCGTCCGCAAAAGACGGCTAGGGCCGCTGTGTCTTGTAAGGGTGAAAATCCAGCTTTGTAAGTAGCCTTTACTACAAGATTCTTGCAGACCCACCGCCGGAAACCTGGCAGGTGGGTTTTTTGTTTTTATAACGGAGATCTATGGCGCACGTATCGGCAGTCACGCTTTCTGAATCGTCGATGGTACCTAACACTGGAGTTGCCGCGGCAACACTTGTCCCACGACGATTGAATCACCTTAGGACGCTGGAGGCCGAGAGTATCCATATCCTGCGCGAAGCGGCGGCTGAGTTTGCTCGGCCGACGATGCTCTATTCGATTGGCAAAGATTCTTCAGTAATGCTCCGACTGGCGCAGAAAGCATTTTTCCCAGGCAAGATCCCGTTCCCCCTGTTACACGTTGACACTAGCTATAAATTTCCGGAGATGATCGAGTTTCGTGACGCATACACCCGGCAAGTAGGGGCTGAACTCATTGTCCACAAAAATCAGGCTGCTCTGGACGCCGGGGCCAATCCATTCTCGTTAGGGACGCAAAAATGTTGCGGCCTCTTAAAGACAAGATCATTACTCGATGCGCTTGACGAAGGCGGCTTTGACGCTGCATTTGGAGGAGCGCGTAGGGATGAGGAAAAATCGCGGGCCAAGGAAAGGATTTACTCATTTCGCGATCCGCTGGGGCAATGGGACCCGAAAAACCAGCGGCCGGAGCTCTGGAATATCTTCAATTCCCGGATCGATAAAGGAGAGAGCATTCGTATTTTTCCGCTGTCGAATTGGACCGAGTTGGACGTATGGCTCTATATCCAGGCGGAAAATATTCCCATCGTTCCTCTTTATTTCGCCAAAGAACGCGAAGTGGTGGTGCGAAACGGCTCGATCATCGTGATTCACAGCGCCAAAGAACTCCTGCCTGGCGAAAGGACGCAACTGCTGAAGTGCCGGATGCGTTCACTCGGATGTGTTCCTTGTACCGGGGCGATTCGTTCGGAAGCAGATTCTGTGCCGAAAATCGTTGCGGAAATGCTGTCGTTCCGCCGCTCAGAGCGCGAAAACCGAGCGATCGATCACGATGAAGAAGGATCGATGGAACTGAAGAAACGGGAAGGGTACTTCTAGTGATTTCCACGACGCAGGAGAGGCCGGGTGAAACATTCGGGAAATTCCTTGATCAGGGTCTGGAGATGGAGCTTCTTCGATTTACAACTGCGGGAAGCGTAGATGACGGGAAGTCGACGCTGATCGGACGCCTCCTCCACGACTCTAAAGCGGTCTACGAGGACCAAATCGCCTCAGTAAGAAAGAGTCGCATTAACCGTTCGACAGGGCCGATCGATTTTTCCCTGCTGACGGACGGCTTGCGTGCGGAGCGGGAGCAAGGAATCACCATCGACGTGGCTTACCGCTATTTCGCGACCGCAAGGCGAAAATTTATCATCGCGGACACTCCGGGGCACGAACAATACACGCGCAATATGGCCACTGGCGCGTCCACGGCCGATCTTGCTGTGATTCTTGTGGACGTCACTAAGGGCATCCTTCCACAGACGCGGCGCCACGCGTTCATCGCATCGCTGCTGGGGATACGGCATGTTCTCGCCGCAGTGAACAAATTGGATTTAGTGGACTACCGGGAAGATGTGTTTTTGCGAGTGGAGAAGGATTTTCTGCAATTGGCGGAACAACTGGGGATCGCTCACACCCAATGTGTGCCAATCAGTGCGCTAGAGGGAGATAACGTCGTCAATCGAAGCGAGAATACGCAGTGGTATCAAGGACCAACACTGCTGGAGCACTTGGAGACTGTTCCGATCACCTTCAGTGACCAGGTTGAAAGCGTGCGATTCCCGGTACAAATGGTAATTCGCCCCGATGCTGACTTTCGCGGATTTGCTGGCACTGTTGCGAGTGGAGTGATTCGCCCCGGCGACGATGTTGTGGCTCTGCCATCCGGGCAAAGAACTCGCGTGCGCTCGATCGTTACCTATGATGGCGACTTGCCGGAAGCCGTCGCGCCGATGGCGGTGGCGGTCCAGTTGGAAGACGAAATAGATCTCAGCCGCGGAGACATGCTGGTGTCGCCGGAGGACGGCCCACGAGTGTCGAAAAGATTCCGCGCCATGATGGTTTGGCTGAACGAGAATCCGTTGCAAGTGGGCCGGACCTATCTCGTGAAGCATACGGCGCGCCAATCAAAAATTCGTGCCCTGCAGATTCGCTATTGCGTAAACGTGAATTCGCTCGAGCAAGAACCAGCCACCCAGCTGAAAGTGAACGACATTGCTTCGGTCGAATTTGAAACTCACGTTCCGCTTTTCTTTGATCCTTACGCCAGAAATCGGATAACGGGTAGCTTCATCCTGATCGATGCCATTTCCTATGCCACGGTCGGCGCCGGAATGATTCAAGAAGATCTGCCTGGCCAAGAGGGACCAGGTGAACTGTTACTTGCGTCGCCGAAGTTCGCCCGGAATGAAGTGAGTGCAAGCGAGCGCTATCAACGCCACGGGCACTATCCAGCCACTTTCTTGCTTGAGAATCGACCCGCCGTTGCCGCGAAGTTGGAGCGGGCACTCTTTGAGCAAGGTTTCGAGGTACTCCTTCTCGGCGGCGACGCTGAATCCCCCAGTTCGATCTTGGAGGCGATCCGGACCGCGCAAAGACTTGGAGCCATTGCTATTTACTTTGGCGACGCCCTCGATGGGCAGAACAAAGAGCGCCTCGCTGCGGAAGTAAGTCCCCGGCTATTCGAGATCTCCGGGCGAAACGAAAACGATCAACAGCTTTTCCTGCGCGGTTTGGCACTGGCAAAGTCCCTGCGGTTGGCAAAGCCACAAGAAAATGAAGGAGAGGCCAATTAGATGGAAATAGATCGCATCGCTCGTGAATTGGAAAGCCTCGCACCAGCGCAGGCATTGGATACGGTGCTGACGTTGAAGCAAAACGCACAATATTGCGTGACCAGCAGCTTTCAGGCAGAAGACATGGTGGCGACTCATCTCCTAAAGCAGCGAATACCGAACTTGCCGGTCCTGTTTCTCGATACCGGCTATCACTTTCCGCAGACCTACGAATATCGCGATCGAATGGCACGGCAGTGGGCGCTCAATCTGGTCAACGTGATTCCTGCGCAATCGGTGACGGAACAGGAGTCGGAGTTCGGCATTCTCTACCGCAGCGAGCCGACGCGATGCTGCCAGCTGCGCAAAGTCGAACCGCTGCTGCGGTCACTGCAACCGTTTGACGTTTGGTTCACGGGACTGCGACGAGAGCAGTCGCCAACACGAAAAAATTTAAAGAAAATCGAACTGCACGTTCTGCCGACCGGGAAGACTTTATGGAAAGTAAACCTGCTCGCTGACTGGACCTGGGCGCAAGTGCTTCAGTACGCGGATTCGCACAACATCCCCTACCTGCCGCAATACAACGAGGGTTATCTGAGCATCGGATGCCAGCCGTGCACCGCTTTACCATCTGATCCCAGCAATCCCAGGTCCGGCCGTTGGGGCGGAACAAAGCTCGAGTGCGGGATTCACACTTTCTCTGCGCAGGCGGAGAGATGAACTTCCTGATCGGATTTCTCATTGCCGCAGCGGTTGGTTTGACGGGGATCGGAGGGGGAAGTTTCACTGTTCCGGCTCTCGTGTTGCTTGCTGGGCTACCTGCCGGGGAAGCCGTTGGAACCGCTTTCTTGTTTGCCGGAGTGCTGCGTTTGATTGCTGCTCCGTTCTATATGGTCGGGAAGCAAATTCATTCGCGTTACCTTAGGCTGTTGCTTCTGGGAGCAGTTCCGGGCCTCTTGCTCGGTACCTGGGCGCTTCGCAAATTGAATCGAGGCGACGGGGATGCCTACGTAATCCTAATTCTTGGCGTACTTTTGGCCGCATCTTCGAGCGTGACATTTTTCAGGAAAGTGCAAAACCCGACGTTTGCTGCGAAGAACCGCCACTGGCTTCCTTGGCTCGCGTTGCCTATTGGTGTGGAGTCTGGATTCTCTTCCGCGGGCGCTGGCGCTCTCGGAACTGTTCTTCTGCTGAACTACTCCGAGATGACGCCTTCACAAGTTGTGGGAACGGATTTGCTCTTTGGGCTGGTATTGGCGGTAATTGGCAGCGCTTTTCACTGGAGTTTTGGATCGATCAGCATGCCGATTTTTTTTCAGCTTCTTCAAGGCGGTGTTCCTGGTGTGGTGCTCGGATGCTTGCTGGCACGCAGAGTTCCAGCAAACAAGCTGAAGACCGCCGTTGCCATGGTGGCGATATTTGCCGGACTGCAACTCGTGTGGGCCGGAAGCCGCTCATTGGCCGCGCAGCGCATCAGGAACATCGCGGAGATTTCCCGGGCCGCAGGCACCACGCTCCGTCACTAGGAACCGATTCGACGGAAAAGAATTTATGTTGAACTTCACATCGAAACTCAACGGTATTCAGGACCGAAAGGCCTCGCGCTGCTGTCCGTGTCTGCGACATGGCGTGTGGAGGCTCATAGCATAGAGATTTTTCTACGCTGATCTAGAGAAGCCACCGCCAGACGTAAATCTGGCGGTGGCACTTTTATTTTAGGAGGAGTAATGCACTGGAAAATTCGATTTGAAGCCACTAAAGGCGTGATCGTTGTGGCCTTTTTCGCGATGGCGGTGCTCATCCCTAGCGCAAGACCGGATGACGGTCCGAAGAAAAGCGAGTCCACATGCGTAGACCATGGGACAGGCGGAACGGATGAGAGTTCGGTTGGATGTCAGGACGGCAAGAACAATGCAGCAGACCAAGAGTCTGTTGACAAGGAGCCAGAGAAAAAAAGGAATTTGTTTCAAGCATGGCTCGACATGGGAGAGCAGGTGCAAGCGACCCAACCGGACTGGCTTTCTCCTTTGGCAACCACATCAGGACGCCTCAAACAGGAGTTCCGCTACGATATTTGGGATCAGCCTGCCAGCGGCGGGAATAGCAATTACCAATTTGGCGGAAACAAAGGCCTGGAGTTGATCACCAGCTCCCGGACGCAGATCCTGATCGGCGTGCCGACCTACACCCTAGTATCTGGAAATGGTCCGCCTGGCGGATTCGGTGACCTACCCTTGATGTTGAAATTGCGCATCGCCTCCGCCGAGCGCACGGAAGGCAATTATCTGGTGACGTTCTTACTTGCTGCAACTGCACCCACCGGTTCGCATCGGTATGGCGCCGGCGATGCAGTGGTCACGCCAACGATGGCGTTTGGCAAAGGCTGGACACGGTATGACGTGCAGTCTACTTTTGGCGTCAATCTGCCTACCGGAGACACGGCCAAGTTGGGTAGACAACTGCTCTGGAACACCGCATTCCAATATCGGGCGGCGTGGAAACTCTGGCCCGAATTGGAAGCGAACTCCACGTTCTACAAAACGGGCAAGTATGCGGGCGAAACCCAAATGTTCCTGACGCCTGGACTGGGGGTCGGCCGAGCGCACCTTGCGGGGCGATTTCGGCTGTCTTCGGCGGTGGGTATGCAAATCGCGGCGACCCATTTCCATACCTACAATCATCGTTGGATGTTTTCGACGCGCGTCTCGTTCTGAACGTGCTCAGAAGTCGGAACTGAGGAGCGCCGTCCGACCTTGAGCCATCTATTTCTTTTCTATTTGGAAAAGTGTTTGTATTGATTTCGGTTACTCTGAACGCGAGAAGTTAGTCCTGCAGCGCCGACATGCTGTCACTTCCCAGGGCTACACGGCGATACCGTCAACATCCATCGCGACGAAACATTTTTCCAGGCGAACAAGCAGAAGATTTCGCCCAGCCATTTGACCTACGAACGCGATTCCCGGGGAGTTTCCTCCGCGATCTTCTTCCCGAAGAAAACCGCAGCCGACGATCCCACGATTAGCCCTGCGGAAAAGACCGTCGATTTCTTCTGCAAACTCGAAGAGTCCAGCTTGCGTGTCAGCTTCGAGTCGCCGAAAATGGTCGACAAGGATGAGCCCTCGCTATAATCGAGGCTTCAGCCTATTCGCGGGCATCCGGGCGATAGTCGATGTTGGCTCTTGACTGTCGCGGGCGGGAGCAACCCAGGATGAGCGACAAACCTTCAGGATTCCGCGGCGCTTCCGCCATCTCGGCGTTCTTTTTGGGCATTTCGCTCTTTTCTGCTCTCGCTTGGGCCAGCGACCC
>Ga0210402_10004117_pt1 | contig 13350 bp, 29 predicted proteins | sample IncBWC7MmetaG_FD_161055 | JGI IMG/M metagenome (GOLD analysis project Ga0210402, IMG submission 161055) | Forest soil microbial communities from Barre Woods Harvard Forest LTER site, Petersham, Massachusetts, United States - Inc-BW-C-7-M | ecosystem: Environmental > Terrestrial > Soil >...
AATCTTTCATGCTCACCTAAAAGCGCCCCCCGTGGTGCCACCCCCCGGTCCAGATGGGGGTCCACCCCCCCGGTTCGCCCCCCAGAGTAGGCTACGAGATCGGAACAGCAGTATCCTGGTGGTCTCGGAGACGCAACCCACACGGTCGGGGGGCGCGGCGCTAGAGCGCTTAGCCGGGGCATCCGGACAAACGTCACTCAGGGGAGTAACGATAGAAAACCCTTAACCCCTGAAACACAATGATCTAGAACCATGCCCGATCCAACGATAAGGCGAGTTTTGGCCCAATGCGCGAGCAAACAAGCCAACGGTAACCGGATGATGACAAATCGAGCATGACGATGGAAGTGTGACGGGAGCTTAGTAGCGGCTCGCCGCATGAGACATCGTGAAGCAGTAACTCAGGGCGCTAGGGCTTAACCCTAGCGCCCTAGTTGCTCTTCTAAGCTTACCCACGCGAGTAAGCTTGGATGAGCAACTGGGAGTGTATATCATGAAAGTACGATCCGGACCTAACCCGCGCATGCTGGCGATGGGCGCGTCGTGCATCGCACGGCGCGTGCATCAAGGCGCGAACGATACAGGCACGATGCCTGCGTTTGGCGTGGAACACGACATGCCTGCGCGTGCGGTGACATACATTCATATTCCGACCGCGACTGAGAACGCGCGCAAGGTGAAGTACGTCAACGGCAAGAAGAGGATTACCTACCGTGGATGATCGCACGCAACAAGCGTTGGACGAGTACGACGCGCTTCAGGCTTGGCTTGATGCGCTGGTGGCGCGTTAAAGGCACCGGCATCATAAATAAGGTTACTCACGTGAGTAACCTTACTCATAATGCCTCTATGAATAGATTTATGAGTTAGTTTCGTGAGTGATATCAGTAGTTTGAGAACACATATATGTGTAATTCAGTATTCATATATAATATAAGAGCCCTATAGGACGATTTTTAAAATAAAACAGATTTGGCAACTTTCGCGTCTTACTCACGTGAGTGCTTCTATAGCTCTCTCTAAAAAATTATGCTTATGAATAAGCCTCAAATCAATTCATAAAACTAATAATATCAATAGGTTACTAATTCAGAGTTCATGTAAGAACTTAATTGAATTAGCTAACCTATTGATATAAATTCACCAGTGATCTCAATCACTTGGTAATTCATATCAAAGTTAAAACTTAACATCCCGCGTTAAAGTGGGGGTCGCATCCAATAATTTGGAGGTTCACCTTATGTTCAACGTATCCTATCGCAAAGTGGGAGGCTTGCGCTTCCTCAAGCTCGGCAGGCTCACATTCATGTGGTGTGTGTCGCGCCAGTATAAACCTCTCCATGCCGGATTGATCCGGCGAACCAAGCGCGTTAACCCTGTGAGCGCACCCTTGTTGCTCACGTACTCAGGAGAGTAAGCCATGTACGGTTTCGACTACTGGAACGCCGATCATTACTTTGGCGAAGACCAGCACGAAGGGTTTGTGATGTATTGGGACACGTTCGGCCCAACTCACGCCTGCCGTGAAACGCAGTGCTTGTTCATCTGGGACGGGCGGTTCTGGTGAACGCCCCCATCGTCCAATGGTTCCTCATCCTTGCGCTGGTGGTGTTCTGCATCATCCCATGCGGCGCGGTTCTCCTCGATGCAGTGGGACTTCTACCGTGATCCACCTAAACATCAAAGGCGATCTGAGCGCCGCGTTCAAAGCCGCCGACGCGCACCATGTTGAACTCACTTCTATCCAATGCCGGTATCGCCACGGCATTGCCGAGTGCTTCGCGTCAGCCGCCGACACTATCCACAACATTGACTTTGTGCGCGAGTGGTATCACGAGGAGGCTACGATCATTGATGGCTACGGCTATCCTGCTGGCACGCTGCTGCACTTCAGCCAAACCTAACGCACGCTGGCGGACGCGTCCGCTCCCTCACTTGGTTGTCTCGGGTCACGATAACTCGCGAAACCCGGCGTTATTGGGCTACACTCGCCACTGACAACGGCGTAACATAGGAGGACATCATGCAACCCGCCGACTAAAGATCGGCGCGCGTATCTGAGCGTAACTCAGCATCAATGCCAGTCCCGCAAGGCGCTGGCATTGTTAGTGCGTTAACTCAGGAGAGTAAGCATGCGCTACGATATGGATGAGTTCCACGAGGTTGCCGCCGTGGTGGTGAAGTACAACAAGCACCTCAAGGGTTTGAGCGCGGGCAGGTTGGCGCACGACATGGTCGCGCTTGCGCACAGCATGGACAAGCCGGGTTACACAGCCACCGCTGGCTACATGCTCACGGTGTTCAATCACCCCGAGGGCGGCTTGGGGTGCAAGCCAAGCATCTCGCACATTATCTTTTGAGAGGTGACGCCATGCAAGACCCGACGCATCAAGAGATGTTTGACTTCCTGGCGCAGCAATGCGCTGGCGAGGAAGACATCCGCTTCGATATCGAGGAGGCGATCTACTGGTTCGCCAGCGACTACCATGGCGGGCAGGGATCGGAACTTTACTCAGTGCTGTCAACATCTGAGTTCCGACCCGGCATGAATGCGCGCCGACCGTACCCGTTCGCCAAGCATCTATTCAACATGCTGGTTGCGGAGTACACCGACAACTCAGGAGAGTAATCGCAACTATCAACACACGAAATGCGTGTGCGCGTCAGCATACGCTACGCGAAGTTGCGCGTCAACTGGTGTTGCAATAAACGCTTGACAGGGCGCGCGATCCATGAGACACTACTTTCACCCCTTGCCGGTTCGACGCTGATGCGCGCCTCACTGGCATTAACCACGCACTCAATGTGCGTAAACTACTGTAAAGAGAGGTTGAACATGGCGCGTAAAGCATTGAATACCGGCAACGAGGCCGAGGAGAGCGAGGTCGTGTTCGAAGACGCCTCCAATCCCGAGGCCGAGGTGACTGCCGACATGGTTACTCCCGAGGGTGAGCCGAGTGGAGAAACCAACGAGCAGATTGACGCCAGGGTTGAGGCCGACCTGGACGCCGCTGGCATCAACATCGATGCCGCCGACGCCAAGCGCACCACCGCGCGTCAACGCCGTAACCTGATGAAAAAGATCGGCGACATCGGCGAGGCCTATGGCGCTGGCAAGACCAGCATGATTGAGCTGGCGCAGGAAGTCACCGAGGCGGCGGTCAACCGCACCATTGGCGAGAGCGATGCGGAGGATCTCTACAAGACCTTTCGCGCGCGGGCTGACAAGCGCGCCACCACCGATGCCGGTGTGGTGCCCGACGAGGAGGCGGTGATCGGTTCGCTCGACCAACAGGTCAGCAAGGTGCGCAGCTTCATCAAGCTCGGCAACTCGATGGACGAGGGCTTGGATATCGTCTCTCGCGCCATCGCCGTTCACCTTGCCGCCAAGGACGCCAACCCCAAGGCGGTGATGAAGGGCAGCACCTACACCGTGATCGGCTCGATCGTCACCGAACAGCTTCGCCCGACCTACGGCGGCGCGGCGATGACCAACGAGCAGATGCACGCGCATATCGCTCGCGACGTGATCGAGAAGGGGCCGCCTACGGCGGCCGACAAGGTGCGGGCGGCGTTGGACAGCGCCATCGCGGCACAGAAAGGGAGTTCGTCCGACAAGCACCCGCGCGCACCCTTGGTCAGCCAGCATTTGGAGGACGCCATCGACGCCCTCTATCGGGCGCTGGGCGACGCCTCGCCTGCGGCGCAGCAAGCGTTTGACCAAGAGTTGGCCGACGCCAAAGCCAAAGCGGACGCCGCCGAGGAGAAGAAGGCCAAGAAGAAGGCCGCTTGATCTAACCCACAAGAGTAACTCCGCGCATCACTCCCCAGGTGCGCGGGGCTTGGCGGCGGTGTCATTGAGTTGATGCCGCCGCTTTTTTGTGTCGCAACTATCAACAAACCCACAAGAGTAACACCAATGAACGCCTACGCCACCAAGCGCCCTGTTGACCTGCCGATGACGGCGACAGTCGCCCGGCAAAGAAAGGGCGTGTATCTCGTTACCCTCAAGTTTAAGTCGGGTCGCATCTACGACGACCTGTGGCTCCACGTGCCGGATATCAAGCGCGCACGCGCGGCGGCGCTCAAGCTCTATCCCTCACTCAAGTGGAGTAAGAAGCGATGAACGCGCTCAAGGTTTTCAAGCTGCAACGGATTGAGCGCGCGATCAAGAAGCGCGAACGCCAAGAGGAACTGGCGCTGCGCGAGGCTGAGCTTCAGCGCGCTATGGCCCTGCCGTTTGGCGAGGGGCTGTCAATCATTCGCGCCATGACGTGCGAAGACTACAAGCTGGCGTTCCGCGAGGATGTTGCGCGCTGGTGCGCGCGTCATGCGGCGCAAATTTTGGCAATGTGCGAGGAGAACAAGAAGCGATGACCAAGAACAACTTTGCCGCCCTCGCTGCTGCGCTTAAGGCGCAGAAGCCAGATGGGACTAAAAGCATGGAGCAAGCCGCCTACCAGCAGTGGACGCATGACGTGATCGCAGTGATGCACGTTTGCACCAATATGAACCCACGCTTCAGCAAGGGCAAGTTCCTTGCTGCCTGCGGGATACCGAACATTCTCGATAAATAAGTGGATACCCGGACTATGATCCGGGTACAAGGGAGTAACACAATGGACCTATGGCGCGTTACCCTCACCGTAGAAGTGGAGGCAGAAAATCACGAGGATGCAATTCGCGCCGCCTGCCGCCTTGACGACAGTGTGATCTGTTCCTCTGCCGAACGGCTCGACCTGGAAGCTGAGTTGCGATGGCACATCATCAACTATCATAAAAGCGCCGATAAACCGGAGCATGACGAAGGCGAGTAGTGCAACCTACACGTGTGTTGACACCACGTTACAATTAGTGTAGTCTCTAACACGTGGCAGTTTCAAGGTAACTCAAGGGAGTAAGTATGAACGACAGCACCTCACGAGACGCGCTCATTGCGCGCAACATCCGCTGGATCGAGGCTGAAAAGCTGCATCCACGGACCATCGACTACGCCAAGCAATACGCCAACCTATCGCATGGCGCGCTGCGCATCATGTCGGCCTACGAGGTCGCCACCGACACTGGCGATGCGGCGCAAGTCCGCGCCGCGTGGGACAGCGTTATACGCTATCTGCGTACCCTCAAGCCGATCTTTGAGGAGAGTGGCCGCAAGGCGGCGTAACGAGATCGGTCTGAGACGGCTAGCAGTACTCAGACCGTAGGCAGGGTGGATGGCGAGCAGTGAGTCCGCGGAGCATTGTGTTGACCCATTCACCCTGCCGCTTATCAACCACTAACCCAAGAGAGTAAATACCGATGAAGCTCAATCAACTGGAAGCGCGCCTGCCTGCGATGTACTATTCTGCTCTGGAAGAGGGTGGACCGTCGTATCTGATCCGCAGTCGTCCGGGCCGAGGCAAGACCTCGATCTTTCGCACCTTCAAGAAGATTATGAAGCGTGTTGACCCCGCCAGCAAGTGGGGCTTCGCGCTGATCAATGGCGCGAACTTCACCTTGATGACTGGCATGGGGTTTATGATCCCGTCCAAGGACGCCAAAGGGCAGGACGTGGCCAAATTCACCCTGCCGTATTGGTATCAGGACTATGAGACCGGGCTGGCGCTGGATGAGTTTGATGGCGGCATACTCCTGATTGATGAGTATGACAAGCTGGGGCTGGACGAGAAGAAGATTGTTGGCGAAGCTGCTCTGAGCAAGATGCTGGGCAACCGCCGTTTGCCGCCCGGTTGGGTGGTGATGTTTGCTGGCAACCTGATGACCGATCGTTCCGGTTCGACGCGTGACCTTGACCATATGATCATGCGGCGCATCACACTGGATGTGACCGATGATGTGGAATGCACGGTTGAATATTTCAGGAGCATCAATGTGATGCCTGAGATCATTCAATTCGCGGAAGAGAACCCACAACTGCTGTTTGAGCCGCAGCCCGAGGATCAACGTCCCTGCTGCTCGCCGCGCACGTTGCATCAGGTGGACATCCATCTGCGCTCGTTGATGACCGCGTTCGACACGCAGGAGATCCCGACCGATCCGCTCACGCAAGAAGAGATTGCGGGCGGGATCGGCAAGCCTGCCTGCGCCCAATTGGTCAAGACCATCCGCTTGGGCCAGGAGCTGAAGCCTTACGAGGAGTACATCGCCAACCCGAAGGTGGTTACTCTGCCGAGTAAGCCCGACGCGCAAAGATTGTTGAGCTATAAGATCGCCGCACGGGTGAGTGTGAAGGACGCCGCGAACGCTCTGTTGTTCATGGCGAGGATGCCGGAAGAGCATCAGGTCATGTTCGTGCGGATGGCGGTGCAACGCAACTATCAACTGGCGTTTGAACCGCACTTTGCCGAGTGGTGCGCCAAGAAGACGGCGCTGATCGCCGTGCTGAACCGCTACAAGGTGGAGAACAAATGAGCCGCAGGATGCAAAAGCTGCTGACGCGTAATCTTGATAGTGACATGAAGCTGCTCAGTATCCCTCACCGCTCCATGAAGCTTCGACGCCTAGAGCTGTTCGTGGAGCTAACCGAAACCAAACAACGAGGAACCGATACCATGCGATGCGTATTTGAGACCAGACTGGCAGTGGACATCGATGTGTCCGACGACGACCTGCGCAAGGCGTTCATCGACATGGTGACGCAGCGAGCGCGTGAGATGTACGGCCCTGCCGCGATGCTGGCGAAGTCACCGCCACAAGTCAATGTGAGCATGACCACCCGATCCGGCAAGGTGGATGTTCCCCTGTTCGCGGAAGCTGTGCGGGACGAGAGCGACGACTAACTCACGGGAGTAATCCAATGACGACCTATAAAATTATCCGCTACTCGATGAACGGGCGCAAGCGCGTTATCAGGACAGGGCTAACGCTTGCCGACGCACAGCGCATGTGTTCCGACCCAGAGACCTCAAGCAAAACCTCCTCTATAGCCAACGAGAAAGTAAGGACGAAGATCAACCCTTGGTTTTATGGTTATACAGTAGACGGCTGATCCCCCCTAACTCAAGAGAGTAACCCATGCCCCTCGTTCAAACCCTCGATAAGTCCCCGGTCGCTGGCGATGGTGGCCGGTGGAAGAAGCTCAAGCTCTCTGTGCTGGCAGAACAAGCGTGGGCGGAAACCAAAGCTGGCATGCTGTGGGCTGTTCCCTCCTTTGCCGACATCTGGCTGGCGATGATGATCGATAAGGATGGTGAGCAGGCTTGGTTCACCGACCAAGTGGAGACGGCGGCGACCGACGACAAGTATCTCTATATCAATATGGATTGGTTCTTCAAGCTCACTCTCGATGAGCGGCTGTTCGTCGCCTGCCACGAGATCGCACACGCCATGTATGGCCACGCCGGGTTGTTCTACCTGCTCGACAAGGCGGGTGAGATCCGTTACTCCGATGGGTTAATCCTGCCGTTTGATTACGACCTGATGAATTGCGCCGCCGACTATGTGATCAACGATCAACTGGTGGCCGCTAAGATAGGCAAGATGCCTGACTGTGGGCTGCACTGGCCAGCGCTGATCAACGGCGACATGGGCGCGCTCGACGCCTATCGATTGCTGTACAAGGTCAAGAAGAATGGCGGCGGCAGGGAGACTGAGAAGCGCACCACCAAACAGGGGCAGCAGCAAGGCTCTGGCAGTGGCAAGAGTTTTGACAAGCTGCTGAAGCCGGGCGGCGGCACTGGGAAGAAACCGAACAAGGCGATGTCGGAGAGATCGCAGGCCGAGTGGGACACCACCGTCACGGCGGCGATGGAGAGCGCCAAGCTGCAAGGCCGGTTGCCTGCGAACCTAGAACGGTTGTTCGTCAAGCGCCTGACGCCGAAGGCAGATTGGCGTGATCTCTATCGGCTGGCTGTCTCACGCAAGGTCGGCAATGATCGATACACATGGGATCGACTAGAGCCGCAGCTGATCTATCGCGGCATTGGCTCACCTGGGAGATCAACGTTTGGCTGCAACCTTGTGGTGATCGCAGTCGATACCTCTGGGAGCATCAGCCAGCATACGCTTGATGTGTTCCTGGCCGAGACGGCGGCATTGCTGGAACAAGCGAAACCCAAGCGGGTGATCTTTGTCCAGTGCGATGCCGAGATCCAAGAGTGGGACGAGTGCGATGCTTGCACCGAACTGTTTGGGCGCAAGCTCAAGGGCGGCGGCGGCACTGACTTCAAGCCGGTGTTTGAGCGGGTTACTCAAGAGAGTGAGGAGCCTGATCTGCTGGTGTACCTCACTGATCTGTATGGTGACTTCCCTTCAAAGCCCCCGTCTTATCCAGTGATCTGGGGCGCGATCAGCGAAGCGACCGTGCCGTGGGGTGAAGTGGTGCGCGTCCCGGCGCAAGTGGAAGGAGAGTAACTGATGACTGCACGATGGACTGTCTATCTACGTGAGACTTCCAAGGGTTGGGAGTGGGGTCGCGCGCCCGACGCTATACGCTGGGGCTACTACAAGACCAAGGGCCACGCGACCAGCGCGGCCAAGCGGTCGATCAACCCAGTCTTCGGTGGCAAGACCAAGGCGTCAGACTTTAAGTTCGTCGTGGTGGAGTGAACTCAGGAGAGTAACAACTATCATGGGCAAAGTTTTCGTTCACCGCCGCTATGGTTCGACCAAGCTGGCCAAGCCGCTCACCCTTGACGAGCAGGTTCAAGCGCGCTTGATCGAGGAGCGCCGACGCCAGCAAGAGGAGGAAGCGCAACGTCAGCAGCATCGCGCCGAGCGCATCGCAGCCGTCGCCAAGTACCGCGCCGAGATGCGTGAGTTCATGCAAGAGTACCGCGCTCTGCCGAGGGACAGCAACGCTGAAGTCGCCTGCTATAAACCTGAGCTGGTGCGGGCCGTCGCCAGTGTCAGGACAGAATGTGTGGGACTGAAAGACCCACGCACCGGCAAGTTCTTTACTGGCCAGCAACTCACCGAGATCAAAGTCGCCAACAGATATCTTGTTAAGTTTGCTACTGGTATGACGGCGCATTGTCTTGGCTGTGGGTTCGATATTACTTCTGTGCGATTGTTTGAGTTCATGGTGCCACATGAGGTTGTTGTCGTAACGCTAAACGGCAAGCGCATATATGCCGCTGGACTGTGCGCCGAGTGTATGAATCTGCCGCCAAACGAAAAGACTGCAAAATTAATCACAGCGATCAACTCAATAGGGCGTAACTCAGGAGAGTAAGATGACCAAGAAGCAACTCAAGCGGCTTGCCGTGCTACGCCAAACCCTACGAGACTGCGCCCGACCGTTGCGCGACCTTGAGTTGCTGCGCGAAGTGGTGGACGAACTGATGACGATCATGCTGGATCAACCCAGTGACGAGGACAACATCTACGTGAACGACCCACGGGATTAAAGAGTGAGAAACTCAGGAGAGTAAGCATGCCAAACAAGATTGATTTTGGTGCGTTGACCGAAGAGCAGACCAAGGAGATCGCTGTCAAGGCGTTGGAGCAACTCAACGCCAGCGAGATCGTTGAAGTTCTCAAGGCTTCGATGGAAGCCGACACCCTACACGAGGTCATTGCTCAACTCACCGAATAAAGCTCCCTGCCGAAGGGCATACTCTCGGCAGCGGGAGCGATGGCATCCGGCTAGGTAGCGTCCCGTAGCTTACGGTAGGGCAGCGGGCAACGCGGAACCTTCAAGATGGAGTTCGGGCCTTTGGCAGGGTAGCATTATCCACACCCCGTGAAACTCCATAAACCATCGCAACTATAAAAAGAGACCAACCAATGAACAAGCACCTCGTGAACTACATCAACGTGAAACTCGATGAGGCGGCGACCTACGTTATCCGCTACATGCCGGTGGACCTATCGACCAATGCGATCTACGAGGGTTTGATGGGCGAGCCACACGTGGTGGCGGTGTTTCGCGAGGCCGTCAAATATCTACCGCCAACGGCGCTCAATCGCCGCACCACCATAAAGCTGGGTACACAGCCGCTCACCGTGTCATTGCGGCTCGCACCGACTGAGGAGTACCCTGTGTTCCTGATTCCGAAGTATGACCTCGCAGTTACTCAAGAGAGTGAATTGGGGCAGGCGTTGGAGCTGGCGATCCAAGTCACGCGCGAGTGGGAGATGCTGATCAAGACGTGGAGCCACTTCAAGGAGCTGGTGCCTGACCCAGCCACGCTTGGGTTCCTGTTCCCGTGGCTGCGCGAAATCATGCTCGACTTCCATGTCGGGTTGCTCGATGTCAGCATCAAGCACAAGCAAGAGCGTGAGCTGCTTGAGCGCGAGGTGAGAGCGCTTACCCGTCATGCCGTACCAAAGCATTTCCCTCGTCTGTCAATCGAACTCAACCAAGTGTGTCAATCCGGCAAGCGGTTGTTTGGCCAGTATCGGATGCTGGAAGCAGCAGCGGCGAATATCGAGCGTGCCTCGCTGGGCATCGATCGCGCGTCCAACCTCGCCCCGGCATGGCTGGCCGATCACATCGAAGAAGCCCTTAGCGATTGGCTTGAAGAGCTTCCGCGGATCACCCGACAGGACGCCAGCTATAAGACTAGCAACCGTCGTCGCAAACTTTAAGAACTCAGGAGAGTAAGTTGGCAGGTTTCACCTACAAGTCCTATAATTTTGTGGATAAAGACCCGATGATTGATCAGGTGCGGACGATTATTATCGATAGTCACGACACTTATAAGCAAATAGCGGAGGCTAGTGGTGTCAACGAGGGTACGATACGCAACTGGCTAGATGGCGCGACGAGGAAGCCACAAGCCGCCACATTCAATGCCGTGCTGCGAACGCTGGGCTACAAGCTCACCATCCGTGACCTTGCTGAAGCTGAAACGGTCGCGCCAACTATCAACACGCAACCAGCGCCAGTGCAACCCACATCCATGCGCCACGTGGTGCAGATGAAGAAGTATGGGAAGCGCAAATGAGCATGCCCAAGCGCCCACACCGTGTGAACAACATGATCACGCTTGGCAAGTGGGTTGCTGAGCAGGCGGCGCTGGGCTGTCTTGACTTTGATGGGGTGGCTCGCGCTTACATCAAGAGCGGGCAGTCGTGGCCCACCAACGCCACGCAGATCTCCAAGCTGCGCGTGTTCTGGTGGTATGGCCGCATGCATAAGGCGACCGGTGTCGCGTGGCTGGCTAACTGGCAAGAGCATCGAACGGGCAAGATGTCAACCTACGAAACGCTGCTCGATGAAATGCGGGCGCAGTTGTACTCAGGAGAGTAAGAATGGGAATGTTTGTTGCTGTCGTTATGATTGGAGTGTTGTGGTATATTGTTTACCAAGAACGCTGGTTCGATGGCGTGTCAATCACTATGGCTGTCATCGTAACAATGTTCTTATTCTTCGCAGGCGAAGGCAAATATAATAATGAAGACGGCAGCACTTACTGCGACAATCATATGTGTGGGAGTGAGTAAGATGCCAGTGAAATATAAGATCGGGTTCGACATCGACGGTCAGACGCTGTTCGCCGTGCTGGCTAAGTTCCTGCCGGTGGACAACGTGACGGTGAAAGAGATCATCTCAGAACCGACGCCCCAACCCCTGCCAAAGCCCCAACCCTTGCCGAACCCCCGGATCGAGCGCAAAAAATACGCCAAGAGTGCGCCATCCATCCCCATGCGCTTGGATGCCGGGATCAACAGGATCATTGTCGAGGCGCTCCGCAGCAGGCCGCACCGGGCTGTCGAGTTCAAGCCGATGCTCAAGAAGGCAGGTTACTCAGAGAGTTCGGTGCAGTCGCGGTTGGCGGAACTGCGGCTGAAGGGGGTGGTTGAGCAGATATGGGACGGCTCGTGGACACTGAACAAGGATACCATCTCGCCCCCAACCGGCACGACCGAGGATGGTCCCGCGTCGAAGTCATAACGTTTATTGTGGAGACAGATCAAAGCTGGCGCTTCTGCATCGAGCCGATGGGATGGCGCGATGCAGTGTGGGAGCGCAGCGGGTATGTTGAAATAATTCAGTGGAAACGTATTCATGTTGATGATACTCTTGTGGGTAATTAGCGGTGTGTTCATTGCGTACATCGCTTATCAAGTCGGTTATTTGATGGGCTACACTGCTGGATTAGACTATGGCATGAAGAAGCTAGAGGACTACCATCAGCACACGCTGACGAACCTGCGAAGCATGAAGTTTGATGGACGATGACACAGACACGTACGCCATCAAGCGTTTGTCTAAACTGCGGCAAGCGGATTGACGGCGCGTCGTCAGTAAAGGGCAATCGCATCCCGTCGCCGGGAGACATAAGCATCTGCGCTTATTGCTCACATATCATGGCGTTCGCGGACGACCTGACTTTGCGGGAGCTGAATGACGAAGAGGCTAGAGACATCGCTGGGGAACCCACACTCTTGCGCGCCTTGGAAGCGCTCAATAGTTTTCGTAAATTTTGTAAATGGAAGGAACAGCGAGATGCCAAAGAAAAGAAAGCACCATGAGACATGCATGCATTGCGCGTTCATGCACGCGTTCCGCACCAAGTACGGCAAGGGAGGGGGGAAGAACCCGAAAGCGTTTGACGCGCTGGTGCGTAGCGCCGCTAAGGTTGCTGCGCTGGCGATGGTGAAGTTGGACAACGCAGGCAAGGGGCAGTTCATGCTTGAGGTGATGAAGCGCACCGCCGAGTTTGAGGGCATGACGATCGCGATTGAGGGTGAGACAGGTGATTTCACCGCCGCCGCGCCAGAAGCGCCAGCTGAGCCAACCAAGCACTAACTCACGCGAGTAACTCATGCTGCGAATCTTTCTAGATTTCGAAACGTATTATGACCGGACGTACTCGCTAAACTTTCTAAGCCCGGTCGAGTACATCCTCAACAAGAACTGGGAGACGCTGGGCTGCGCCGTGGCGATCGACCACGAGCCTGCTTTCCTCCTGCCGCAGGACGAGGTGGCCGGGTTCCTGCGCGGCATCAAGCAGCCGTATGCGGCGATCACGCATAACGCTTTGTTTGACGCCTGCATCCTCGCCTACCATTACGCCATTCATCCTGACGCGTTGTTTTGTACGTTGTCCATGTGTCGGGCGACCATATGGCACAGCATTCCCAACGGCAGGGTGAGCTTGAAGAACGTGCTGAAGTTTCTCAGCCTGCCAGAGAAGACCGATTTCGTGCAGCAGATGGCGGGCAAGCACTGGAAAGACTTAGTGGCTGATCCCGGCCTGATGATGGGGTTCACCGGCTACGCCCTCAACGACGTGGAGGGTTGCCGGGAAATCTTCTTTAAGTTGCGCAAAGACTTTCCCGGTCAAGAAGCCTATGTCATGGATCGAGTGATCCGCATGGCCACCCAGCCGGTGCTGTATGTGGACATCCTTCAATTGGACCAGTACCGCGACCAAGTGCGGCAGAAGAAGAAAGACTTAC
>Ga0210402_10004120_pt1 | contig 13344 bp, 12 predicted proteins | sample IncBWC7MmetaG_FD_161055 | JGI IMG/M metagenome (GOLD analysis project Ga0210402, IMG submission 161055) | Forest soil microbial communities from Barre Woods Harvard Forest LTER site, Petersham, Massachusetts, United States - Inc-BW-C-7-M | ecosystem: Environmental > Terrestrial > Soil >...
GGCAGGCGGCGCCCCTTCGATCCAGAGCTTCATCTGGGCGACGGCGTCGGCGCGGGTGAGCGGCGGAAGCGCGCGGCCATCACCGGGATTCCAGCCCCAGCCAACAAGGTCGTCGGTGGAGACGTGATCGAGGAGCTGGGCGAGCGAGCGTCCACCGGTCTGTTTCGGGTCCTTGAGCTGGCGGCAGAGTTCGGCGGGGTTGCGGCCGACAAAGACCATCTTGTGCTCGGGCGATGGCAGGGACCATTTGGGATTGCCCGGAGGCATGTGTTCGCCGGTCAAGTTGGTGGTTTGGTGACAAGTGTCGCAGCGCATGCCGTAAACGCCGTGACCATCCTTGCCGCGCTTGACGTTTTGCAGGTGCGGATGACTGTTGTCGCCTTGCAGTGGAGAGTCGCCAGAGGGGTGGCAATTCTGGCAGCGCGGCGAGGTAAAGACTTTGTAGATCTGCAGGAAAGCGGCACGAGAGGAAGCGGCATCTGGAGTTCGGCGGGCGGGCGAAGCGTGCGAATTGGCTACCGCAAGAATGATCAGCACGACCGCCAGGATCGCGAGGGGCGCGACCCGAACCAGCGCTAGGTTCTTGCGGGCATTTTGTAAATTCATGATTTGGCCTCGCTCTCCGCTAGATCCGAGGTTCGAATTGGCAAGGTGCGGACGCGCTTCCCGGTGATGGCGAAGATTGCGTTGACCAGCGCCGGAGCGACGGGCGGAACGCTGGGTTCGCCGACACCGGTGGGGCTCGCTTCACTCGAAACGATGTGTACTTCAATCGTTGGCGATTCGAACATTCGCAACATCTGGTAGTCGTGGAAATTTTTCTGCTGGACGCGTCCGTTCTCCAGCGTGATTTCGGTTTTGAGTGCGGCGGTGAGGCCGAAGATGATGCCGCCCTCCATTTGGGCTTTGACAATGTCGGGATTGACGGCACGTCCGCAATCGACGGCACAGACCACGCGGTGAACTTTCACTTCGCCATCCTTAGCGACTGAAGCTTCGACAACTTGCGCGACGTAGCTGTCGAACGAAAAGTGGGTGGCGATGCCGCGGCCAACGCCCTTGGGAAGAGGCTTGCCCCAGCCTGCCTTTTCGGCGACTAGATTCAGGACGGCCAACATGCGCGGCTCCTTTGCGAGAAGTGTGCGGCGGAGCTCGTAGGGATCTTTCTTTCCGAGGTGGGCCACTTCGTCCAGGAAGGCTTCCACGGAAAAGCCGGTATGCGAATGGCCGACGGAGCGCCACCACTGCACCGGTACGCCGATTTTCGGCGAGTGGAGATCGACCTGTAGATTGGGGATGCCGTAGAGAAGATCTGCGGCACCTTCAACCGAGGTGCTGTCGACACCGTCCTTGATGGCGAAGTTTTCGAACGCAGTGCCGGCCATGATGGACTGGCCGACGATGGTGTGAGTCCAGGCGACGGGATTGCCGTCGGCGTCGACACCGGCCGCGAAACGGTCGTGCCATTTGGGGCGGTACCAGCCGCCGGCGAGATCGTCTTCGCGGGTCCAGACAACTTTTACTGGGGCTTTGGCGACTTTCGCGACATGTACGGCTTCCACGACGAAGTCGGAAGCAGGATTTGCGCGGCGCCCGAAGCCGCCACCGAGGAGCGTGGTGCTCACTTTTACTTTCTCGGGCGGAAGTCCGGCGACTTTCGCGGCGTTGAGGCGATCGATGGTTTCGAATTGGGTGCCGGTCCAGAGCTCGCAAGAATCTGCGCGGAGGTCGACGACACAGTTGAGCGGCTCCATCATGGCGTGCGCGAGATAGGGAACGTCGTATTCGGCGGTGATGGTTTTTGCCGCGCCAGCAAGGGCAGCGGCCGGATCGCCAACTTTTTTGGCGATGTTGCCTGGCGTCAAAGAAAGTTTAGAAAATTCCTCAGTCATTCTGGAGGTGGAAAGAGAGGCACTTTCGCCGTCGTCCCAGGTGATTTTGAGTTTCTCGCGGCCAAGCTTGGCGGCCCAATAGCGATCGGCGACCACGGCGACGCCGGAGGGAATCTGTTCGACGGCGCGAACACCGGGAATCTTGAGCGCTTCGGCGGAATCCACTCTGGAGACTTTGCCACCGAAGACCAGCGGGCGAGCGACGACGGCGTAGACCATACCGGGAAGTCTGACGTCGAGGCCAAATTGAGCGGTCCCGTTGACTTTGGAAGGCGTGTCGAGGCGCTTGGGCGATTTCCCAATGAGCGTGAACTGCTTGGGATCCTTGAGCGGAATATTCGCCGGCGGCTTGAGTTGAGAGGCAGCTTCAGCGAGCGAGCCGTACGTAGCCTTCTTGCCGGATGCGGCGTGAATGACCACGCCTTTTTCGACGTGGCAACTATCGGCAGCTACGTTCCATTGTTTGGCAGCCGCATCGATGAGCATCAAACGCGCCATGGCGCCCATTTTGCGGAAGCGTTCCCATTCGGACGGCGTAGTAGTGCTGCCGCCAGTCATTTGCACGCCGTAGACAGAATGATTGTAGGCGGGATCAACGGGAGCGGCTTCGACCTTAATTTTCGACCAGTCGGCTTCGAGTTCCTCGTTGAGCAGCATCGGCAGGCTGGTGTAAATGCCCTGCCCCATTTCGGAGTGATTGGCGATGACGGTTACGGTGTCATCTGGTGCGATGCGAACGAAAGCGTTGGGAGCGAACACGCCGGGACCTGCAGCGGCGATTTCGCGGGCGCCAGCGCCGAGTTCGGGAACGTACGCGGCGATGCAGAGGCCACCGGTTACCGCTGCGGAGGTCTTGAGAAATTCGCGGCGGCCGAGGGACTTCTTTGGTGAAAGCGCTGTGGAGTTCATCATGCCCCCTTCCCTGCCGCGAGTTCGGCGGCGCGGTGAATGGCCCGTTTTATTCGTGGGTAAGTTCCGCAGCGGCAGATGTTGCCGGACATGGCTTCGTCAATGTCGGTATCGGTGGGCTTGGGATTTTCTTTCAGCAGAACGGCGGCGCTCATGATTTGGCCTGACTGGCAGTAGCCGCATTGCGGAACGTCGATTTCGATCCAGGCGCGTTGCACCGGGTGGGAGTTGTCGGAGGACAAGCCCTCGATGGTGGTGACATGCTTGCCAGCGACGCGGGAAAGCGGCGAGACGCAGGAGCGGATAGCCTTGCCGTCGAGGTGGACGGTGCAGGCTCCGCAAAGAGCCATGCCACAACCGAATTTTGTGCCGGTGAGACCGAGCGAATCGCGGATAACCCACAACAGCGGAGTTGACGGATCGTCATCCACAGAAACCGGTTTTCCATTCAAGGTGAAGGAAGTCATGAAACGCCTCCGGGGAAAGAGAATCGACGACAGCGCGGAATTGTCGAGCAGGGCCGGACCGTTCCCGCGATAGTTTTTATTGGAGCGAGGCAACCGATGGAAGGATACATCGAAACCGAAAAAAGATGGACGAAAATTCGGCGATATTCGAATGAAATTAGAGAGTTATTTCTTAAAGAGGTTTTCGAAAGCCTGGCGGGCGTCGGGCGAACGGCCGGGAGTTGGTTCGGGAAGAGCTGCGGCGATTTGCGCCGGCTGTTGATACGAAGTGGGCGCAGTGTCCTTTTCGATGGTCATGCGGAATTCGTAGAATTTGCAAGTGTTCTTGCCGTCTTTGGGAGTGATGCGCTCGGGGACGGGCTGCGTACATTCAAACTGTGCGCCGGAATCGAAAAAGCGGCATTGCTTGCAGCAATGGAGTTCGGCGTTGCACTTGGGGCAGGTGCTGGAGGCGTCGAAGCCGGCGACCAGGACGGCGCCGCAATTGGCGCAGCGAGCTCGGGTGACGGTGCCGACCATGCGCGGAGTGCGTGGGCCGAGATGATCGTTTTGGCCGCGGGGACCGCCTTGGGGGGGCTTGCGCTCGGGGCGGGACTTCTTTTCTTTTTCGGTATCGCGGTAGCCGCGATGGCTGTACTTACGATCCACTGATTCCTCCGGGCAGGAGTCTAACGGCGAGGCGAGCGAACAGAACTCGCGTCACGGCTGACCTACACTTCTAGACATGGAAACGGGCGGTTTACGCACTGCACGCAAATGTGACCAATATTGGTTGTATCCAATCGGATTGCTACACTTGGCGCGGCACGCGATACTTCCCTGAATATTTCTGGTTCAGAAGGAACTGCCAGCTACCAAGAGCAGGAGATGGGACAACATTGTTTGTAACTCTATGGGAATTCGAAGTCAAGCCGGGAAGCGAAAAATTGTTTGAACGGATATATGGGCCGGATGGGGAGTGGGCGCAGCTGTTCCGGCGGGATGCGCGGTATCTTGGGACGCGATTGCTGCGGGATTTGGGTGCCGAGCGGATTTACGTGACGATCGATTCGTGGGAGTCGCGGGCAGCTTATGAGGAGTTTCGGCAAAACTTTGCGGCGGAGTATGAGGAGTTGGACAGGAAGTGCGAAGGGATGACGGTGAGCGAGAAACGCTTGGGCGAGTGTGAGCACTCAGCTAGGGCTTGGGAGCAATTTCGGCGTAAGTCTTGAGCCAAGCAAGTTGTCCTTCCGTTTCAGGAACTGTCAAACCGCGGGCGCGCGAAACGGCGGCGACTGCATTTTCGATATGTTGCCCGATGAGAGTTAAGAGAGCCACGGCGATGAGACCGGAACGGCCTATCCCTTGCCGACAATGAATAAGCACGGTTTTCCCCGCCCGCAGTGATTCGGTGAGTTCCTGTAGAAGAGCGTCAGCGTCGTTTGCCGAATTCGGAACGCCGCGATCTTCGATGGGAAAAGAACGAAACACCATTCCAGCGGATTTACAAAATCCGGCTTCGCTTTCGACCATAAGATCCGCCGCCTCGTCGCACGTCAACAGTGAAACCACGACGTCTACGCCTCCGGCGCGCCACGCTTTCATTTCATCTTCAAGCCAGTCGCCACCGCGTGGTCGCGGCGAAACACCGAGCCGACCGGTACCATGCCATTCGATCCAGTAAGGCTGCGTGAACATCGATTCACCTCAGCTGTGAATGATCGCTATGCAGCTTCTTTGCGCCGCCTGGGGACCGGGACAAATCGCTTGATTGAAAAGCCTCGGGCATTCTTCCGTGTTTGCGCGACGTCATAGGCGAGCTGCATGCGAAGGAGATGGTCCATGTCCGGGCCGAAGGCCTTTTCGATGCGAAGAGCCATTTCCGGGGTTAGCGAAGCCTTGCCGTGTAGAAGGTCGGAAAGTGTGGCGCGGCGAACTTTTAGAATCTCGGCTGCCTTCGAGACGCTGAGGCCGAGGGCTTCGATGACTTCGGTTCTGATCAGGTCGCCCGGATGGGGAGGGTTCTTCATTGGCATTTTGTTCTCCTTAGTGATAATCGATGAGATCAATCTCGCTGGCGCCGTTCGTTTCTTGGTCGTAGCGGAAAATCAATCGCCAGTTGCCGGTTACCGTCAGACTCCAGAACCCTTTCAGTTCGCCTTTCAGCGGATGCAGCTTCCAGCCAGGGAATCGTTCGAGTTGCTGCAGCGTCTCAGATGTGTCCATCGCAAACAAAAGCTTGCGCAGTTTGTCGGCCATCGCTGGCGGCACTCCTCTTGCGCGTCCGCCTTCGTAGAGTTGCCGTAGCCCTTTGTCGCGAAAGCGGACGAGTCGCATGTCAGCCCTTTATGATTTTAGTATGTACGGTTATACCGTACACGTCAAGCGCCTTGCCACACGACGTTCCGGTGTGGCGCTAGCCAAACAGCCGCGAGAGGCCGGTTACGGGGAGGTCGGGTTGGAGGAATTTTTGTGGAGCGCCCGCAGAGCGGAGGACGGCTTCGGCGGCGAGGTAGCCGCTGCGGACGGCGCCTTCCATGGTGGCGGGCCAGCCGGTGGCGGTCCAGTCGCCGGCGAGGAACAGGCCGGGAGTTTTTGTCTCTTGTGCGGGGCGCCATTGATCGACGCCGGGCTCGGGGGAAAAAGTAGCGGCGGCTTCCTTGATGACAGTGGCTCTCACCAGTTGCGCTTCGCGGGCGGCGGGTAGCGCCTGGCGGACTTCTTTCAGGCACAGATCGATGATTTCTTCGCGCGATTTTCTTAGGAGACCGTAGGAGGCGCTGATGACCAGCTGGAGATATTGGCCGGATTGCTCGGACTTCCTTGACGGGTCGACGGGCACGGCATGCCGTGCCCCTACGGGAACAGAAGAACCAGCAGAGGTGCCATAGAGAGCGCTCTTGTTGAAGATCCACTGGGTTTGCGTGTCGAGAAGGGTGATAAACGGTTCCTTGGTGATTTCGCGGTCGAACCAGAGATGTACGCCAGTGATGGGCGAGACTTTGAATTTCTCAAGATGGTCGAGCGCGGGATTTGCGAGGCGAATTTCGCGAGGCAGCAACTCGGCTAGCTTGTCATGAGGAATGGCGAGGATGAAAGCGTCTGCGTTCTCTTCCCTGCCGCCATCGAAAATCGCTGCTTTGAGCGCGCCATTCTCGAAGCGCAGGCTTCTTACCGGTGAGCGCAGGATGACTTCGCCGCCTTTTTTTTCGATCGCGGTACGGCAGCCGTCGTAGAGTTCGGCGAGCGGGACAGTTGGCACGCCCATTTTGTAGCCGGTGCGATTTGCCAGGAACGCTTTCCAGAAAACGTCGATACCGAAGCGCGCGTCGGTGCGGTCGAGTTCCTCGTCAAGCGCGCTGACCAGGACAACGCGCCAGAAGCGCTCGACGGCGGAAGGCGTCTGCTTGCGACGCCGCAGCCATTCCAACATCGAAATTGGTTCCGGGCCATAAGCGTCTTTGGGCTTTCCGCCTGCGAACAAAATCGAAGCGAGCGCGCGGGCGATTGAGAGTTTGTCTGGATATGCAAGCGGCGCAAAAAACAGAAATGACCCGGTCATGTGAATGGGAGCTGGCAAGAAATCGGCTTGCATGATGCCGGTCATGCCTTGCGGATCGAGAAATACCAGGCGGTCGAAGAATTTGATTTTATCCGCGGAGCCGACGCGCTTGTAAAAATCCGCGAGGTTGGTGCAGCAGCCGAGGGTGACGTGCTGGCAATTGTCCACATGTTCGCCGTTCGGCAAGACGTAGGAAGTCGCGCGTCCGCCGAGGTAGGGCCGCTGTTCGAACAGGCGTACGCGGCAACCAGCGTCAGCCAGCGCGACGCCGGCCGCCAGCCCCGCCAGCCCGCCGCCAATCACCATCACGTTTTTCGAGGACATTATCCCGAGTGTGCCGCCCGAATTTTGCGCGGGCGATGAAGATCATTTTTTCCGCTTTGCTGAGGCGGACGCGTTCGCCAAACACCGCGAAATCGAGCGATTCGATGCGGGCGCGCAGCGCGTTATAAGTATGCACCAGAAGCCACAGAGTGCCGCGGCTATCCGCGTCGATCAGATCGAGCAGTTCGGCGCCTTCTTCGTAGAGTTGCCAGGCGCGGTCGGCTTCGAAGCGCAGCAGTTCGCGCACGCCGAGAGTGGCTTCATTTTTCGCGAAGTCCTGCGGCGACACGTTGTAGCGCACGAGGTCTTCGTCCGGAATGTAGATGCGGCCGAGTGCGGCGTCTTCTCGTACGTCGCGAATGATGTTGGTGAGTTGAAATGCGAGGCCGAGCTTTTCCGCGAGGTCCAGCGCGCGAGGATCGCTGAAACCGAAAACGTGAGTGCAGGTGAGCCCGACGGTTCCAGCTACGCGGTAGCAATATTCCTTCAGGCGGTCAAAGGTCGGGTAGGTCTTTACCGTTAAATCCATTTCAGCGCCAGAGATCAAGTCGTGCAGGTAACGCGCGGGCATGTTGAAACGGCGCATGGTGTCGACCAGGGCCGGTAATACGTCAGCAGCACCCGTTGGCGCCGATTGGAGTGAGAGCACGGAGCTCCCGTCCACAAAAGCTCCGTAGCCACCAACAGCTTCATCGAGTGCGGCGCGCCACTTGGCCAGGCCGCGTTGTTTTACAGCGAGATCGTCACCTTCGTCGGCGACGTCGTCGACGAGGCGCATGAAAGCGTAAAGCGCGGCCAGGCCGTCGCGCTTGGCTTTGGGGAGGAGATAAAACGCGTAATAAAAATTGCTGCGAGCTTCGCGCGCGACGCGGTGACATTCCTCGTACGAATGCACGAGAGACCAATCTGAGCTCGTCGTCGGAACGGAGAGTGGCGGAGGCTTTATGGACGACTCAGTACCATAGTGCCCGGGTAGGGACGCGGGGAGATCGGGCACGGCATGCCGCGCCCCTACGGGAAAAAGTCTTTGCGAGGTGATCTGCGTGAACAACACGCGGCCCAACAGTATCACTTGCTTTGTTTTGCTGATGGCAGGGCGGCGATTCATCGTGTCGTAGCCCTGTGCTTCGATGGCCTCGAGTACCGCGATGCCGCCGCGGCTGAACATTTCAAGGTCGATGCGGAGTTTGCCTTCGACCTGCTGCGCGAGCGGGAGACCTTCGTCGAAGAGGATGCGAGTGCGCGCGATCAGTTCCTTCATCAGCGCGACGTCTTTGTCGCTAAATCGGCGCGAAACGATGTCGTCTTCGCTGACGCCGTGTTGCACAGCGATGTCGAGAGGAATGTAGATGCGTCCTTTTTCCAGGTCGCGGCCAACGTCCTGCCAGAAATTTGCCAGTTGCAGCGCGGTGCAAGTGGCGTCAGAAAGCCTTTGCCGAGCTTCATCACGATAGCCGCAGAGATAAAGCACCAGACGGCCGACAGGGTTTGCGGAATAAACGCAGTAGTCGAGCACGGCGTCCCAGGTGGGATAGCGCTTGACGGTCTGGTCCTGGCGAAAAGCTTTCAGCAAATCGGCGAACGGCTGCTTGGGAATAACTTTCGCGGTGATGGTCTCGCGCAGCGCGACAAATACCGCGTGCGAAGGACGGCCCTCGTAGCAGGCGTCGAGTTCCTGTTCCCACCAATCGAGAAGTTCCAGCGCACGTTGTGTGTCAGGGACTTCGTCGCCGAGGTCATCGGCCCAGCGGCAGTAAGCGTAGAGATTGTAAAAATGTTGATGGAGCTCCTTCGGAAGCAGCCAGCTAGCGACGTTGAAATTTTCGTAATGGTGGGTGGCCAGCCAGCGGGTGTACTGCTGCGCGCAATCCACCGAACATCCCGCGGGCGGGGCGTTTTGCGCGATTTCGAGTTCGCCCGGGCGCACCATCAGAAAAGCAGATTCCTCGCTTCGCTCGGAATGACACGTTTGGAAAACTGGACTGGGTAAACGCTCACGGCCGGACGGCTAGTTTGATTTCGCCGCTGCGCGATTTCATGCGTTCGAAGGCCTGCGGCAGGTCGGTCAGGCGAATTTCCTCGGTGACAAAATCCTGCGCGGAGATGTCGCCGCGGCGGACCGCTTCCAGTGCTTCACGAATGAAGCGCGGAGTATGGTGGAACGTCGAAATAATCTTGATTTCAGAGTAGTGAATGGTGGCGGGCTCGATCTCGACATTCGTGCCGGAGGGCAGCCCACTAAAGAAATTGACAACGCCACCGCGGCGAACCAGGCTCAAGGCCGTTTGCCATGCTCCCGGATTTCCGGAAGCCTCGACCACAGCGTCAGGGCCTCGCTGATCTTCGGTAAGCCCTCGGACCGCGGCAATCACATCAGGAGTTTCATTGACATTGATGGTGGCGACCGCGCCAAGCCGGCGGGCAACGTCGAGCGGCGCATCGCGACGGGCCAGCGCAATCACGCGAACTCCACGGCGCGACAGCATGCGCACGAATTTCAGTCCGATCGGGCCGCACCCGATTACCACCGCGGTGTCTCCGGTGCGGACTTCCATTTCATGGATGCCGCGGAGCACGCAGGACAGCGGCTCGACCAGCGCGGCGCTTTGGTCGTCCACCGAGTGCGGCACTTCCAGCATATTTTCGGTGACAATGCGGCCGGGGATGCGCATGTACTCGGCGTACGCGCCGTTGTTGAACAAAAGATCTTCGCAAAGATTTTCCTGGCCGCGGCGGCAATGATAGCAGCGGAAACACGGAGCGGAGTTTGCCGCAACCACGCGAACGCCCATCCGCCAGCGCGCATCCACACGCTTGCCAACGGCCACCACTTCGCCAACCACTTCATGGCCGAACACCGCGGGCGGTCGAATCATCTTGGCGTGATATCCGCGCTTCCAAACCTTCAAGTCGGTGCCATCGGTCAGCGCCAGGCGCACCCGCAGCAGAACTTCATCGGGGGCCAGCGAGGGAACGTCAATCTCTTCGATGCGCAGGTCTTCACTGCCATACAAAACAGCGGCGGTCATTTTTGGCGGGACGACTCGGCGCGCTAGCGCTACCACTTCGTCGATCGCGGCTTCAATTGTCTTTTTCGCGGAAGTTTTCATTGATGCGTAATCAAGACCTTGAGCGACTCGGAAGTCGGGTTCGCGGCCAGCTCCAGCCCTTCTTGGATTCTAGCCAAAGGAAAGCGATGCGTGACGATTTCCATCACCGGCAGTTTCTTCTGCAGCACCAGTCCCGCCGCTTCTTCTTGGATGTCCATGGCGGCGCTGTAGCTGCCTAAGATTTCCTTTTCGTCGATCCCCACAGCCGAGGCAGGAAAGCCAATCCGAGTGACAGGATCGTTGGCGGCGAAAAGCAGGACACGTCCTCCCGGACGCACCACAGCCAGAGCTTCTTCCACCACCGCCGGATGCGCTACCGCTACCAGCACTGCATCCGCACCCCGTCCCTCAGTTCGGGTCTTGACCTCTTCCACTAGCTTACCATTTGTGGGGTCAAAAGACTCGACTGCCCCAAGGTTCAGGCTCTTGGCACGACGCTCGGGCATGGGGTCGCTGGAATAGATACGCGCTCCGGTTAATTTGGCAACCATCAGGAGCTGCAGGCCAATAGGGCCGCAACCGGCTACCAGGACGGTTTCTCCGTTTTCGACGCGGGCTTTCTGGACCGCTTTCAGGATGGTGTTGATGGGTTCGAGGAAAGTAGCTTCTTCGAACGAAACATTGTCGGGTAGCGGGATTATTCCCCGTTCAGCGACCCACGGCATGGCTTTTACATATTCACCAAAGCCACCGCCGTTCGGCGTGAAGCCCGCCGTCAAACCGGTGGTCTTGTACTGCTTGCATTGCGAGAACAGCCGGCGTTCACAGTAGAAGCACGTTCCGCACGGGATGTGATGAAAGCTCATCACGCGGTCGCCGGGAGTGAATTTGGTTACGCCGGGCCCAACGGCAACAACCGTGCCGGCGAGTTCGTGACCGAAAATTTGCGGCGGCTCCACATAACGCTGGAAGATTTTCTTGATGTCGGTGCCGCAGATGCCACAGGCGGCGACTTTAATTAGGACTTCGTTGAGGCCAACTTCCGGGACCGGGACTTCCTCCACGCGGACCACGCCCTTGTCGCGATACACGCCTGCGCGCATGGTCTTGGGGATCGGGCCAAGGGTGCGGGCCGAATCGAGAGCTGCGATAGTGCGAGTCATGAAGTTCGTGCTCCGTCAAATTCAATCGTCCGCGTATTCACCAAAGTCAGAAGATAGCGCTCGAGGAACGCAGCAAGCGATTCAGCCGCCGCCTTGCTTCGTTGCCCAAAACGAATCAGCGCGGGAACCACGGTCGGTGATCCTGCGATTTGCCCAAGAATACGTGTAATGCTGATATTACCCTCTGAATCGGTTGCACGATTAAAATCCAAGGGCAGATCTTCGTCCACGGTGTCGCTGATGGCTCGGATCGCCACTATCTTCTCGGCGAACATTCCACTTTCGATTAGAACGTCAAAGCTTTCCATCTCGACCGCATCCGCGAACGTACCGAGCTGACGTTTTTCGGCAGCCGTGAGGATGACATGGTCAGTGGTATAGAATGCTTCCACTTTTTTCGCGCCTTGAGTAACTGCTGCGTCGACCAACGAACGCTCACTGAAAGCGGTAAGGTCTTTGGGTGGCGCAACCACTTTCTCCGCGACAAGAATATCTCCGATCATGTGACCGTCGCGCAAACCACCTGCCAGCCCGCTCGAGATGCACAACTGGATTTCAGACTCGTAAAGCGAGCCAGTGAGATCGAGCCATGGCTTCTTGCCTCTGACTCCAGTTAACAAAACGTCGATACGAGAGCCATTCATATCTGAACTGAAGTAGTCCATCTCTTCCGCACGTACCTTTTGGAAAGCACGCAGTTTTCGCCAGGGCGCGAACTCAGCTTCGACGGCAAATGTGACCAGGATTCTCATTGCTGCAATTCTGCCTGTAGGGGCGCAGCATGCTGCGCCCCAGCTTGGCGAGATGTCGTGACCTAAGCTGCCTTTGGCCCGGCAATCTTTTTCGCGCGTCGCGGCGCAATGTATCCGTTCGCCTGATACCAGCGAACCGCGCGTTCGAACGCTGCAGTCGCCGATCCGGGTTGGAACCCTAGTTCGCGCGGCGCGCGCGAACTATCCACAAACATCATGTGCTGCGCGATTTTGACGCCTTCCACCGGAATTTGCGGCTCTCGGCCAATCAGCCGCGAAAACGCCGTCTCGGCATAGGCTACACCCAGCGCCATGCGATGCGAAATTTTCCAGGTGGGCGCGGGCAATCCAGTAATTTGCGAAAGGATGTCCAGGACGGCTTTCAACGTCAGATTCTCCGAGCCCAGCAAATAGCGCTCGCCAACGACTCCCTTTTCGGAAATCAGAATATGGCCCGCGGCACATTCTTCCACGCCGATAAAGTTCAAGCCAGTCTCAACATAACCGGGCATCTTGCCGTTCAGAAAATCCAGAATAATTTTTCCGGTTGGCGTCGGCTTCCAGTCCCACGGTCCGACCGGAGTTGTGGGCATGGCGACGATTGCAGGAAAGCCGGCCTTGGCGGCGTTCAGGACTTCTTTTTCGGCAAGCCACTTCGATCGCTTGTAATGCCCAACCATCTCATCCAGCTTGGCATCGGTAAATTCATTCGGAGGCTCGGGACGATCGACGGCAATCGTCGCCACCGTGCTGGTGTAAATAAACTGTTCGACGCCGGCGCGCTTCGCGGCCTCCAACAAATTCTTGGTCCCGCCAACGTTCGAATCGTAAATATCCTGCGAACGTTTGGACCACAACCGGTAATCGGCGGCCACGTGAAAAACTTTCTGCACGCCAGCGACCGCGCGATCGAGCGACGCGGAATCGCGCAAATCGCCGGTGACATATTCGAGCGGAAGATCGGCAATGGCGCGATTGCTGCTCGATGGACGCAGCAGCACCCGGACATCGGCGCCGCGAGCCGCAAGTTGCCGGGTGACGTGGCTGCCTAGAAAACCCGCCGCTCCCGTAACTAAAATCTTGGCGCCGCTCACGCGCTCTCCTCGCAGGCATTCGAATCGCCGCCAGCGACCGGCACCCCAACTTTTTTCTCGCGTGGCTCAAGATAAGAGGATTCGAGCAGCGCCGAGAATTCCTCCCACCGGCTGCAACGCACCAGCGCGCGAATTTCTTCGAGTTTTTCCTG
>Ga0210402_10004121_pt1 | contig 13338 bp, 9 predicted proteins | sample IncBWC7MmetaG_FD_161055 | JGI IMG/M metagenome (GOLD analysis project Ga0210402, IMG submission 161055) | Forest soil microbial communities from Barre Woods Harvard Forest LTER site, Petersham, Massachusetts, United States - Inc-BW-C-7-M | ecosystem: Environmental > Terrestrial > Soil >...
CGTCTTGGCGCATTTGCGCTCGTTGTCGCGTTTGCCGCGGCGACACAGGACATTGTGGTTGATGCCTGGCGAATTGAATCGGCAGACGACGGAGAAGAACAAGGCCTCCTCGCGTCTGCCTATCAGTTCAGCTACCGCCTGGCACTCCTGGCCACGGATTCCCTTATCCTCATCGTGGCAGCGGCCGTGGGCTGGCGCATGTCTTACGGTATCTACGGTGCGTGCATGGCCGTTGGAATTATCGCGACCTGGCTCGCGAAGGAACCGGAGCGCGCGGATGAGATGGCGGGTCAAAAAAAACTCGAAGCGCAATTCTGGACGCCTCGCGGTTTCTTCGACGCCGTCGTGGGACCGTTCATCGCTTTCTTCCGCGCACACGGCTGGGTGGCCTTTGTGATGCTGGCGGCCATCAGCCTGTACCGGATACCGGACTTCATGATGGGTCCGATGGCGAATCCCTACTACCACGACCTCGGCCTCACGAAGCAAACGGTCGGAGCGGTGCGCGGCTCCGTCGGGCTTATCGCTACCTTTGCAGGTATTGCAGCGGGCGGATTCTGCACGCTGAAGCTTGGCTACATGCGCGCGCTCATCATCGGGGGCATTTTGCAGGCGGCCGCGACGGCCGCATTTGCGACTCTCGCGTTCGTAGGCTTGAACATTCGCCTCTTTGCTCTCGTCATGGCAGGCGACAATTTCAGCCTCAGCTTTGCCGGCGTTGCGCTGATCGCGTACATGTCGAGTCTCACCAGTCTGGGATACACCGCCACGCAGTATGCGCTCTTGAGTTCAACCTATGCATGGCTGGGAAAGATACTGAAAGGGTTCTCTGGCGCTGCCGTCGAAAGCCTGAGTGCCACGCACGGCCTAATTCACGGCTACGGCATTTTCTTTATCGCTTGCGGACTGACCGGCGTGCCAGCCATCCTTCTGTTCGCGGCATTGGGTTACTGGCACAGGCGAAAGCAACCGGCCCCAGCTGGTGCCTAGGAAAGTCCTCACTCGCAACGCGGAGCCACTGTCAGTCGACGGCGAGACGCGGTGTCCCGTTGCCGTGCTTAGAAAGGCTATTTGGAAAGGACCACCGGGGTCCCTCGTCCCAACGAGAGGGTGCGTGCTGCGCTTCCTTTGTTGACGCCAACTTCGATGAATCCGCTCGAACCGACATACGCAATCGCTTCTCCGGCGGCGCCGCGAGCAAAGGTATCCACCAATTTTTTTACCGCGTGCGTTCCAATCTGAAGATTGAAGTGTCCGTTTTCGTGCGCGTTCGCGGCCAAATCTCCTGCGCGAAAATTCGTAATCAGATTTCCAAACGCGTCCACGCGTAAGACGACGCCCTTCAACCCGCCGTCCACCTTTTTCGGCTTAGGCATTGCGAATTTCTTGTAGTCCGTGATCTCGTCGCCCATGCTTGGCGTTTGCCAGCCTTTGGTCAGCCAGGCAGCCACGGGCGCAAATACGTCCCGCCCGTGAAACGTCTTGCTCAGAGGGCTTAGATAATAATGCTCGACGTTAGCGTGGCGAACGACCACGGTATCTTCGCGTTCGTAAATCACGGAGAGAACGCCATTATCCGGCGCGACAAAGTACTGATTCTGCGCACTCACCAGCAGCGGACGGCGCTCGGTGCCGACTCCCGGGTCCACAACCACAACGTGTACGGTTTTCGGTGGGAAATACGAATAGGCGGCCCCGATCGCTAGCGCTCCGTCAAGCAAGTCGTATGCGGTTACGTTGTGCGTGATGTCCACAATGGTCACATCGGGATTGATCTTTAGAATGACGCCCTTTAGCGTTCCAACGAGATGATCGTTGGTGCCGTAGTCGGTCGTCAAGGTAATGATGGGGTTCGCCACCGTGTTCCGCCTTTGGAAGGGTTCTTGATTTTCTGCCGCGAACTTGCCGCTCACGCCGCGGACCTGACCGGCAACTCCGCTAACCAGTCCCGTTTGGCCCTCTTTGACGCTATCGAACACCATCGGCGGCGTCAATGAACCACGCGTCCTATGCTGCACAAAGCGCAACTAGGCGGTCTTCACGTCCTACCGGTTTTGCGCTGGCGACAGGGTCAAGGAGGCTTGTTGTCTTTGCCTCCTAAATTGTTACAGTTGATAGCGCAATTTGCGCTTCGGTAAGCGAATCCCTTGGACGCCGCCACTAGATACACCCAATTCCGTGCTGCTCGTTTTTTTGGCTCGCTGGATGGTTTGCGCGGCCTGAGCATCATTGGAGTCATCTGGTTTCATTGCTGGTGGGGAACCCCTTATTACCCGATGCTTCATTCGATTCCTGTCTTGAGGCAGGGCGAATTCGGCGTGCACATTTTCTTCGTACTCAGCGGATTCTTGATCACCACGCTGCTTCTTCGCGAACGGGAACGTTTTGGAACGATCTCGCTGCGCGATTTTTATATTCGCCGAGCGTTGCGGATTTGGCCGCTCTATTACGCGGTAGTGCTTTTGTATATTTTTGTGGTCTGGAAATTTGAACCGGACCCCGGGCGTGCCCGAAACTTTTTTCACTACGTGCCGAGTTTTTTGACTTTTACGTACACGTGGTTTCTTTCCGCAAAATGGCCAGGGGGCATTTTTAATCTGGCCTCCACGCTGGCGACGGAGGAGCAGTTCTACGCCTTCTGGCCGTTGATTGTGAAATCGCTGCGCGGAATTTGGCCGCCAATAGTTATGTGCGGGCTAATCTGTTTGCCTGTGGGTGCGTACTTCGGCTGGTTTGCGCGATGGATTCCCTGGGATTCGTTCCTGAATCGCGTGCTGATCAATATTTCGGTTCAGATTGGACTCGGCGCGATTCTGGCGTGTGCTCTGCATTCTGAAAAGGTGTTTTGCGCGCTGTATCCCATTCTTGGGCGACGCTGGGTGGCCCCGGCTGCGTTCTGTTTGGTCGCGCTGTGCCTTGCGCCAGTGCGACCGAACTTATGGATTGCATGGGTAGTGACCGTGATTCTGATTGGTGCCAGCGTGGTGCGGGAGGATCATGGCCTTGCGCCAATTCTGAAATTTCGCCCCCTTGCGTACATCGGAGTCATCAGCTACGGCATGTACCTGCTGAACTCTCTGTCAATTCATTTGGTGCAAGCAGGGCTATATCGAGTGGGGATTCAAAATCCCGCCGCAATTTTTCCGCTGGGGCTCGCCCTAACCGTAGGCGTTGCTTCCATTACGTTCCGATATTACGAAAAGCCGTTCCTGGCTCTGAAAAACAAAAAATTCTCCCGCAATGCCAAAGAACAGGTTCCTGTGCAAGCACCCGTCGCTCTCACTCCTCAGAAGAGTGAGTAGATGACAGAATGCAATCCTGATTTTTTGCCGCGACCAGGTTGCTTAGGTCATTCTGATTTGTTAGCGTGGTCTTAAGAGCGGGCGTCGTACAATGGCAGTATAGAAGCTTCCCAAGCTTCGGACGTGGGTTCGATTCCCATCGCCCGCTCCAGAAAATCCGGATCATTCCGCTATCGTTGTTCGCCGCATTTGCAAAATATTCTTCGAAACATGCTTTGCGTCCTGCGCATCAAAGGATTGTGCAGTTTGGAGGAGCTTCGATGCAGAGTACATCGGCAAAACCGGCGATTGGCGAGCGTCCGGCGGCAAAGTCGGGCGAATTTCTGATTGGCAATGACCTTCGCGTGAATCGTCTGGGGTTCGGCGCCATGCGAATTACTGGAAAGGGAGTGTGGGGACCGCCGGCTGACCGCACGGAAGCCATCAAAGTTCTTCAACGTGCCGTCGAGCTGGGCGTCAACTTCATAGACACGGCCGATTCCTATGGCCCGCACGTGAGCGAAGAGATTATCGCGGAAGCGCTGCACCCCTATTCGGCCGGCCTGGTCATCGCCACAAAAGGCGGTTTCGACCGCAGCGGTCCGGACCGCTGGACGGAAAACGGCAACCCGAAGCACTTGCGGGAAGCCTGCGAAGCAAGCCTTCGACGTTTGCGGCTCGAATGTATTGACCTCTACCAGCTCCATCGCATTGATTCCAAATATCCCGCGGAAGATCAGCTTGGAACGCTGAAGGAGCTTCAGGCTGAGGGCAAGATCAAGCACGTTGGTCTTTCTGAAGTGAGCGTCGCTCAAATCCAGAGTTCGCGAGAAATCGTTCCCATTGTTTCGGTGCAAAATCGCTACAGCGTCACCGACCGTGGATCCGAGGATGTGCTGAAATTCTGCGAGCAACAAAGTATCGGCTTCATTCCATGGTTTCCGCTGGCGGCAGGCCGGTTGTCCGCTGCGGCGAGCGCGCTCAACCGCGATGCCGAGGAAATCGGCATGACTCCTTCGCAACTTGCGCTGGCGTGGTTGCTTTGGCGCTCACCGGTGATACTGCCCATCCCTGGCACTTCGCGCGTGGATCATTTGGAAGAAAACGTCCTCACTCCGACGTTGAAGGTGCCCGAAGAAACCTTGCAGGAGCTTGCGAAGTTGGCGTGATCTCTTTTGGCGAATGCACGCAAGAGTGGTAGAGGGATCAAGTCCCCAATAGGTTCGGGTGAACGCGGGCGTAGGTGTGCTCTAGCGCCCAGAGCGTCAGAGGAATAGCCGCGAGGTCGTCCACCTCCGGCACGGCGTTTCCATCCTTCGTCAAATCGATCGTTCTCAAGTAGTGTTTGCACGTTTCGCAGGATTCCACGCGGATGTGCGGAAACTGTTCCGCAACGAACACGGGCAATTTTTCTTCACGCTCTTCGCCGCACGCAGGGCAAAGAATCCGCCGAAAATCCCACTCATGAGTGCAAAACGCACAACGCAGAAATCTCTTTCCTCCATCGCCTTCCTGCCGGAGGACGCCCAGCAAGGGCAGAGAATTGCACTTCGGGCAAAGATAAGAGGTGCTTGCCGCGGAAGGCGCCGCCAAATGCGGGGCGACAAACTCGGCGTAGGGCTGCAAAAATCCACGGGCGAGAAATTCCTGAAGTGGATCGCGTCCATTGCCCACGCGAGATACGCTGTCCTCGTCTGCTATGCCGCCGCTGGTCCAATAGTCGCCGAGCAACGCAGTCCAGGCAGACGCGCCTTGGCGGGACAAAACTGCGGCGGCAGCCGCCAGAGGCGCCGGCGCATGCAATTCCATATTTGCCAGAAAATTCGGATAGTGGGGAAGGAGAGGGATGAAATTCAACTCAGAGCGCAGATTTCCATCCACGGGAGCAATGGGCTGCTCCCCCCAGTCCTCCGCGAGGCTGGAACATAGCTCTTTCTGGAACTGCGCGATTTCAAGGTAGAAGACCAGAGGCTCTTCCGCAAACGCATATTTCCCGACCAGCTGCTCTGCTCTGTGAATGCGCTTTTCGTAATCGGGAAGTTTGGGCCCGGCACTCGTCATTTGCGCGGTGCGTTGGAGGATCTGCCCACGATTTCTTCATACCAGCCGGGGTGGTAGCGCTTTGCAAATTCCAGGGAAACGTCGCCGCGAATCACGGAGCCGAATGCTCCGCGCTCGGCGAAGACGCTCATGTAAATGTGAATCAGGAAGTTTGCAATTGTGGTGAGCGCGGCGACCGGGTGCAGAAACACCGCGATGTAGCGCAGCCAGCGGAAATTCCAGGGAATACTCTCAGGGAACCACAAAACGATACCCGTGAGCAGTAAGACGATCGCGCCGTAGAAAAAGCTCCAGAACAGGGCTTTTTGTCCCGCATTGTACCGTCCAGCCGGCGGCATTTTGTCGTCTTCGTTTTGAATGTAATGCTGCAGCGACCGCCACCACTTCTTGTCCGCTTCCGTTGTGTGCATCTGGGAAGACCAGAGCGAATGCATCCTCATCACCGCGATAAAAAACACGAGGCCGATCCACGGATGAAGCATGCGGGACGTTTGACCGCCGCCCAAAACCGCTGCGATCCAGAAGCACCACGGCGACCAAAATGCCAGGCCCGTCAGCAGCAAATAAATGTAGGAGAACGCAGCAAGCCAGTGATTCAGCCGCTCTGCAAACGCATATCGCAGCACCCTGCCATGTGGCAGGATTTGATCCTGTTGGCTCACGGCTTGGCTCCTTCCGTCGGTGCGTCATCGCGATCCTTCGGGCCGAAGCGCAGGTAATGCACGAACAATCCGATGAGCCCGCCAACCATGGCGACATTTCCCAGCCACTTTAGCGGGCCTTTCCACAATTTCACCATCAGCGGAATCTGCGGATTGCTCGGCAGCCCGCCGTAGAGCTCAGGCTGTGTGGCGTCATGCAGCACATAAATTACGCCGGTGCCTCCCACGCCCTGGGGATTGTAAACACCTGCGTTGGGAAAATTGTAGTTGTCCTTCAACTGCTTCGCGCGTTGATTCGCAAGCTCCAGCATGTCGTCCTTGCTTCCAAAGTGCAGACAGCCCGTGGGGCAGGACTTGATGCATGCCGGCTCGAGACCTTCGCTCACGCGGTCCGTGCAGAGCGTGCACTTGTAAACGCGCTTTGTCTCTTTATTGAATTTCGGAATGTTAAAAGGACATCCGCTAATGCAGTAGCCGCACCCGATGCAGTGGTCCTGCTGAAAATCCACAATCCCATTCGTGTACTGAACGATTGCGCCGTCGGCGGGGCATGCCGCCAAACACCCAGGATCAGCGCAGTGCATGCACTGATTCTTCCGCATCAGCCATTGCAGCGTGCCGTCCTCTCTCTCATGTTCATTGAATAGAATCAGGTTCCAGTAATTCCACCGCGTCTCCGGCATCGTCTGGTACGTGTTGTCAAACGTTGTTGGGGAAAACGGCATGTCGTTCCATTCGACGCATGCCACTTCGCAAGCTTTGCAACCGATGCACGTGGTCGTGTCAATCAGCTTCGCGACCGTGTACTGCCGCTGCGTGTCTTCACCCGGAACGCTTCCCGCGTGACCTGATATTTTTTGTACGCGAAGTGTGGCTTGGCTCATCGCTCAGACCTTCGTCACTTTCACAAGGAAGCCCTTGAACTCCGGAGTGTAAGCATTCGGATCGTAAACGGTCGGCGACAGCGCGTTTGCAAGCGTCTTCGCGGTTTTTCCCTCGTCTTCCGCGATCCCTCGGAAGCCCCAGTGGATAGGCAGCCCAATCTGGTAGGTCTTCTTCCCGTCGATCATCATCGGCTTGATGCGCCTCGTCACCATCGCCTTGCCGATGTAATCGCCGCGAATACTGGAAACTTTCAGCGTTTCTCCGCCACGAATCCCCATCTCATTCGCCATCTCCGCGGAAACTTCCACGAACGGCTCGGGCACCAACTGAACGTTCATCGGATTGTTTTTCGTCCAGTAGTGGTAATGCTCCGTCAGACGGTAGGTGGTGCAGACAACGGTGTAACCGTCATTGGGCGTGCCGTATTTGTCGTCCGGCGTCTTGAATTTCTTCACCACAGGATTGTGCGTCTGCTTCGGGTGAATCAGATTGTCGATCGGACTTTCTATCGGCTCATAAAAGGTAGGCAGTGGTCCATCCGCGAACGCTCCGAGCGGTGCGAAAATTCTTCCCACTCCCTCGGCGTTCATGATGAACGGACCCATGTGGTCCTTGGGGTTCGAATCCACCTTGAAGTCCGGCACGTCGTTGCCAACCCATTTTTTTGCGTCTTCGTTCCACCAGATCTGCCGCCGCGTCGCGTCCCACGGTTTGCCATTCGCGTCGCATGACGCGCGGTTGTAAAGCACGCGCCGGTTTGCCGGCCACGACCAGCCCCAGCCAGGATGCACGCCCATACCCGAGGGATCCGCCGGGTCGCGCCGCGCCGTTTGATTGCCCGCCTCCGTAAACGATCCCGCGTAAATCCAGTTTCCGCAGGAAGTCGTTCCGTCGTCCTTCAGCCATGCAAACCCGGGCAGCTGCTGCCCAGTCTTGATCTGCTGTTTAGTCGCCGGATCTTCCAAATCCGCCAATGCTTTGCCGTTTACTTCCTTCAGCACTTCCGCAAGCGAGGGATTCATCGGGTCCGTATAGCCCCAGGTCAGGTTCAGAATCGGGTCCGGGAACTTCCCGCCCTCTTTCTTGTAGAGCTCACGGATCCTCAAAAAAATCTGCGCCACGATGCCGTGATCCAGGCGCGCCTGCCCGGCAAGCGGAAGCGCCGTGTTTTTCCAGATCAGCCACCGCGCCGAATTCGTGAACGATCCGTCTTTCTCCGCGAATCCCGCGCACGGTAGCCGGTACACCGTCGTCTGAATCTTCTTCATCTCATCTTCGGTAATTCCCGGAGACTTCCAGAACTCGCTCGTCTCATCCTCGTATATCTCGCCGACCACGAGCCACTCCGCCCGCTTCAGCGCATCGATGTTTTTCTTGGAATCGGGCCCAATCGCCACGCCGTTCATTCCGAATGCAAAAATGCCTTTGACGAGCCCGTTGTACATGTTGTCCCAAAGCTGAACCCAGGAATAGTTCCGGTCCACCTTGGGCAGATAGTCATACGCGAACTGGTTTTGCTTTGTCGCCGCGTCCCCGTACAAAGCTTTCAGAAAACTTGCCGCAAACTTCGGCGTATTTCCGTAGTAATTGAACGAATCCCATTCCACCGGTTTCGATGGCTTTGGCGTGATTCGCTTCATCCACCCATCGAAACTTCCATCGGCAGGCGTGGGCACTTTCAAATAGCCCGGCAGGTTGTCGAAAATTCCCGCCATGTCCGTCGCGCCTTGGATGTTCGAATGTCCGCGTAAAGCATTCACGCCGCCGCCCGCGCGTCCCACGTTCCCGAGCAACAACTGAACGATCGCCGCGGTGCGAATAATCTGCGTTCCAAATGTGTGATGCGTCCACCCGACCGCATAAATAATTGTCCCTGCCTTTTTCATGTCGCCATCTTTGCGGATGGACGTGAAAAGGTCGTACGCCTTCAGCATCTGCTCTTTCGGAATTCCCGTCACGCGCTCCACCATTTCCGGCGTGTAACGCGAATAATGCTTCTTCATCAGTTGAAAGACGCATCTCGGATTCTGAAGTGTGGGATCGAATTCCACTTTTTCCGGCAGTGGCGGCAACGCCGGAGGCGCTCCGTTCACACCCGCGGGCGCTTTGGGCGAATGCGAACCGCCCTTTTCTGCATAATTCCAACTGGAGCGGTCGTATGACATCTTCTGCGCATCAAATCCGGAAAAAATGCCCTCGTCCTCAGGCAGTTTGAAGTCATCGCCGACGATAAATCCGGCATTCGTGTAGTTGACGACGTATTCTTTCGCGATTCGGTTGTTTTCCATCGCGTAGTGAATCAGCCCGCCAAGGAACGCGATATCCGTTCCCGCTCGGATCTGGCAGAAGAGGTCTGCAACCGAAGAAGTACGTGTGAACCGCGGGTCCACCGAAATCATTTTCGCATTTCGGTTCCGCTTCGCTTCAATCGCCCATTTGAATCCGCAAGGATGGTTCTCGGCAGGATTCCCGCCCATGATGAGCATCATGTCGGTGTTCTTGATGTCCACCCAACCATTAGTCATCGCCCCGCGTCCGAATGTTGGTCCCAAACTTGAGACCGTGGGGCCGTGTCAAACTCTGGCCTGATTTTCCAGGTGTACGACGCCTAACGATCGCATCGCTTTGACGACAAGGTAGTTGAACTCATTTGTATCGGTACATCCGCCGGTCCACGCGATGGATTCCAGCCGGTTTACGCTGTGCCCGTCTTTATCCTTCTCAATGAAAGTGTCGTCGCGGGTCTTTTTGACCTTCGCTGAAATCTCATTCAGCGCCTGATCCCAGGAAATGTCTTCCCACTGCGTTCCGCCCGGCCGCCGCACTTGCGGCTTCAGAATCCGTCGGTCGTTCAAAATATCCTGCTCGAGCGACGCGCCTTTGGGGCACAGCGTCCCGCGATTCGTCGGATGGTCCGGATCGCCTTCCACGTGTACAACCTGCGGCGTCACGTTCTTCCCGCGGTCTCCGATCGTATAGATAATCGTCCCGCATCCTACGGCGCAGTAGGGACACAACGACCGTGTCTCGTTCGCTCGCGCAATTTTTAGGGTTCTTAATTCGGCGTAGGCAGGTTGCAGGTCGAAGCCAAAAACGGCGGCGGCTGCCCCTCCAACAGTTGCCACTTTCAGGAAATCTCTGCGTGACGCGTGCATTTTGCCTCCCTTGAAGCAGAAAACAACACGCAACCCAATCTTCTTATTCCTTCAGCACCGCGAAGTCAAGTTAAAGTCGAGCGGAGGCCCAGAACTCACTCACGAGAATCACGTTTGATGTGGTGCACACCTTTGACGCCTCAGAAGTCGCTAACGGTTACATTTTTTTCTGAGCTCCGCTTCGCAACCTTGCGGATTTCACGATACAATTAAGGGCTATGATTTCGGTCAATAATGTCTCTATGCGGTACGGAGCCCGCGTCCTCTTTGAGGACGTCACCTGCTCCTTCATGGCGGGCCGTCGCTACGCCATCACCGGACCCAACGGCGCCGGCAAGTCCACTCTTATGAACATCTTGACGGGTGAGCTGGAGCCCACCAGCGGCAACGTAACCCGCCCCAAGCGTCTCGGCATTCTCCGCCAGGATCAGTTTGCCTTTGACGACCTTCGCGTTCTAGATGTCGTCATCATGGGCAACTCCGTCCTCTGGGCCACCCTGCAGGAGCGCGACGCTCTCTATGCAAAGCCTCACGAGGAACTCACCGACGCTGACGGTATGCGACTCGGCGAACTCGAAGGCATCGTTGGCGAAGAAGGCGGCTATACCGCCGAAGCAGACGCTGCAATCCTTCTCGATGGCTTGGATATTCCTTCCGAGCTCCACGAACGCAAAATGGGCGAACTCCAAGGCGGCCAAAAAGTTCGGATCCTCCTCGCGCAAGCGCTTTTCGGCAACCCAACCGCGCTCCTGCTCGACGAGCCCACCAACTACCTTGACCTCGATTCCGTCCACTGGCTGCAGGACTACCTCAACTCCTACGAAGGCATCCTCATCGTCATCTCGCACGACCGCCATTTCCTGAACGAGGTCTGCACCCACATTGCGGACATCGACTACGAATCCGTGATCACCTACGTCGGCGGCTACGACGACATGGTTCTCGCCAAGACCTCCGTCCGCGCCCGCATCGAATCCGAAAATAAGGTGCGCGAAAAGAAAATCGCGCAACTCCAGGATTTCATCGCGCGCTTTTCTGCTGGTACGCGCTCCGCGCAAGCCACCTCGCGCAAAAAAGAAGTCGAACGCCTCGCCACCACCGAACTTGCCAGGTCCAACATTCAACGCCCGTATATGAAATTCGACCTGAACAAGCCTTCGGGCAGGCATCCGCTGGAATTCAAAGGCGTGAAGAAATACTACGGCGATCTGAAAGTCATCAACGGCTTCAGCGCCAACGTGGACCGCAACGAGAAAATCGGACTCCTCGGCCGCAACGGTGTAGGGAAGACCACGCTGCTTCGCTCACTCGTTCGCAATGCGCCCGGACTCATCGACGAATCCGATCGTCACTTCGGCGTGGACGGCGGCACCGTCCGTTGGGGCCACGAAACCAGCGTCGGCTATTTCGCGCAGGAACACGACCTCGACAAAACTTCGAACACCACCATCATCGAATGGCTCGCGCAATTCGATCCTCTAGCCGGCCAGCAAACGCTGCGCGGGCTTCTAGGTCAGATGCTTTTCAGTGGCGACGATGCCACCAAGCCGATCAAGGCTCTTTCCGGTGGAGAAACCGCGCGCATCCTTTTCTGCCGTCTCATGCTTCTCAAGCCAAACGTCTTGATCTTTGACGAGCCATCCAACCACCTCGACCTCGAATCGATCAACGCGCTCAACATCGCGCTCCAAAAATATGAAGGCACCGTTTTTCTTGTCACTCACGACCACGATCTTCTCGACGAAGTCGCCACGCGCATCTGGCACTTCGATCACGGCCACATTGACGACTTCAAAGGCCCGTACGCCGATTTCCTTACCGACCAGCAACGCAAAGCTGCCCAAGCCGCCGGCTCTCGCCGCTAACGCGTAAAATATAAACGTTCACATCATGAATGCTTGTTGTCTGAAGAAATTCGCCCGCCTAGGTAAGGTGCATACGCTGCAGCAGATTTTTGAAGCGGGGTTCATTTCGCAGCGAATCATAAACGGGGTCAACTTTCGCTCCCGTTAAGCTCATGGAGTGCTGTGCGTACGCTTTTTCCAGATTTTCCAGCGCCTGTTCTTTCTCATTCAATCCGATATGGACCATCGCGAACACCAACGGATCGACCGGCTGCGCCTTGTCTAGTTCTTCTATTCTTCGCAACGCTCTGCGCGCTTCTTCCACACGGCCTGCGCGGGCGTTGAAGTAAGCCAATTGCTCCCAGTGCCATGCGCTATCTACGTTCTCTTGCTCCAATTTGCCAAGAGTCGTCAGAAGCTCGGTCCGCATTCCTTTTTCCACGTATATGTTCATCAACCCAACCGCGCGGGGAAAATTTGGATCCATTTCAAGCACGGTCCGGTATTCCTGCATGGAAAGTTCATATTTTCTTGAATAGTAGAGGATGACTCCATTGTCCGAAACGATGATCAGTGACTGTGGATCGAGGCGCCGCGCAGTCCCTATCTCAGCTTGCGCTTCCTCGAACCGCCCCATCAAAGCAAGAAATTCCGCGTACCAGTGATGGGCCGTCGCGTAACTGGGATCCAACTCAATCGCCCGGCGGTATTCTTTCTCTGCCGTCGTCCAGTCCCAATCACAGTCCTGCGCTACCAGTGCCATTGAGGTGTGGGCCTCTGCAAGGGTTTCGTCCAGTTCCACCGCTCGTCGCGCGGCGTCGCGCGCTTTCGTCATCAATTCGCGCGATACAAAACCTCGATATCCGCTCATAAGAACGTAGGAGTTCGCCAACGCGGCGTACGCCCTCGCGGAAGTGGGATCTTTCTTTACTGCATCCTCGAAATAACCAATCGCTTTCTTGAACCCTTCGGGTGACCGCTTATTCCAAAAGTAAAGTCCACGTAAATAGAGATCGTACGCCTCGTAGGATTGGGAAGAGAGCTGGGCGGGGTGGAGCGTGCCGTTGGCATTCGGCGCGTTAAGCGTGATGCGAATTTCCCCTGCAATTGCCTGCGCTATGTCGGCTTGCACTGTCAGGATATCGCCCAGTTGGCGATCGTACTGGTGCGACCAGACGTTTGCTTGATCTTTCGTTTGGATCAGCTCCGCCGATATTCGAATTCTTCCTGCATCTCTGCGCACGCTTCCTTCCAGCAAATACTGCACTCCCAAATCGTGGCCGATTTCTTGTGGTTGCCCTCGGTTTTGTTTATATCGCATCACTGAGCTACGGCCGATCACTGCTAAGTGCTGGGGATCGAGCCGTCCGAGTTGTGCAATCATCTCCTCGGTCAATCCGTCGCTGAAATATTCTTGACCCGCGTCGCCCGTCAGGTTTTCGAAGGGAAG